>Ga0098065_1001170_pt1 | contig 9721 bp, 6 predicted proteins | sample 25_taG_FD_75062 | JGI IMG/M metagenome (GOLD analysis project Ga0098065, IMG submission 75062) | Marine viral communities from Cariaco Basin, Caribbean Sea - 25_WHOI_OMZ | ecosystem: Environmental > Aquatic > Marine > Oceanic | place: Caribbean Sea: Cariaco Basin | collected 2014-11-08 | reverse complement strand
CTGCGCTGCTGTAAAGTCTCTGGATTCCAACCTTCTTCAATACAGTCTATATATTTCGCCTTTAATTCAGGCTGCGCATCGTCCGCTTTGGTGGCTACCAGTCCATCCTGAAACAGCGTTACCGCTTTATTCATGCTATGAATTTGATAATAGCCTTCCGGATAGGGGGTAAGCTGTACCATGCCTTGAGGCGTACCGCGTTTGCCATGAATAATAATCTCAGGCAATCTTAGTCCAGAGTTAAGCGAATCTGTCTTTGAGCCGTTCAAAGCGGGGTCATTATTGGTATTATTATTAGCATCATTATTTCTCTCATTGTTACTGCCCCAATGAGTGACGTAAGAGGCTTTAAATTCAACCATACGCTGTGCAGGTACACCCACCATATTATCGATAATGCCAGTCTTAAAGCCACAGGCATTGATTAAGTAATCGACGCTTATGGTATTTGTCTCCGAAATAGCATCATCTAATGACTGATCATTGGTTAACTGCTCATAATGGATTTGCCATTGATGTCCAGAACCACTGTCACTCGATAAAGTATCAGCTTTAGTCACATCAGTAACCTGAGTATTAAGCAACAATTTGGCGTTAGGGTAGTAGCTAAGGGCAATCTCAGCGGAGGCTGCTAAGCGGAAAATATTCCATCCATATTCTTGGACAGCAACGATGGGATATTTTAGTTTGTCCAAGTCTAATTGTTTGGCAGCATTAGTCACCCACTGATCCATCTCTTTGGGCAATTCATCTGGCGCCAAATTATCAGACTTAACTAAGTCCTCTAACATTTGTCTGTCATATAAGCGATAAAAATCCTCAGCTTCTCCCAACACTTTATTGGCAGGATCAGCTTTAATCAGGGCATTATACTCACGAGTAAGTAACTCTAGGCGAGGCAATAAGTCCTCCGGATTGCCATCATCACGTTTAGGAATGGCCACCACCGTGGGTCTGACATCGATGCTATGCGGATACATACGCAGCATATCAATTGACTGTTTTAATAACTCGACACAATCCTCATCAGGTATCTCTCGGTACAAGTTACCACCAGCGTGAAGGTGACACATGGGAGGACCATCGATTAAGCTTTGCTTGGATTCAAATAGATAAGTTTCTACCCCCAGCGCTGCTAAACGAATGGCAATAGTTGACCCTGCAACTCCGCCTCCTATTATACCTACCTTCAAGTGCTCTCCTTTAGGCTTATTATGAACAGCCAGTGATGGGGTTTTAATGTCATTGATGTTGTTTTCAGCTTTAATATTAGATTTGTTATATGCTTTTTTATTAATATTTTTAGTCATTATATTGAAGTCAGTAGTTATACTTAGTCTAGATTTATGGTAAGTTGATTTGCAATTAGAGTAGCAAATTTCAGTACTTATCACTGTTGCTTCACAGTTGTTACCTCGTAAAGTTAAAGTAGCCTATATGGTATTAATGGTGATGACTGGCTGCTTATACAAGCGTTTAAAGCGTAAATTTAGAGGGTATAAATTTAGAGCATAAAACAAACTTAGCATTTCAGTCACCACAGAGATTATGATGAAAAAAAGCCCGGTTAGAAGAGCCTCAAAGCACATTGACTTTCAACAAAAGCAAAAACAACAACTGTTAATGGGCATAGGCTTTTATGCTGTCTTACTGTTTATTGCTGCAATGGGGAAAATCAGTTGGGCAGTGGTGGGATGGTATGTATTAATAGGAGCAGTCACTTATTTAGTTTATGCCAAAGACAAACGTGCAGCACAGCAAGGTAAATGGCGTACGCCGGAGATCACCTTACATTTCTTAAGTGCAGTAGGAGGCTGGGTAGGAGCGATGCTGGCTCAAAACTATTTACGCCATAAAACCCAAAAGCCTGATTTTAGATTGACCTATTATGTCACTGTCATAATCAACTTAGCAGCGCTGCTGTATCTAATTTCAGGTGGTGATATTTCACAGTTTTAGTGGTTCAGTGTGAGTCATTAAGATCAATTTCTTAGCGTTAATTTTTCAGCATAAAAGACATTTATAGTATTCTAGTTCCATAAAAAAGGCCCCTCAAAGTGAAGGGCCTTTTTTATCAGCTATAAATCATAATGACTTAAGCTTGAAACTTAGCATTGCGTTTGCTTTCAAAAAACAGCATATCGATAACCACAATGGCTACCCCAATACAGATGGCAATATCGGCAATATTGAAAATAGGATAATGCCACACATCGGCATAGTGCACATGAATAAAGTCAATGACCTTACCGATGCGTACCCGATCAATTAAGTTACCGATAGCCCCGCCTAAAATGAGTGCCAAACCCACATTCAACAGTTTTGCTTGACGCGGTGCTCGGGTCAAGTAAATCACCAAGAAAATAGACATCGCCAATGACAGTCCAGCAAAAAACCATTTTTGCCAACCGCCTTGATCCGCTAAGAAGCTAAAGGCAGCCCCATAGTTATAAGCCAAGGTCCAATTTAAAATAGGCTCAATGACGGGGATAGGCTCATGAAAATTAAGCTTCAATTCAGCTAACCATTTGGTCCATTGATCCAAGCCGATTACCAGCAGTGACAGCAAGTACCATAAGAGGGCGCGCCCTTTATTAGGTACCAGCTTAGGACGCTTAGTCAGACTAGGCGTCGCTGTAGCATAGGCCGGTGTCGGTGTATCACTTGAATGGCCTGAGTTATTAGGCATAGTATCGGACCTCGCCTGTACCTTCGATATTGCTCACACAGCGTGTGCAAAGTAGCGGATGGGTAGCATTAGAGCCTACATCATCACGAACGTGCCAGCAGCGAATACACTTGGTGCCTTCAGCAGGAGTAACTTCCACACGAAGATTATCCAGTTCTGTGGCATCGCCTAATTGTTCATCGCTTAGTTTATTTAAGCTGGCCGAGCTGGTAATCAATACGAAACGTAGCTCGTCTTCAAGCTTAGCCAGACTGTCGTAAATCTCGCCATCAGCATAAATTGCCACAGCGGCTGAAAGGTTAGCATTGATGCGTTTTTGTTCACGAGCATGCTCGATAACTTTGTTGATGGCGTCTTTGGCTTCCAAAATAACCGCCCAATCCGCTTCGCTAATTTTGTCCATGCTAAAGTCAGGTAACTGATACCAGTCTTGGGTAAAGACATAAGCATTGGCACCGGTAGCGGATTCTTTCAGCAATGCTTCCCAAGCTTCTTGAGCCGTAAAGCTTAAGATAGGGGCAATCCAGCGTAGTAGCGCATGAGCAATGTGGTACATCGCTGTCTGTGCCGAACGACGAGGTTTGCCATCCGCCATGGTGGTATATTGACGGTCTTTGATAATATCTAGATAGAAGCCGCCTAAGTCTTGTGAACAAAAAGCAGTCACTTGCTGAGTCACTTGGTGGAAATCCATGGCATCATAAGCAGCCACAATCGCTTGCTGTACTTTCTGAGCACGTAGCATGATGTATTTATCCAAGCTTACAAGCTCATCCATTGCCAAGCTATCAGTCTCTGGATTGAAATCATCAGTGTTGGCCAACAAGAAGCGTACCGTATTACGAATACGGCGGTACATGTCCGTGGCGCCTTTGAAGGCTTGCTTACCAGCGTTCATTTCATAACGGTAGTCGCTTGATGCGATCCACATACGCAGCATGTCTGCACCGGTTTTATTGATTTCATCTTGTGGGTTAATAATGTTACCCAAAGACTTCCTCATTTTACGGCCGTTTTCATCTACCACGAAGCCGTGAGTCAGTACTTGTTTATACGGTGCTCTGCCATACATTGCCTCTGATGTTAATAGCGAAGTTTGGAACCAACCGCGATGTTGGTCTGAGCCTTCTAAATACATATCGGCAGGGTTGGTCTGATTTTCATCTTGCTCAAGGACAGCAAAGTGAGTCGTTCCCGAGTCAAACCACACATCCAGGGTGTCAGTAGATTTGACATAATCTTTGGCATCTTCACCAATGAAGTCTTCAGCTGCCGCATCAAACCAAGCCTCTACGCCGCCTTTTTCGATGACTTGAGCGATTTTTTCCATAAGCTCTAGAGTATTTGGGTGCAGTTCATCGGTATCTTTATGGGTAAAGAAAGGAATCGGTACGCCCCAAGTACGCTGGCGAGAGATACACCAGTCAGGACGACCAGCTACCATAGCCTCAATACGATTTTGACCCCAAGCTGGCGTCCAGATGACATTCGGAATGTCATGTAACGTCTGCTGTCTTAAAGTATTGCCTTTTTCAGTGACCTTGTGATCCATGCGGATAAACCACTGCGGTGTAGCACGGAAGATAATAGGGGTCTTATGACGCCAGCAATGAGGGTAGCTGTGCTCCATTTTGTAATGCTTTAATAAGTGACCGCTATTACTTAATGCTTCGATAATTTTGGGTTGGGCTTTATAGATGTGCTCACCGATAAACACTTCTGCGGTGTCCAGATAAACCCCATTACCCCCAACAGGATTGGTCACAGGTAAGTCATAGCGTAAGCTTACGATGTAGTCGTCTGCACCATGAGCTGGAGCGGTGTGTACTAGGCCAGTACCGCTTTCAGTAGTAACATGCTCACCTAAAATGATAGGCACTTGGCGTGATTCGATTAACGGATGCTGAGCTTTGACTAGCTCAAGCTTATCGCCCATTAAAGTAGTAATCACCCCTTCGTTTTCTAGACCAAGCGCTTGTAAAGCGTTGTCTACTAGGTCAGTGGCCAACACTAAGTTGCCTTTGCTGGTTTTCACCACGCTGTATTCAAAGTCAGCACTTACGGCAATGGCTTGGTTAGCAGGCAAAGTCCAAGGCGTTGTGGTCCAGATTACTGCGGCTGTTTTGTCGTTATTGCCTTCAGGCAAAACTTGTGAAGGATCAACAAGGTCAAAAGCCACATAAATGGCATCGGAGGTTTTATCCTCATACTCAACTTCAGCTTCTGCCAAAGAAGAGCCGCAATCCAGACACCAGTTAACAGGCTTCATACCCCGGGTTACATAACCATTGGCGTAGATTTTACCTAAGGCACGGACAATATTCGCTTCTTGGTGGAAGTTCATGGTCAGATAAGGATTTTCCCAATCCCCAAATACACCCAGGCGCTTAAAGTCAGCCATTTGTAAATCAACTTGGCTACGGGCATATTCACGGCACAGACCACGAAACTCAGTGGCAGTCACTTTTTGACCTACTTTACCAACTTTGGCTTCTACTTTTTGTTCGATAGGCAGACCATGGCAATCCCAACCAGGGACATACGGTGCGTCATAGCCTGACAATGTTTTTGACTTAACGATAATGTCTTTTAAGACTTTGTTTACGGCATGGCCTAAGTGAATTTGACCGTTAGCATATGGAGGGCCATCATGCAAAATATACTTTTCACGTCCCGCTTTTGCTTCACGGATTTTGCCATACACATCATCTGCCTCCCAAGCTTTTAACCAATCTGGTTCACGCTGGGCTAGGTTGCCTCGCATTGGAAACGCTGTGTCGGCAAGGTTTAACGTATCTTTGTAATCTGGAGTAGAGGTAGTCGAATCAGTCATAGAAGCCGTCTTATATGTTAGGTTAAAACAAAAAATTTGGATGATAAGTAAATAATAAGGGTTTTACTTTCAGAAGCGCCTTATTTAAAGCTAAAAGGTGTCAAAGTTTACTTAAAACGTATTTAGAAATAGAAACAATCGAAAAATGACAATATAGCAGAATCAATAGGTCAGGTATAAACCATAGCATTAAATTTATAGTCGCTTATCGGTTTATACCTTTTTACTCATTTCTAAAAACAAGGCTAAGTTTAAAAGCAACGTTAAAAAAAGGCTTAAAAGTCATTAAGACTTACAAAAAATCGCTGTAAAGTAAAGCACAATACCCTCATTATAAAATAAAACCTAAGTCAAGGGTAATGACTACTCAATCGACAGCTTACTCAGATGTTGATTGTCCATCAATTCTTAACCAGCGGCCCATCACTTCGGCCAACTCATCAATCCCTTCTTTTTTTAACGAAGAGAACAATTGGATAGAAAAAGGCAGATCAAGTTTTTCTAATTCACGCTTGGTTTGTAGCAAAATATTTTTGGCAGGACCATATTTAAATTTATCGGCTTTGGTCAATAGGACGTGCACGGGCAGCTCACCATCTTTGGCCCAATGCAGCATTTGCTCATCAAAGAATTTTAAGGGATGGCGACTGTCCATTAATAGCACAAGGCCGGCCAAACTTTCACGCGAGACCAGATATTCTTCTAGTTCAGTTTGCCAGACCAGCTTCATCTTCTCGGGAACCGCAGCATAGCCGTAACCGGGCAAATCGACTAAGCGAGCCTCTTCATTACCGATAGAGAAGAAGTTAATCATCTGGGTACGCCCAGGAGTCTTAGAAGAACGAGCCAACTGTCTTTGGTTGGTTAATACGTTAATAGCTGAAGATTTACCAGCGTTAGAGCGTCCTGCAAAAGCCACCTCGTAACCGGTATCTGCTGGACATAATTTAAAAGTCGGAGCAGACATTAAAAATTCAGTTTGCTCTAAGCGTTTACGAGGCGATAAATGAGATAAGTCTGCTGCAGATTCTGGAGCAACATATTGTGGGGCTTTGGTCTTTTTGGTCTTTGGTGCATTGGCCATAAGGTGTCTCAAGTTTGAACGGTATAAAATAAATTTGATGGCTATTTAATAGGCAATAGAGTTAAGCGTTAAAACGCTTTATAAGAGTGACTGCAAAAATGTACTTTAATAATGTACTTCAATACGGTACTTCAATAAGAGGAGCTATAGTTTGTACCATTATAACCAGTCTTGCGTCTTAAAGATAATAACCTGAATAAAGGTTTGTATCATAGTTTTAAATATCCAGCACTTTAATCAGAAGAATTGACCAAGTTTGATCGATTAATTTTATATTTGACGGGTGAGTTTTAGATTAAACAGGCTGATTCTAGTAAAATCTATTAAAAACAAAAGCTTAATCTTGTTCTATTAACAAAATACAGTTAACAATAAAGTATAGTTTTATTATTGAATTTTAAAGAAAAGCCTTCATAATATAAGTTAAGTGAATAGGTGTTTACTGAGTTTTATATTTTTTGAGCACCTTACAGTATTTAATATCTTATCGTTTTAATTGTATCTTCGAGTTGTCTATTCTTATTTATTTGGCTTGATGTATTTAAAGTTAGCCGAGTGAATAAGCGCAAAAAATAATACAAACAAATTTTTGATTCTAAAGCCTGTAAGTCACAAGTTATTTAACCAATTGCATGATACCTCGTTAAGCAAAGCAGTAAATGTGGCACCAATAGGGAGTTATTAACCCCTAAATATTGATTTGCCATACTGACTTATATTTGGCCAATTTCGACTTAAATTATCGATTTAAATGGGCGACGAAGGTAAGGAGAATATTAATGAAATTTAATAAAGTAATAGCACCATTGTTTGCTACCCTTATATTAAGCAGCGTTCCCGTATTGGGCAATGCAGATGTTGCCACGCGTTATGAAGCCAGCTGTGCGACTTGCCATTCAAGTGGGGCATTTAATGCCCCTCAAAAAGGCGACACTCAATATTGGCAAAAACTAAAAGCTCAAAAAGGTATGCCTGCCTTGGTAGAATCGGTTAGAGCAGGCGGTAAGCAAATGCCAGCAGGGGGGTTATGCGGTGACTGTAAAACCAGTAAAGATTACGCTGATCTGATTGAATATATGTCTAAATAACCCTGCGATTAAGCTATCTTTTAATAGGTGTCCCTCTATTTTCGATAGCTATTTGGCTGTTTTTTGATACGCATTTACTGGTGTCCAAACCACAAAAGCCCTGATAAAATCAGGGCTTTTTGTACCTGTGAGTTATTTTAAGTCCAAATTATTACGGCATACTGACTAATATGTCACGGATAGGTAGCTATTTTTACAAAACTATTGATATAATAATGGCATTAATTATTCTCTGTGAGTAGTTATAACTTAACCATACGCTGATAGTTCCTCCCGGCATTTGGAGTAGAGGGTTGTTTATTATCAACGTTTCAGCGTCAAAGTTATAGTTGCTTAGCTACCGCCTGAAAGACTTAGTAGGATTAGACTACAATGAAAAAATTGCTCGTTGCCACCAGCCTATGTGTTGCCAGTATCGGCGCCAGTGCAGCTGTCACTGTTCCTAAGTATGATGCTGCAGCCGGACAAAAAATCGTTGAAAACAACTGTGCTGCCTGTCACGGCATGATGGGTATCAGTGTTGTACCCACTCAGCCCAATCTTGCAGGTCAGAATGTTCGTTATCTTTTTAAACAATTAAGAGATTTCAAAACCGGTTATCGTATTAACGGTATTATGCAAGGTCAGATTGCGGGTTTAAATGAGCAAGACCTAGCAAACGTTGCGGGTTACTTCTCTGAACAAAAACCATGGGGTGCGTTTGCAGGTAACCCTGCCACTGCTCAAGAAGCGGGTAAAATCTTCTTAGGTGGTGACAAGAAGCGCGGTGTTATTGCTTGTGCAGGCTGTCATGATCCTAAAGGCTTAGGTAATGCCTATGCAGCTTTCCCACGTATTGGTGGTCAGCATGCTGAATATCTTGGCCTACAATTGAAAATGTTCCGTGCTGCTGGTCGTGAAGACGATGTGGCTCGTGATCAAAAACGTATCAACGATGGAGCGAAAGAAGGTGACAAAGGCATGATGCAAATAGTTGCCTCTAAGCTTAGTGATCGTGATATCAAAATCTTATCTCAATTTGTTAGTGCGGTTCACTAATCAGATTGTGTGGGTGGCTTAGTCAGTTATTGTTTGTCGATAATAGTATTTTTAGACTATATTTTTTATCGACAACGTTTTTTCGATAATAGATCGTTTATCAATAAGTTTAACGTTTATCAATAACAGATAAGTCGCTCATTATAAAGCCCACTATGCTTAAAGTATAAAGTAGCGAAAGAGATTTAATAAACAAAAACCCCGTTCTTCGGGGTTTTTGTTTATTAGCGCATTTATGATTATCTGATTTAAAATGAATCATCCGTATTTAAAATCAAAATTTTAGCCCAATATCTGAGCTTAGCGTTTCTATTACTGTAATAGCTCTAAGCTTTTTTTTCTCTTATAGAACTATCAAGTTGTGAAGCTGCCAAGTTATATAGCTATCAGCTTATCAAGCGGTGAAGCAGTATTTGATTGTATGATGTAGAGCTTACGAATAAATTATACAGAGCTTAAGGATGGGCTTTTATTAATCCTATTACGCAGTCTTATGTTATTAGATACGCGAATACATTTGATTTGGCTGTTCAAAATCAGTTAGATTGTCATTAACTTAAAATTTAACCCATGGATATCAGCATGCAAAATCGTTTTGCCTCCTTGTTTATTGCTGCACTATTGCCTTTACTATTATTTAAATGGTTCGTTCCTACGCCTATAGGTCAAATAGATTTTTGGCTTATGTGGTTGGCGGCGATGGTGGTGGTAGGGTTGCCACTATTATATGCAGAGATTGGTTTGGCGCATCGCAGTCAAAAGATACCTGCGCAAGGCATTCAAGAGCTTACCAGACAAGCAGATACCAGTACTATTTGGCGCAGCTTTGTGTGGCTAACGGTACTACTATCATTAGTAATCGCTGGATTAAGCATTGATGCGGTCAGTGCTAATTTACTAGACGCTATTCAAAAATTAGGGATGTCAGTTAACGTACCCGATTATGCCCTAGGTATTATTATGGTGGTTATCGCTGGGATGTTAAGTCT
>Ga0098065_1001169_pt1 | contig 9722 bp, 8 predicted proteins | sample 25_taG_FD_75062 | JGI IMG/M metagenome (GOLD analysis project Ga0098065, IMG submission 75062) | Marine viral communities from Cariaco Basin, Caribbean Sea - 25_WHOI_OMZ | ecosystem: Environmental > Aquatic > Marine > Oceanic | place: Caribbean Sea: Cariaco Basin | collected 2014-11-08 | reverse complement strand
GGTGCCCGAGTGCTTCCTGATCGAGCCCACCGAAACGGAAACCAAGGAAGCCATGGACGACTTCATCGACGCCATGGCCAAAATCCTGGAAGAAGCCAACACCAACCCCGAGACCGTCACCGAGGCACCGTTCACCCAGCCCGTGCGCCGGCTGGATGAGGTGAAGGCGGCGAAGGAGTTGGATTTGGTTTGGAGTGATTAGGTTGCCCGCTAGAAAACGTCGAAAAGTAACGTAGGAGTTAACGGTGCCGAGTACCGATAATCGCGGCGTTTCGCGCGTTATAGATACCACTTTTTGTCTGGCGCTTTCGTTGGCTGCCCTTTCGCTACTGTCGGCACTGATGTGGGGCGATGGCTTGCAGGATCAGCATGCTAATTCTGGTGGCATAAGCCTAGTTCCATTTTGGCAGGCCGTTAAAAATAACAGCCTGGATTATCTGCCGATGATCGCGGCCCTCGCTGTTATCATGTTGTGTGTGTCTATAACCGCTTTCATGAGAAGATTGCCGCAGGCTAGGAGTCCTGGGCAATACCTTTCCACAGGCTCTTTGTGGAGAAGCGCTAGGAGCGTGCGAGAGCTTAAAGAGTTGTCCCTGAAGTTGCTTCTGGGGGTGATTATTGTTCTTGTTTTCATCGGCCTGCAAATTTACTCCATGCGCGAATGGAGCTTCTCGGCATTGTTTGTAAGTGCATCTGTTTGTACCGTTTCTTATTCAGTTTTCATGCTTGTTTCAGCAATTTCTCTTTCTATAAAAAGAGGGGCCTGGTTCTTATCGGTTACCCCGATTTTACCCATTGTGATTCTGTCGCTGTCTGTGCACTCTATGTTAAGTGCTTTGTGGGACTTTGATGGATTCATGGATAGAACTATTCTTGATCTCTTCCCGATAGCCTACATTGTTCTTGCTGTACTGTTTGCCTTCTTCTCTTTCCACGTAAGAACTCTTTTTGACAGATATGGCAAAACAACCAGAGAGGCCATCAGTGAGGTCTTCAGCGGACCGGGTGCCGCATCTGTGTTTATAGTCCCAATGATTGTTTGGCTTGGAGTTGGCGTCTATGGTGCATGGCACTCCGTATACTTTATCGGCGACTATTTGGGACTGGAGATCGTACCTGGCACCTTAACCAGATTGTCCCAGGTTGTGGGTGTTGTTTCTGCTGTAATTATAGCTTTCAACCTATTCTTGTTTTCCGCTGTTGTGGGTGCCGTAGGGGCAGTTCTGGTAACTTTGTATCTCTTCCTGAGCTGGCTTTTTTAGTGTTGCAAGGTCGGGCAAGAAGCGCGAGGGAACTAAAAATCAGAACTATGTGAAGAATTTGCATGGAGTTGGATGGCTATATAACTTTAAGCTAGCCCTTGGTTTTATATGCTATGGTTTAGAGGTTTTTTGATGGAAGATAAGAAGAAAAAGAGTAAAGATCATTCTAGACTAGGAATAGATTACAATTTAGATGGCATTGATCCTCACTATGTCGCCCGATTCGCGAAGATCTATCGGGTAGTAGGTTTAATAGTTGTCTTTGCATTTGTAATATGGGGCGTTAACGAGTGGGGGTACAGCGATGCTCCTTTCGAGGCCCTCGCTGAAATGTTTGGTGCGGGCTATCGGGATCGTGATCTATGGTCATATGTAATTGCCGCTGCGTCCCTTGCGATGGGTTACTATTACAGGTTTCAAGTTGGTGCCATATCCGCAACTATAATTTTTAAGGCTTTTGATCTCATAAAGTCAGTTTTCAAGCGCGTATAGGTATAGGCACTGGCTAAATAAGAGCCACGATTCCACAGAGTTAACTCTGTCTCAATCTCCCACGTAGGCAGTTCGACGGTAGATGTTGATCACCAAACATTTAGCCTGAATGGCATGATCTTCATACAAGGCGTCGATGGGTGCAAGTAAGGTTGCGGTTGTGAAACGTCAGAGCTAGCCTGCGTCTATCTGATTAGATAGAGCGTGGGTGCTCTTATGGGCGCCGCGCCAAATATCAGAGATCTTATATTTTTAGGTAATGGGGATTCTTTTGATGGGGTTTGTAGACGGCTGGCGGAAAAGCCAAGCAGTATCAATTCTTTCCACCTTTCTAGAAAGAGAAGAAAAAGAGATGGGTCGAAATTTTAATGCCAAGCATATGGCAAGGAAGATGGTTTCCGATACGTGGAATAGAAATCCGGTGATGTTCAATGGAAAGGCCATTGCGCAAGAAGGTTTTTTTGCTGGCAAGAAGCAAGCGAGACCCGCGCCTTTATTACTTGCTGCGTGTGCGATGGCTGAATGTGTGGTGGCCATTCGTGATGATGCTCCAGATTTACCTTTATTTCCCCATTTCTTATATGCATTAAGAGGTCTCGTCTTTAGGGCCTATAAGGAAATTGGAGAGCAGGTCCATCCACAAAGTTTAGAGAACGAGCTGCTTGAATATGCCGGCCAAGTGATGACCAAGTCACTGAACCAGGTTAGCGAAAGGTATCTCCCCGATTACCCCGATCTATTTATGCCGGGGCCGGGTCGGCAATGGCCTTGGACATAGCTCCTGCCCTCCCCATCGTAGTCGACACCAAGTGAAGTCATGGACGACGTCATCGACGCCATGGCCAAGACACTGGAAGAAGCCAATGCCTACCCGGAGGCTGTCCCGAAGCGCCGCTCACCAGCCTGCTGGTGAGGTAAAGGCGGCTCCTTCATCACTACAGGACGTTCGCTGACCGGCATTGCGATCTATCCAGTACCCCGACTTGCGGGAATGATGGGCGAATGCAATAACAACGATGACCGACCAGCGGCTGATGGCTTTGCCACCCACGGGAGTGAGCGGCGGATTGGGTTCTTCAAGAAGGCGCACGGCGTGGGCAAAATCGTCAACCAGACGAGCTCCAAGCCCCGGGTCTTCTTTTTCGTACCAGGCTGCGGATTCTTCCAGCTCTTGGGCAACTTCGTTGCCGACTTTAACGACCAAAACTAATCCTTATCCAATCCGGGCCCGTATGCGCGCGAGAACGTCTTCGACGTCCAGCAGTTGGGCTTTCCCGGCCTCTATTTCATTGATGCGGCGGCAAAGCTCAATGTCCCAGGTTTCGGCGACATCGTCATCGGCTGGGCTGTCCAGGCTGGCTATCAAGTCTCTGGCCAGCTTTGCCCGCTCGGCTTCGGAAAGCGCCAGGGCGGCGTCTCTCAGGGCTTCGGGGTCTGTACCCATGGTTCGCTCCATATGTAGCTCTATAGGGCTATGATGCCTGATGGAGCGCCATTGTGCCCAGGCCAATGTCCTTGCAGCATAGCGTGGATTTATTGGGGTAAGCTCAGAAGCTGACAATCTGGCGTTTGAGGCGACTTGCTAACCACGCCGAGCGCCGCGCTAGCCACGAATTCATCTTCACCTTCGCCAAACAAGCGAAGGACAACAAAGTTACCGCGCTCGATATGGCCAAGCGCCTAATCGACTATAATCAGCACGCCCCCACCCATCTACTTTCCGCTGTTGGTGCGCGAGTGCTTCCTCATCAAGCCCGCCGAAACCGAAACCAAGGAAGCCATGGACGACTTCGTCGACGCCATGAGACAGATTCTGAATGAAACCAGAACCGCCGCGGGCACCGTCAGCCAGCCCGTGTGCCGGCTCGACGATGTGAAGTCGGCGAAGGAGCTAAATTTGGTTTGGCGTGAGCGATGGTGGAGTTTTAAGAGTTAGTGAGCCGTTACTATCTAAAGGAGCCTTCCCTGGCCCTTTTTTGTGCCTGCGCGCCAAGCGGATACAGGTGTTGACTTGTGATGCATATCACGTTTTTACTTCTTAAGTCGGAACACCTATCCAAGCGAAACGGGCAAGCCGTTATAGCCACATGTTTTTTATTCAATAAGGGAGCGGGCTGGCTGATATCTGTTAGGCGCCAAGCGCGATAAACATAGAAACAAGAAAAGGCAGATGCCCCTAAAGCTTGCTACGCGCTACCCAACCACGGCTGCGGCTGACAGTAGGTAGTCAGTTATAGAATTGTCTCTGTGATAGAGCCAAAGCTAAATAATAACAATAGGTAAAGTTATGGCTAAGAGTAGAAGCTTTTCAATATACCTCTTAAAGCAAGGATTCAATTCCCATAATGCTCTAAAAGACGGACATTATTTGGATAACCTCACTAAAGATACCCAAAAGCTACCTGACGGCGCGGAGATCTTTCTCGCCGACAATGTGCCATCGGACCCATGGTGGAAGTCATATTGGGGCGTTGAAAGAGACCTTCGGCAAGTTTCAAAAGGTGCGGTGCTCTTTATTCCCGTTGGAAATAATTGTTTTGCACTCACATTCGGGCACACGGCGCATTACCTAAAGCATGACTCGTATGAGTATGATTTCGGTTTGCGTACAACCTTGAATGCTATAGATCCCGCCCGAATTAGGGCAACCGATATTTTTCAACCAGAGGATGCGAAGCGGGAGAGAGTTCAAAGTCCGTCCGCCTCCGATTTAACATTTTTCGATATAAACACTGATGAATCTATTATAAAGAGATTAACAGGCGCTGTGCGGGAAGATTATAAAGAATATTTTCGGAATGTTACGGGGGCAAATAATATTAGGATTAGCTCTAGGATGGCGGCTAATGAAATTGTGAAGCTATGTCAGAAGCTATTGAACATTTATGATTGCGAAGATTTCAAGAACACCTTCCCAGACATTCAAAACATTGCCCCTGTCAGGGATCCTACGACTATTGCGGAGCTCAATAAGCTGCTTGTAAAAGGATTTCAAGAAGAATCGCGAGATGTCGTGCTCACGATTCCAGAGATTCTCGATTATGAAAGCGGATTTCTAGTTTCGTACAGTGGGGCACACGGCCCGAGGAGGAGTTACGATGATGTTTTCATCGGGCATTATCGAGATTTCCTAGCCTCGCGCAACATCGATAATGTTAACGTTGACCATCTAAAACATCACAAAATCAATATTAAAGACGAAAACGGGCTAACGAAGCGAAGCTTCCGAATCTATGAGTGTTTGCTCTTTGATTGCGAGCTAGACGGCCTGCATTATCATCTGTGTGACGGTAGCTGGTACCGTATTGAAAAAGACTATTTAAATAAACTGAAGGACTGTCTTGACCCGTATTTCAAAAAACACCCCGTTTTGGAACAATGCGATCAAGTCCGTGAGGATGATTACAACCTGTATGTGGCGGACTCTAATACAGAGTATTTGTGCTTAGATAAGACCAATATCTCACCTAAAGGACAGACTTTCGTTGAGCCTTGTGACCTTTATACCGAAAAGGGTGGCGCGGCGAATTTGACACATATAAAGATATCTACGCGATCCGCGGCGCTAAGCCATCTTTTCAATCAGGGGAGAAATTCGGTTGAGCTTTTACGCTTAAGTGATGAGTCCAGAGATATCTTGAAAGACTTGGTGAAGGCAGGCCCAGTCTCTCCAATTAACGATAAAAAATTTTCCATAACCTACGGAATTATAAGCGCGAAAGATCGGGCAATGAAGTCAAGTGCGTTGCCTATTTTCTCCCGGATCAGCCTTCGAAGAGTTATTCAATCCCTTACTCTTATGGCGGTAAGCTGTGATGTCGTATTAATCAAGGACAATGTCGAAAGAAAGGCGAAGGGCCCAAAGTGAGCAGCGTATAACATCAGCCTTATTCCGAAGATATGTCAGTCTAGCCTACACGCCAGTTTGGCGATCTGCGACATGCACTAAAATGAAACATTGGGATATGGATTTTATTGATATGAAAAGCATATGCGGTATTTTTGTCTTGAGTTTGGTTCTTGTCTCGCAAAGCGCAATCGCGAACGACCTGGTGCTGTGTAAAGAGCAGGGAGAATACAGTCTCGACCCATGTGAGAGACTCGCAAAGTCAGGTAACGCGGATGGCCAGTTTGGCTTGGGGATGCTTCTTTTGGAAGGGAATGGAATTAAACGAGACTACGATCAGTCCTTTGCTTTGATGCATAAAGCTGCGATGCAGGGCCACGCTGAAGCGCAGTTACAGGTTGGGCAGGCATATGTTAATGGGCAAGGAGTAGAGAAAGACTATGAAGAAGCCTATGCCTGGTTCCTTGTTTCCAGAGAAAACGGGAACAAGGTTGCACAAAAAGCAATTGATTTTATGGACAGTAACTATTTAGTGGATCAGAATAGATTAAATACCGTTACACAAAGAGCGAATGATATCTACCAGGGAACGACGAAGAGAAGAGGTTTTCAATACGATAAAAATAAAGGTTCTGAGATAGCCAATGGGTTGATCGAGTATTGCGACATGGTAATGCCGACGGTAGAAAGCGTTATTAATTATAAGAAGTATGGCAAGCCTAGATCGTCGGTTCAGCAGCTTATGCTGGGTATGACAGATCAGCGAGCTATAAAGATGATGAATGGTCTAATTGATTGGGTTTGGAGCAGCAGCATCCCTGTTGAGAAAATGAGTGACAGGTTTGACAGTATGTGTCTTTCCGAAAGCCCAGAAGTTGATTTTATATTTCCATAGGTCGCAAGAAGCATTCCTGCATCATCGTTGACGGCCTGAGAGGGCACGATATGAGTGGCTTGGCCTAGAGATCAAGTAAAATGCCGATAGTACGGCAACAAATCTCGTCGTAGAGGGTGTAGGCGCGACGCCGTTCCAGGCGAAAATAGGCAGCGGGTGCCAGGCGTCGCGGCGGCGGGTCAGGGCACGGGGAGTCAGGCGCCAACGAAGCAGTCCAAGGTCCGTCGTAGGGCGACGATGTCGAAGATCCAGGTGCCGATGAGACCAGGGCCAAGCAGTGGCGCAGATCGTAGATGAAGGGCAGCAGCTCTGGCTCATGCCCCCAGCTGGCCGTCGGCCATTTAACTCTTCCTTCGTCTTGCTGCGCGCCTACTTCTACTCCATGGTGCTCGCTCGTGAAGGCACTATCCACATCGACGAATACGCGAACTATCTGCTCAAGCGCCGCGAAGCCATCGGCTGCCAGGCCGCATATCCCGAGCACCCCACTACTCACTTCTCGCTACCAATTTCCGAGCGAGTCGTCGAGAGAGAGAACCTTGCGTGCCTGCACGAGACACACATAGCTCTTGACTGGAGATGGTTGTCACGTTTTCATTCCCGTCGACGCTTCAGCATTCCGTTCTGGTAGGTATTGGGGTGCCGCTAAAATAACATTTGAAAACGGCGGACTTGCTGACTTGAGCTTTTCGCAGTTATTGCATTAAGTTGATAATATAATGAAGACAGTAGTGATGCTCGGGGCAGGAATTACACGTGCGGCTAGTGGAACAAAGCCAGTGGCTAGAAGGCCTCCGTTGGATGCTGATTTTTTCCCTATAGCTAAAGCTGCACATAAGAAGAGGTATCAGCAGGTCAGCGACATACTCGACAGTTTGGTGGGGGATTACGCTCAAACCTTACGGTCTTCGCTGGAAACGTCAGCTGCTTATTTGTACTTGAAAGCTATTGACTCGCATTCCGGTAGCGTTTACCACAAAGGCTTCTTAAATCTATTACAGCTTCTTAACCTTGTTCTTGCCAGAACGACTAATGATCTTTCGCTAGGTCCACGTTCTCTCTTGTATCGCTTTCTGCTTTCTGAGGTTCGCAAACTGGAAAGCCCAGAAGATCTGAGCATAATTACGTTTAACTATGATTTGTTGGCGGAGAGGGCGCTATACGAAATAGCATCAAAGAATGGAAATAACATATTTTCGTTTCCCGGGTGTTACCGACTAAAAGACATCGAGAAAGTGCAAGTCATGCAAGGATGCGAACCATTTTCGCAGATAAGTAAAGCTCACGACGGCGTTGCGGTGTTAAAGCTCCATGGATCAATGAACTGGCAGTCTAAACATACTTCGGCTGCACCCACGTCGTCTGCGTTATTCTCACCAAATAGAGCTATTCATGTAATGAATTCACCCGAAATGCCTGGTTCATTGACATGGAAGCCTAATAAGCGACGAATCTATATGAAGCCTATCATTGTTCCTCCGGTAAGCGGAAAAAGAGGAATGATGCATAGTGCGATGCCACAACTGTGGAAAATAGCTGCTAACGCTTTGCAGCAGGCCGATAGAGTAATAGTGGCGGGCTATTCGTGTCCGCCTTTGGATTTGGAAGCCCGTATTTTGCTCAGTGAAAATCTTAGAGCAAATAGCAGCAAAAAGCTTTATGTCATAGATCCGAACGCTGAGTCAGCTGCAAAGTTTATCGAGATTTGTGGAGTAGACCACGCGACAATTTATAGGTCTGTTAAGGATTGGGTTCGTGATTCCACAACCTGAGCTAAGGAACATCAATAAAAATCATAATTTTCCTTGGCGGCTTTGTTCCTACAGAGGGGCAGCTGCTTGGTATTGCCCATCCAGTACCGTAATGCGGCTCTTTGAAGCATAAAAGGTAAAAGTATTTGCCGATCTTTTTATAACTGTGTTGCTTATGCCGCCAGAAAGAGCTATCGAGCCCCAACCCGTCCGCCGTAACTTTGAGCGAAGCGCTTGCTTTTCGCCTTTTTAAGCCTGATATTTTTAATGAATAGTAAGGAAACAGTCGGCTAATATTGGTCGAGCGCGGTAATCTCAAAGGTCTCTGTCCGGCAGTTACCTAATCGGCTGGAGATCTATTGGCTGCGCGCCAACTACCTCGGCCTCCGGGCCGCTACGAGTTCTTTTAACCTACCAGGCAAGTCACTGAGAGAGCGTTTAGGTTTGGATCTCGACAAGCTTTTACCGGAATGCAAATAAGCCCTCCTAGCCATGCTCTTATGACGTAGAGCCTAGCTACTTCTTCGTCGTCGCACCCTCCAAATAGCGGGAAGCCGCTGATGTCTTCCTGGCTGCTGTGAAAGGCATCCTGGAAGGTTCCAGCTTCTTACCTGAAGACCATCGCCGAAGGGCCGCCCAACTCGCCAGCATCGGGCGGAAAAGGCGAGGAGCTTTTAATTTCGTCGTGGTGCAAGCCATGGAGCGGGGTCAAGCGCTAGTGAGCCATTACTATTTTGAAGAGGTGTTGTCTGGCACGTTTTGTTTTTACGCGGCAAGCGGATACAAGTGTTGACATGTGAACTGGTTCACGTTTTTACTTTGTTGCAAGTAAATTCAAATTTTAAAGTTATAGCTAATAGGACTTGCGTGGGCACCGCTATCAAGTACATGCCCGCGCTGGGCTATACGGACCACATAAGATGTATCATTCGATTGGGGCGGAAAAATGTTCAAGGTTGCTAGGTTTGTAGTTTTTCTGAGTGTTTTAGCGCTAGTGGGGTGTGCTTCTATACCGGCAGAAGCCCCTGAACTATCCGCGGAGCTTGGGAAGCGAATCTCCGCCATTGAAGATTCTCATATTACCCTTCTAGAGCGATTCTTCGACCAGAAGCGGGAGGAGGTGGACCGTTTCATCGCAGATGAATGGATACCCGAGTTCGCGAATCAATTTTTCTCTAACGAGACCATATCCAGGGCTTGGGACACAATTGTCCGGGAAGACAACAGAGAACAGAGGCTCCTTTTCCTCGTAAAGATCGGTCCGAAGCTTCAGGAGAGGATAAATAGTAAGCGTTTGGAGCTGATCAGGCCGCTCGGCGAGCTTGAGCGCCGCATCGAGAGGGAGATCCGCGGCGAATACGATCAAGCGAGGGCGATCAATAATACTATCACCAGCTTCCTTATGTCGTCATCGAAGGTAACAGAAAGCAGGGCGCGCTATCTGGAAATGATTGGCGTAAGCGACGATAAGATTG
>Ga0098065_1001168_pt1 | contig 9724 bp, 5 predicted proteins | sample 25_taG_FD_75062 | JGI IMG/M metagenome (GOLD analysis project Ga0098065, IMG submission 75062) | Marine viral communities from Cariaco Basin, Caribbean Sea - 25_WHOI_OMZ | ecosystem: Environmental > Aquatic > Marine > Oceanic | place: Caribbean Sea: Cariaco Basin | collected 2014-11-08 | reverse complement strand
GGGCTGGCCGCCGAGGAGGTGGAGCAGCTTATCAGCTTCCCCATCGAAGCGACCATCTACTCGCTGCCAAGCGTCGAGGAGGTCCGGTCGATCTCACGTACGGGGCTGTCAGTGATCACCGTTGTCTTCGAGGAAGGCACCGACATCTACTTCGCCCGACAGCTTGTCTTTGAACAGCTTCAGGCTGCCCGGGAGCAGATTCCCGAAGGCGTGGGACAGCCCGAGATGGGCCCGAATACCAGTGGCCTCAGCCAGGTCTATGAGTATGTGCTGACCAGCGAGAATCCGGAAAAGTACGGCCCCATGGAACTGAGGAGCCTCAATGACTGGGTGGTGAAACTGCTGATGATGCCGGTCGAAGGTGTCACGGGGCTGCTTTCATACGGTGGAGAAGTCCGCCAGTACCAGGTCAAGCTGAATCCAGCCAAACTGCTTTCCTACAACCTGACGGCTGATGACGTCTCCGAAGCCATTAATGCGGGTAACCGTAATGCCGGCGGCTGGTACGTCAACCGGGGCAGCGAGCAGCTGGTCATTCGCGGCGTTGGCTGGGTCAGAAGCGGTGAGGACGGCCTGCGTGATATTTCGAACGTGCCGGTCAAGGAAGCCGATGGCACGGCCATCACCGTCGGGGATGTTGCCGAGGTGGCCTACGGCGGGGAGATTCGTCAGGGTGCTGTCACCATGACCAAGAGGACTGCCGATGGCGAGGTTCAGGCCATGGGCGAAGTGGTCGCCGGCATTGTGCTCAAACGTTTCGGGGCCAATACCGCAGAAACGATCACCGATATTGAAGAACTGCTTCCGACCATTCAGAAGGCACTGCCCGAAGGTGTCAGGATCGAGCCCTACTACAACCAGTCCGACCTGGTGTTCAGTGCCGTTGACACCGTGGTGGATGCGCTGTTGCAGGCATTCGTTTTTATCGTCATCATCCTGGCCCTGTTTCTGCTGAACCTCCGGGCCTCTCTGCTGGTGCTGCTGTCGATTCCCATTTCGGTGGGTCTGGCACTGATGGTCATGAGCTATTTCGGCATGTCTGCGAACCTCATGTCCTTGGGGGGGCTGGCCATTGCCATCGGTATGATGGTGGATGGTTCCATCGTGGTCATGGAAAACATCTTCAGCCACATATCCCGCCCGGATCGGTTCCACGACTCCGAACGCAGACGAGAGCTCACTCCCGACGACACCGAGACGGAAATTGACCACGACCAGGCGGAGAAGGACGACCCGCAAGGCGTGTCGCTGCGTATCGCGGAAGCCACCAAGGAGGTCGCGAGATCCGTGTTTTTCGCCGTTATGATTATCGTCGTGGTGTTCCTGCCACTGTTTACCCTTCAGGGTGTGGAAGGGAAAATGTTCACCCCAATGGCAATCAGCATTGTACTCGCGGAGCTCGCCGCACTGGGTACAGCGCTGGTGGTCGTGCCGGCACTGGCCAGCTACTTCTTCCGGCGGGGCATCCATTATCGTCCGAGTCCGATATTGAAACCGCTGGAGGCCGGCTATCGCTGGTTGCTGGACCGTGCCATACGGTTTCGGAGCATCGTCGCAGGTACAGCAATCGTCATGCTGGCGTTTGCCATCTTCCTGATTCCCCGGCTCGGTACTGAATTCATGCCGGAAATGGAAGAAGGCACCATGATGGTCCGGGTGACGCTTGCTCCCTCTGTCAACGTCGATGCCGCGGTGGAAATTGCGCCCAAGCTGGAAAAGCGAATCATGAAATTCCCCGAGGTGACCTATGTGACGAGCCGCATTGGTCGTGCCGAGCTGGGCGGCGACCCCGAACCCGTGTCCAACATTGCAATGTATATCGGATTAAAGCCCGCAGAACAGTGGGAATCGGCCGAGGACCGGGAGGGACTCCAGGCACTGATACAGGAGGAGCTCTCGGTTCATCCGGGTCTCATCCTTAATTTTTCCCAGCCCATTGCCAACCGCGTGGACGAACTGCTCTCTGGCGTAAAGGCGCAGCTGGCCATCAAGCTGTTCGGTCCCGACCTGGACATTCTCGCGGAGAAGGGCCAGGCCATCGAAACCCTTGCCAAGTCCGTTGAAGGCACCCGAGATGTTCAGATGGAACAGATCGCCGGTGAGGCTCAGCTTATTGTCCGCCCGGACCGGGATCGCCTTGCCCGCTATGGCATTTCAGTCGCGCAGGTCATGGAACTGGTGTCTGACGCGATTGGTGGCCAGAGTGCCGGCCAGGTTATCAAGGGCAACGAACGGTACGACATCTATGTGCGCCTGGCTGAGCAGTACCGAAACAGCGCGGAAAGCATTCGCTCACTGATCCTTCAGGCCCCCAACGGCGCCTGGGTCAGGCTGGAAGACGTCGCTGAAGTGGCCATTGAAGAAGGCCCTCCCCAGATCCGCAGGGACGATGTTCAGCGCCGGGTGGTTGTTCAGGCAAATATCGAGGGTCGTGACATGGGCGGCGTTGTGGCCGAACTTGACCGTCGGATAGCCGAAGAGATCGACCTGCCGGCGGGCTACTCGGTGGTTTTCGGAGGCCAGTTCGAGAACCAGCGCCGGGCTCAGCAGACGTTGATGATTGTTGTGCCCATCTCACTGGCGCTGATTTTTCTGTTCCTCTACTTTGCCTTCGGCTCAGTGGGGCAGGCGCTACTGATCATGCTCAACGTTCCCCTTGCCCTGATCGGCGGCGTGGTCAGCCTTTGGATAACGGGCCAGTACCTGTCTGTACCAAGCTCAATCGGCTTTATCACGCTTTTCGGCCTGGCTGTGCTCAATGGAGTGGTCATGATCAGCGCGATCAACCAGCGGGTCGAGGGAGGGTTACCTCCAGCGGAAGCGGCCTTCGAGGGAGCCCTTACAAGGTTACGGCCGGTGATGATGACAGCCTTCACCTCTGCACTGGGCCTGATACCGATGCTGATGGCGTCAGGGATTGGCTCTGATGTCCAGCGCCCGCTGGCATCCGTCGTGGTGGGGGGATTGGTTTCGGCGACACTGCTGACCCTTGTGGTCCTGCCAACACTGTACCAGACCTTCTCACGGGGATGGATCAGGGACCACACACACGAGGTCTGACAGGCCTGATACAGTCCGTGAGTGCCCGACAGTTTTCCAGCCCATGGTTGCGGAGCCTCACGGACACACTCTGCTTTTCTAGCCGGACCCCAGGGTCCGGCAACCTCCCGAAGCAACATTACCTACCTGGTATCCGAAAGACGTAAAGGCCAAGCATTCCCGTCTTATCACGCACGCCCTGTAGAATACCCCCTCCAGAGATCTGCTCCGACAGGGAGCCTTTTCACACAAATGAAATATTATGTTAATCATTTATTCATATTCCCTCCGCATAGTAGGCACCACGAACTCAATACTGATCGGTAACGATCGAATCTGGAGAGAAAGCGAATGAAAAAACAATTGCTTGCAGCAGCTATCGGCACACTGGTTGCCGCACCGTCCATCGCACTGGCGGATAAGGGCCCGACGGTATACGGCAAGGTCAATGTCTCTTACGAGAACTACGATAACGGCACTGACGACCAATGGGAACTGAATAGCAACGCTTCCCGTATCGGTGTCAAGGGTGCGCTGGACCTCGACATTCCGAATGTTCAGGCCATATATCAGGCCGAGTTCGAAATTGATGTCGATAACGGCGACTCCGGTGATGGCGAGACCTTCGACCAGCGGAACATTTACGGCGGTTTCACGCACGCCAGCCTGGGTACGCTGATTGCTGGCAAGTTCGATACGCCGTTCAAGAAAGCACAGTTGGACGTGGACCAGTTCGACAATCTTGGTGGCGATATCAGTTCGATCCTTGGTGGCGAAGAGCGGGTCAGCAACATTATCCAGTACAGCACACCGAAACTCGCTGACGTCATCACCCTGAACCTGGCCATGATCCCAGGAGAAGGCGACGATAAGGCCGGTGAAACCAGGGACAACGCCGCCGACGCGTTCTCCTCTTCCGTGGTATTCGATAACGGAACTATCTTCGGTGCTGTGGCATACGATTCGGAAGTCACCACCAACATCTATGATGCTGACTTTGCCGGTATCGGCGAAGATCTCTACCTGGTAGACGCGGTGCGCGTCTCCGGCGGTGCCCGCATTCAGAACTTCGAGTTAGGGGCGATCTACCAGAAATCCGAAACCTCTGATGACGTGGCGGGCATGAGCTACGAGGACAGCTCCTACATTCTCAGTGGCGCATTCAGCCTGAACCGTTTGAAGCTGAAGGCGCAGTATGGTCTGACCAGCATGGACCAGACTGACGACGACCTCACGCTGATGGCTCTGGGGGCCGACTACAAGGTGGGTGACAAGAGCAAGATCTTTGGCTACTACGCCAATGCGGAAGCGGATGAGAATACGTCTTCCCTGGAAGACACCTACTTCGGTGTCGGTTTCGAGCACAAATTCTCCATGTAACTGCCAGCATGTGGGTCACACGTACAACCACAGGCGTTAGAACGAAGCCTGAATTGAGTTAACACAGGTGTTGCCGGGACCTTCTGTTCCCGGCTTTTTCGTGTTCGCACTGAAGCCAGCCGACCTGCTTACCGGATGACCAGAAGCAAGAGACTTTGTTACTACAGTGGCCACGCGCGCGGTGGCCACACATAGTCTACGAGGCCAGTACGGGGCCGCCGGCATCTGCAGGCTTACATCGTCACCAGCACTTTTCCCTGAGTGACCGGTCTCTTCGGATGGAGATTGGCTTTGACTGCCCAGACCGGCAGAAACCAAAACAAACAACACGAATCCGCCGATGAACGCGGCGAGGGACCAGCGGGTATCCTCGTCGGCATCATGAGCCTCCGCAAGCATGTCCTCGACAGCCGCTACCATAAGCAAACCTGCAGCGAAGGTAAGCACACCAAATTGCCATGCCTCACTCTGGTTACGCAGGAGAAAGTAGGCAATCAAGGCAGCGCCCAGTACAGGTATTACTAAAGAAACCGACAGCAGTAACCGGCGGGATCGCGGTACCCCCTTGTCCTTCATGTTAGCGACCGTCGAGTAACCTTCTGGCACATCCGCCAGCACCTGTCCCACTGCCAGCACGAGGGCCATGCTGACCGATACCACGGAACCGGTACCGATGAGGACACCATCACTGAGAAGATCCACGGACTCGGCAATGTAAATCATCCACATGCCCATCCCGCTCCCGCTTTGACTCCCCGTCTGCAATTTTTCAACCACCGATCCGATGGCGATATAGGCGAGTCCGCCAAGCGCAAAAGCGAGCGCGATAATCCCCGGTGAAATTCGGGCCAGGGCTTCAGGAAGGATTTCAACGCTCACCACCGCGATCACAATACCGGCTGCAGCATGCAGCGCGCGGTTCAGGCGCCGCTTTGGTGTGTTGAGAAATTCCGCCATTAATCCTCCGGCGAAATTGCCCAGCGCGGGTAACACCGCCAACCCCAAAACCAGCCATATGCTCATCGGTTCCCCCCTCTAAACGCCTTCGGTGTTGCAAGACTTTTGTCCGGTGTTTCCGACCACCCGGACTGAATCAACCGCTCCCTGATACCACCCGTTACATTTGATTCAGTAAGGTTCAGATGCCAGGACGAAGCCAAAGTACAGGGCTGGAATGCGGGCGCCGCTCGTTCCAGACTGTTTCATAACCTTCAAGGGATTGCGCCCGTGATCTTCAGGCCACCATACTTGTTACGTCAAGTGTAGAAGGTTTCGCCCGGAATGTTTTGCTTCCGGCACAGCCCGTTGACGATGACCCGGGATCAGACTTATGGGGGTTTCGATGGAATCGGTGGGAGTAGTGGGAGTCGGTGGGAGCCATCTGGTTACCGGGCGAGCGAAGGGTTTACCCGGACGATACGGCGGAAAATCTGCCGTCCATGCAGCAGTTTAGCAACTGGAACCCTCAGCGCAACGCGCGTCAGGTTCCGGATTACTTAGATTACGAGGGTGGCTCTCGCCACCCCTAAACATTAAAAGAGGTAGGCGCCACCGATATTCAGCTCATTGTAAGCGGAATCGTAAACGTCTCCTTCTTCGTCGTTACGATGAAGACCTTCAACATACACATAGAGTTTGTCGGAAACGTTATGCAGCGCCTGGGCGGTGATGTTAGTCGATTCCCTTTTACCGTCACCAGCACCGTCCACATCGTCTTCTTCCATTTCGTAAGACAGCGTGAAGCGCGAGGCGCCCATTGTGTAAATGCCCTGGATACCGATCAGATCTTCACCAAGCCCGGTGTTTTCGGCCACGTTACCAAACGACTCCGCAGACTCAACCGGGTCAGCGCCGAATGATTCACCAGCGGCGGCCACAGCCTCATCCCCTTCCTGGGTGGAATAGAACGCATTCAGCGACAGTGCATCCGTTACAAAAAAGTCAACTCGGACACCATAGGTGTTTTCGTTGTTTGCGGCGCCATCATTTGAGTCCATAGCCAGCGCCACGGCAAACCGGTCATGCTGATATTTCATGCCCAACTGGTACGGATACTTGTTGTCACGGCTCTGGCCGTTTTCGTCCCGCTCGCTTTTGCCGTCAACCTGCATAACACCATGCAGGGTCAGCCCGCCGAAGCTCGGTGACACGTACTGAATCAGGTCGTCTTCGCCGGTAGTCCAGTTGGCATAAAAATTCCCGTTACCAACTTCATAGTACCAGTTGCCATAACCACCAATCAGGGTTTCATACTGGGAATCGTCGGAACCAACCCACACTTCACCGAAATTCCCGCGAACACCAAGATAGGCTTCGTCGGTTTCGATAGTTTCATTGGTCTCGCCTTCAGTTGGAAAGAAACCTTCCAGCTCAAGCTTTCCGAAAGCTTCGACTCCCGGCATGATTTCGTGGCTGCCACGAATCCCCAGAGTAGAATAAGTGTAGTCTGTCAGTTGACTTCCTGAACCCTCGAAATCCTCATGATCCGAGTTGGTGTAGATCATCTGGACGTTACCGTAAATCTCCGGCATGGCGTCCAGGCGAGCGTTCAGCTCGGAGAACTCTTTGCTGGTCGCGGCCGACACGACTGTCGGAGCAGCGACCATGGCAAAGGCGATGGCTGATGCAATAGCTGTTTTTTTCATCTTATAGCTTCCTTTTGAGTTAACTCAGGTTTTTAGCGACGGGCCTGACCCGCCTGTCAGTCTCAGTACACCCGCCATCGCCAGCTCACGCTGTGATGACGTCAGGCTTCTTCTCGCGGAGCCCTTCACAGTCAATCACTTACAAATCCTTCTTAAAGGATTATCTGGTTAAAGATTGTTGTAATACACTTTCCAGAATTTTGCAAATTTTTAACCAACATTTATTGGCAAATGATGGTAATTTCAGGTAAGGCATGTAAGTTTCGGCTTTACGTCCTTAAACAAGATCAAGGCCACTACCTGGAAAGGGTCTACAATTCAGAGAATTAGGGACTAAAGAATTGTGGGAGCCCTTCTGCCTCCACCCTAACCGCACCAGTTTAGAGCACCTTTTGCCGTTCCGCCTTGTTCCCGCACATTAAGTGAGCGAATCCAGAAGTGACGAGACTGTAACGTTAACACTTCGCAATCACAAGTTGGCTCAGACACTCAACAAAAAAGTCACCGGCCCGTCATTCACCAGGGCCACTTTCATATCCGCCCCGAACCGGCCCTTTCCTACCCGGGGCTCGCCCAGCTCGGCAACGGACTGGCGCACGAACTCGTCCACCAGGCGGCTCGCCACCTCGGGCGCAGCCGCGTCGGAAAACCCCGGTCTTGTTCCCGACCCGGTATCCGCCGCTAGCGTGAACTGGGGAACAATCAGGAGAGCGCCGCCACAATCCACCAGGCTGCGGTTCATACGGCCCTGTCCGTCGGGAAACACCCGATAGCGAAGGATCTTGCGGAGCAGGGTTTCGACCTCGCCGGTTGTATCCTTGCGCTCAACCCCGAGTAACAGCAACAGTCCTTTGTCGATGCTGGCGATCGCCTCGCCGTCCACCGACACACTGGCCTGGGTTACCCTCTGGATCAGTCCCTTCATGACGTCCTTGAAACGGGGTTGGTTTGAAGACGGACCGGATTCTATAGACGGAGTTATCCGGGCGCAAGTGGCGTCACGGTCGGTGCTCTGATTTTGAAACTCGCGTGACCCAGATCACAACAAAGAGCCTCAGGCCAGCCGCGGCTCCGCCTGACGGGAGACGGTTTCCACCGCTCTTATCAGCGCGTCGACAATCGGTGGCTCCGAAGCCGAATGCCCCGCGTCACGAATGACACGCAGCTCGGCCTGCGGCCACGCTTCGCTAAGGGCAAAGGCATTATCCAGTGGGCAGACCATGTCGTAGCGCCCATGAACAATCACCCCGGGTATATCCGCCAGCCGATGCGCATTCGCCAGTAACTCGCCGGGCGCCAGGAAGGCGTTGTTCATGAAGTAGTGGCACTCGATGCGGGCCAGCGCAATGGCCGTGTGGGGATGGGCAAAATGCTCCACCACCCTCGGGTTGGGGTGCAGGGTGGCACACCGCCCTTCCCATACGGACCAGGCCTTGGCGGCCTGGATCTGCTCCAGCTCGTTGTCACTGGTCAGCCGGCGGTAATAGGCAGACACCATGTCGGCCCGCTCGTCTTCCGGAATCGGGGCCACGTAGTCCCGCCAGTAATCCGGAAAAACGCGACCGGCACCGTGCTGATAGAACCACTGGATATCGTCAGGGCGACACAGGAAGATCCCCCTCAGCACCAGTCCCAGCACCTGCTCAGGGTGGGCCTGGGCATAGGCCAGACTGAGGGTTGAACCCCAGCTTCCCCCGAACAGCATCCAGCGATCGATGCCCAGGAATTCCCGCACCCGCTCCAGATCCTGCACCAGTGCCTGGGTGGTATTGCCCTCCAGTTCCGCCAGGGGCGTCGACCGGCCCGCCCCGCGCTGGTCAAGCAGGATAATGCGGAAACGCTCGGCATCGAAAAAGCGCCGGTACCAGTCCTCGCAGCCGCCACCGGGACCGCCGTGGATAACGATGACAGGTATGCCGTCGGGATTACCGGATTCTTCCAGGTACAGCTCGTGGGGAGGCTCCACCGCCAGCCGATGGCGGGCATAGGGTTCGATGTCCGGGTAGAGGGTCAGCATGGGGGCTCCTTTTGGCACTACAAGGAGTCTAGACGAGATTGGCGGGGGAGTTCATGTTTAAAAGCCCCTCGCCCTTGAGGGGGCTAGCCTGCGGCTGTTCTGCGCTTCGCTGGTCCCGTCAAGGGCGAGGGTGTCTACGTCACTAGCTGGGAATAACCCGGGGCTCAGCTCTTCTTGCCGGCCCGCTTGCGGTCGTTCTCGGTCAGCAGCTTCTTGCGCAGGCGAATGGACTTGGGTGTCACTTCCACCAGCTCATCGTCGTCGATGAACTCCAGCGCCTGCTCAAGGGTGTACTTGATAGGCGGTACCAGGCCGATGACCTCGTCCTTGCCGGAGGCGCGCATGTTGTCCAGCTTCTTGGCCTTGGTGGGGTTCACCACGATGTCGTTATCACGGCTGTGGATGCCGCACAGCTGGCCTTCGTAGATTTCCTGGCCTGGCTCCAGGAACAGCTTGCCGCGACTCTGGAGGGTTTCCAGGGAGTAGGTCATCGCCGTGCCCTTGGCCATGGAAATCAGCACACCGTTCTGACGGCTGCCCATGGCGCCCTCTTTCAGCGGACCATAATGACTGAAGGTAGAGGTCAGGATACCGGTACCGGAGGTCATGGTCAGGAAGGTGTTACGGAACCCGATCAGGCCGC
>Ga0098065_1001165_pt1 | contig 9738 bp, 7 predicted proteins | sample 25_taG_FD_75062 | JGI IMG/M metagenome (GOLD analysis project Ga0098065, IMG submission 75062) | Marine viral communities from Cariaco Basin, Caribbean Sea - 25_WHOI_OMZ | ecosystem: Environmental > Aquatic > Marine > Oceanic | place: Caribbean Sea: Cariaco Basin | collected 2014-11-08 | reverse complement strand
GTCACGCTATAATCGACTGAAAGTAGTAAGTTGCCATTCAAAGGCGTTTGGATGACATGATCATGGTCAATGAAAGGCTGTTGGTAGTTTTGTGCTTGATTGAACCGCTCTGTTAAAGAGTAGAGGGGTTCATCCAAAGATTTATTTTCACTATCATCACTGACATTGTCGATAGAAGCACTTTCTTTTAATTTTAATTCATCGGGTGCCAATAGTGTCAGGATAGACTGGTTGATTAGCCTCCCACTACTAATAGCCAATAATTGCTCTGCTTGAGCATTTAAACGGGTTATCGATAACTGATCATTGACCCACAAAATAGCGGTAAATAGATGTTGTGATACGAATGCTAAATCAGGGGTGGTTTTGGTGGTGATGAAATCAGCAGTCATGGATAGTGCCCAGAAAAATAGGATGTTTGAATCAATATTTAACCATAAATCAAGACTATAGAGCGGCAAAACTGGTGATTTTTGCAAAAAAAACGTACAATGCGCTCAGCCAATTTATCTCTAGCAAGGTCAGCCATGTCCAAAACTTCTACCGAGTCAGTGAACACGACAACGACAGCCCCTACGTCAGCCGTAAAAGACACTGCCACTATCTTTAATCCTGCAACGCCATCAGTGGCACAAGAGCAGAGTCAGACAGATGTCAGTCAAGCAAATACTGACCAGCCTTATCATCATAAAGCCAACCACAATCAAAATCGCAGCATTGCTCAAAGTAGCGATGCTACTTCAGCCTCGACGGCTAATGCAACTGCCACGATGCCAGTGAGTGCAGCGCCAAAGATTGGGTTTGTGTCACTAGGTTGCCCAAAAGCCTTGGTGGATAGCGAGCGTATTATCACTGAGCTGAGCCGTGACGGTTATCAAGTCGCAAGCGACTATGACGGTGCTGATTTGGTCGTGGTCAATACCTGCGGCTTTATTGAGTCAGCGGTGCAAGAGTCGCTTGATGCGATTGGCGAGGCTATTAGCAAAAACGGTAAAGTGATTGTCACCGGTTGCCTAGGCAAAGAAGCAGACAAAATCCGTGAAATGCATCCCGCTGTACTCGCAGTGACAGGCGCGCATGCCTATGATGAAGTGATTACAGCCGTTGCACAGCACGTGCCAAGGCCAAATCGCAGCTTGGATGCCAACTATGATCCAAAAATAGATTTGATTAATGAAGCGGGTATCAAATTGACACCAAGTCATTATGCGTATCTAAAAATCTCAGAAGGCTGCAACCACCGTTGTACGTTCTGCATTATCCCAAGCTTGCGCGGTGATCTCGTATCGCGCCCGATCGATAATGTGATGAACGAAGCACTGGCGCTCAAAAAAGCTGGCGTGAAAGAATTACTTATCATCTCGCAAGACACCTCTGCTTACGGTCTTGATCTCAAGTATAAGACCAGTTTTTGGAACGGCATGCCGCTCAAGTCTAAATTCTATGACTTATGCCAAGCATTGAACGATTTGGGCATTTGGGTACGCCTGCATTACGTCTATCCGTATCCACATGTAGATAAAGTCGTTGAGCTAATGGGCGAGAAGAAACTGCTTCCTTATCTCGATATTCCGTTCCAACATGCCAGTCATCGCATCCTAAAAGCGATGAAACGTCCTGCACACAGCGAAAACACCTTGGCGCGTATCAAAGCGTGGCGTGATATCTGCCCTGATATCGTGATTCGTTCAACCTTTGTGGTTGGCTTCCCGGGTGAGACTGAAGAAGACTTTCAATGCTTGCTTGATTGGCTAGTAGAAGCGCGCCTTGATCGCGTGGGGGCATTTACGTATTCAGAAGTAGAAGGCGCGGTGGCTAATGATTTGCCAGATCATGTGCCTGAAGACGTCAAGCAATCTCGCTATGAGCGTTTAATGGCGCTGCAACAAGATATCTCAGCACAAAAACTACAAGAAAAAGTCGGTAAAACCTTAATAGTATTGGTCGATGAGATTGATAGTGATGAGAATATCGCTATTTGCCGCAGTTATGCTGATGCGCCTGAAATTGACGGGCATGTCTATGTTGATGACATTACTGCTCAAGTCAAAGTTGGGCAGTTCCTGACCGTGACGATTGATGATGCCAGCGAATATGATCTATTTGCCAGTTATCAAGGTTAAGTGTTCGACAAGATATACGAGTGAAAATTGCCCAATAGCGGGCAGTTTTTGCTACAATTAGCGCAATTTAGCCTGTTTAATATGCTTGTCTTTAAGTGCAGCGTTACGGGCAAACTTGATTTGTGTTTTACCCATAATTTTCTTTATAATTTCATGATAATAAGGTGACCTCATGTCTGACAAAAACCCGCGTTACGCCCGTATCTTGCTAAAACTCTCTGGTGAAGCCTTGGCTGGTAGCAAAGACATGGGTATTGATACCGAAGTGCTTGATAAAATGAGCCTGTCTATCGCTCATTTGCGTGGACTAGGGGTTCAGGTTGGTATCGTGGTTGGCGGTGGTAACTTATATCGCGGCGCACAATTACAAAAAGAAGGGTTGGTTGGCCGTGTGACGGGTGATCAGATGGGTATGCTAGCCACTGTCATGAATGGGTTGGCGATGCGTGATGCCCTTGAGCGTCGTAATATCAAAACGCGTTTGATGTCAGCATTGCCGATTGGTGAAGTCACTGAAAGCTATAGCAGTCGTAATGCGATTCGTTATCTCAAAAATGGTGAGGTGTGTATCTTTGTTGCCGGTACAGGTAACCCATTCTTTACCACGGATACCGCTGCTTGTTTGCGTGGTATTGAGATCGAAGCCGGCTTGATTCTCAAAGCGACCAAGGTCGACGGCGTTTATGATAAAGACCCAAGCTTACATTCTGATGCCAAAAAATACGACGGCCTCACCTTTGATGAAGTGTTAGAGCAGAAACTTGGCGTGATGGATTTGACTGCTATCGCGCTATGCCGCGAGCATAACGTGCCTTTACAAGTATTTGATATGACCAAACCTAATGCATTATTAAATGTCATCATGGGTGAAAACGAAGGCACACGCGTTTTTCATTAATTAATTCCCTGCATTGATGTAGCGTTGTTCGGTCACTTTAATGAGTGGCTAATAACAAATATCCCAATAGCAAATAAAAAATTTGTCGATAGCGATAAATAAGGACACATAATGATTAAAGAGATTAAGCAAGACGGCGAAGCACGCATGCAAAAAACGTTGGAAGCGCTTGAGAGTACTTTCAGTAAAGTTCGCACTGGACGTGCACACCCAGGCATGTTGTCAGGCGTGATGGTCAGCTATTATGGTTCTGATACACCGCTAAACCAAGTCGCCAGCGTCAACGTTGAAGACTCACGTACGTTATTGGTTCAACCATTTGACCGTACGATGGTACAAGCGGTAGACAAAGCCATTCGCGAAGCAGACTTGGGCCTAAACCCAATGACCGCTGATGTGATTCGTGTGCCAATGCCAGCGTTGACCGAAGACACCCGCCGCGATATGCAAAAACTTGCACGCGGAGAAGCAGAGAGTAGCCGTGTCTCTATCCGTAATATTCGCCGCGATATGATGAATGACATCAAAGACTTGGCCAAAGAGAAAGAAATTTCAGAAGACGATGAGCGCCGTGCTAACGACGATATTCAAAAAATCACTGATAAGTACATTGAAACCATCGATAGTCGCTTGAGTAAAAAAGAAAGCGATTTGATGGAAGTTTAATACTGATCCATTTGGTATTTATAGCAAGAATCAATTCGGTAGATTATCTGTAATTTAGCAGCCAATACCTAGTTATTGGCTGTTTATTATTGGCTAAACTGATATGACCCATTAATACATTTATAGTTTTTTAATCCCTATTAAATTTATGGCAACCTATAGGCTATAGAGCGCGTTTTGCAATCTATTAAGAGCGTTGATAAAGCAATTATGATAAGTTTGTGAATTGTACTTGTCAGCCTTTTTTAACATTGTCGCACACGTTATTATTATTTTACCTTAACAATAAGCAAGTTCGCCTATGTCCACTTCAGCCATCACGGCTTCTGCTCTTCTTCCACGTCATATTGCTATCATTATGGATGGTAATAATCGCTATGGCAAAGCCAATAATTTAGGCAAAGGCCAAGGGCATGTGGTGGGTAAGGATGCGTTAGACCCCATCGTTGAATACTGTGTCGAAACTGGTATCGAGGTTCTGACCGTATTTGCTTTCTCTAGTGAAAACTGGCAACGTCCACCCAGTGAGGTGGCGCTATTAATGCAGTTACTAACCTCGACTATTCATGAGCAAATGCCGCGTATGAGTGAATATCGTATTCGCTTACGTTTTATCGGTGATCGCAGTCAGCTTAGTGAAGAATTACAAGCGTTAATGGCAGATGCTGAAGCAGAAACCGCAGGCTTTGATGCCATGACATTGGTCATTGCGATTAGCTACGGTGGACAATGGGATATTGCTCATGCAGCACAACAGCTGGCACAACAAGTGCAGGCAGGTGAGTTGAGAGCTGAAGATATTAGTGCAGAAATGCTCGGTAAGCAAGTACAACTGGCAGATGCTCCAGCAGTAGATATGCTTGTTCGTACCGGTGGTGATTACCGAATATCGAATTTTTTATTGTGGCAAGCGGCCTATGCGGAGTTGTTTTTCACGCCAACTTTATGGCCAGATTTTGTTCCAAAAGAGCTGGCTTCGATGATTGCTGAGTTTGCACAGCGTCAACGCCGCTTTGGTAAAACCAGCGAGCAGGTAGGGATAGAGCAGCATGGTCGCTGACGCAATAGTCGCTATAAAAATTTAGACAGTATTCTCTAGGTCGCCAATACCGCTTGCTTACGAGATGATAAACCGTTTTAATGAGGGTCAATGCTATTAATGGGCACAGGTCTATTAACTGTTATAATGCATTTTTTTGACTGTACCTTCTTCATTATTATAAGGCTCGATAAGTATGTGGCAACGAATTAGAACGGCAATTGTTCTCGTTATTATCGTTGGTATTGCAATGTTTGCGAGCCAAACCCCTATTTTATTCGCACCGCTTTTAGCCGTTGGCGTCATTATCGCAGCTCATGAGTGGGCGAAGTTGATGCCGAAGTGGCGTCAACCTATTGTCTTTGTGCTATTAGTTTTAGTGATAACTGTCGTATCGCTTATGTTTAAGGTGACTTGGTTATTCTGGTGGACGGCCTCGCTTGTCATATGGCTAATGGCATTGTCTTGGGTGCGTGCATTCCCAACAAAGACAAAATGGTACGGAAAACATCTAGCGTTGTTGGGTGTGGTTATTTTGACAGCCTCTATTACTGCGATTTTTTACCTCTGGCAGCTATCAGCATGGTGGCTACTCTATGTATTTTTATTGGTCTGGTGTGCTGATAGTGGTGCTTATTTTGTTGGTCGCAAGCTTGGCCGCCGAAAAATGGCACCCAATGTCTCACCCAATAAGAGTATGGAAGGATTGGCCGGTGGTTTGATTACAGGTCTACTGGTAGTCGTTGCGATCAGTGTGTTTAAGCTACAACTGACGGGCGCAGCGCTAGTCGCCTTTGTGGCACTATCGGCGCTAACGATTCTGGCTTCTGTGCTTGGTGATCTTTTTGAGTCAATGCTCAAGCGCCGTGCTGATGTTAAAGACTCTGGTACCATCTTACCAGGGCATGGTGGCGTACTTGATCGTATTGATTCATTGCTATCTGCAACTCCGATATTTGCACTTGGCTTTTGGGCGATACAGCAGCTTGGTTTGATTGTGGTATAAGACAAAGTCACTTAGCTGATTTTATAATGTGATAAGTAAGCTAAGTGACCGTTTTGGCTAGTCTTTTACAATGGTCTTATTATCCTTTATATTTTTTAAACCTCATTTACTCTTTTCTTATTCTCTAAATATTAAATATCATAGGCATTAATGGTTATGACGCAACGCATCGCCGTACTAGGCGCGACAGGCTCGATTGGCGATAGCACATTAGCAATATTAGCGGCGCAACCGCAATATTATGAAGTCTATGCATTGTCAGGCTACCACCGTTTAGATAAGCTGTTTGCGCTCTGTCAGCAGTTTTTGCCTAAGCGCGTCAGCGTGCCAGCAGCCGCTGTGGATGATTTTGCCAAAAGGCTTAAAGCAGCAGGAATTGATAGTGATGTAGTAGGGGGCGAGGAAGGTCTAGTAGATATAGCCACCGATTCACAAACTGATACTGTCGTTGCTGCCATCGTAGGCGCAGCAGGACTGCCTTCTACCTTAGCAGCAGCACGCGCAGGTAAACGTATTTTGCTTGCTAACAAAGAGGCTCTAGTGATGGCAGGGCAAGTCATGATCAATGCAGTCAAAACGCATAAAGCCACTTTGCTGCCACTCGACTCTGAGCACAATGCCATTTTTCAGTGTTTACCACTCGCTATTCAGCAAGACAACACCCAAATTCATCAGCCAAATCATGGTGTTCGCAAACTGTGGTTGACGGCTTCAGGTGGCCCATTTTTGCAGCAGTCTTTTGAACAGATGCAGCAAGCAACTGTCGCAGAGGCAGTCAAGCACCCTAATTGGTCAATGGGCCAGAAGATATCTGTCGACTCAGCTACAATGATGAATAAAGGACTTGAGCTGATCGAGGCTTGTCATTTATTTGATTTGCCTGAAAATAAGATAAATGTGGTCATTCATCCACAAAGTATCATTCACTCAATGGTAGAATATAGCGATGGCAGCTTTTTGGCACAGCTTGGCAGTCCAGATATGAAAACCCCAATTGCCCATGCGCTCAGTTACCCTAGCCGTATTGATAGTGGCTCGCAGCCATTAGATTTATATGCACTTAGTGGTTTGGAGTTCATCGAGCCTGATCTACAAAAATTTGCCTGTCTACGTTTGGCTCGTCAAGCAATGCAAGCAGGTACGCAGGCGACTATTGTACTAAATGCAGCCAACGAAATTGCAGTAGCAGCGTTTTTAGACGGACAAATTCGCTTAACTGACATTGCTGATATCAATGAGCGTGCCTTAAACGACATACAGTTGCCACCATTAACTGAGACGGCTGACATAGAAGATATATTAGCCATTGACAAGATAGCGCGTCACCTTACGGATAAGCTGGTGGCAAAGTTGGCATAATCCTAGCAATCATGAGCCATAAATAGCTTCTTGGTTAAAAAATGATGCTAATAAACGATATTAGCGAAGATGTTGATGTTGATAAAAGATGCTAAGCAACAATACTGAGAAAAGATCATGACGTTTTTATTAACGCTTCTTGCGGCAATATTTGTCTTAGGTCCACTCATTGCCTTACATGAGTGGGGTCACTATATCGTGGCACGGATATGCGGTGTTAAGGTATTAACATACTCTATCGGTTTTGGCCCTAAACTATTTGGTTGGACCAGTAAAAAAAGTGGCATCGATTATCGCATCTCAGCATTGCCACTCGGCGGCTATGTCAAAATGCTTGATGAGCGTGAAGGCAATGTCGCAAAAGATGAACGGCATTTGGCATTTAATTATCAGCATCCGCTCAAGAAAATTGCGATTGTCGCCGCTGGCCCTATCATGAATTTCATCATCGCTATCGCGCTTTTTTGGGTGTTGTTTATGACGCCATCTGAGCAATTGGCTACCAAAATCGGACAAGTACTGCCAGATACCCCAGCTGCGATGGCGCAATTACCTGTTGGTGATAAGATTGTTGCGATTGATGGGCACGATGTACAGACGTGGGAAGGTATCAATTATCGCCTTGCAGGACGGATGGGTGAAACGGACAATGTCAGTATCACACTACAGTCAGATGCTCAAACCAATCAGTCGATTAAAACCTATCAAGCACCAGTCACACAATTTATGCAGGGTGATGCACAAGGTAAAGATGCATTGACCAGCTTTGGTATGTTACCGTGGCAGCCACAGATTGCCCCGATCGTTGGTGAATTGGCGCCTGATGGTGCGGCTAGCCGTCAAGGTCTACAGGTGGGAGATCGTATTACTGCCATCAATAATCAAAACATTGACGACTGGATTAGCGCCACGCGTATTATTCGTGATAATCCCGAGGTCCTGCTTGATTTTACCGTATTGCGTGATGACAAGACGGTGCAATTGCAAATTATGCCGCAAGGTAAAAAAGACAACTTGGGTAATGATTATGGTCAAATTGGCGCTATGGTGGACCAAACTGAGATTGTTATTCCTGATGCCTACAAAACCACCGTGGTTTATGGCCCTGGCGAATCATTGGTCAAGTCGTTCGAGAAGACTGAGCAGCTAGCCGTGATGACGGTAAGCTCGATGGGAAAAATGCTCTCAGGTATGATTGGTCTGGATAACTTGTCAGGTCCGATTACCATTGCCAAAGTCGCCAAGCAAAGCTTTGATATCAGTTGGCAGATGGTATTATCGACGGCTGCATTGATTAGCCTGAGTCTTGCTGTATTGAATCTTTTACCGATTCCAGTATTGGATGGTGGTCATATCGTTTATCATTTTATCGAACTGATTCGCGGTAAACCGCTCTCTGAAGGGGTGCAAATGGTGGGGTTAAATATCGGTTTACTCTTACTGGCAGGTTTCATGGTGTTAGCAATTGGTAATGACATCAGTAGGCTGTTTTGATCGGTTAATGAGTAATATAATCAATAAAGCACGATATACTAATGGTTTAATGGCTCTTACGCTTTGATTGTTGCTATTGTACGCAAGATACTTTGTGTCATAGCCTCTGCACTAATCGTAATTTTTAGTTTATTTTGTGATGCTTTTTATATAAAGTGTTCTGAGTCAGCCATGTATGAAGTTGCAACTTTATGCAAATGAGCTGGACAACATGTGCTTTTTAACTTAACTTTAGCAAGTTTTTTATTGACGGATAGTGTTTATGCGTACGCCTTTATTTATGAGCGCGGCTGGGTTGCCGTTAGTTGTAGCGATGATGAGTATGCCGGTACAGGCTGCAGAATTTGTAGTGACTGACATCGGTTTCAATGGCTTGCAACGCCTAACCCCTGATAGCCTCTATCCGGTTCTACCTATTACGATAGGAGATACGGTAAATGACAGTAGCTTAGCTGCCAGTATCAAGGCACTATATGCGACTGAAAACTTTGCTGATATTCAAAGCCGTGTCGAAGGTGGCAATCTAAGGTTTGATGTTATTGAACGTCCAACCATTGCCGAAGTCAATTTTGAAGGTAACAAACTTATTCCCAAAGAAGGGCTTGAGCAAGGCCTTGGGAATGCTGGACTGTCTGTCGGTAATGTGCTGAAGCAATCGACTCTGCAAGGCGTTGCTAATGAGCTACAACAGCAGTATATCAGTCAAGGCTATTACAACAGCAATATTGAAGTAGATCAGACGGTACTTGATGGTAATCGCGTCAAGCTTGATGTGCGCTTTATCGAAGGTAAGCCTGCTAAAGTTGTTGATATCAATGTGATTGGCAACAAACACTTTAGTGATGAAGAAATCAAAGATGTCTTTGCCGTAAAAGAATCATCATGGACACGCCTGCTATCAAAATCTGATCGATATGCACAAGAAAAGCTGGCCGCCAGTTTAGAAAATTTAAAAGCATTGTATCAAAATGATGGTTATGTGCGTTTCGCAGTAGATAACGCGGTACTCAATATTAGTGAAGATAAACGTAGTGTGTTTATCGAAGTCAGTTTGAGTGAAGGTGAGCAGTATCAGTTTGGTGAGGTTAATTTCTTAGGTAAGCCCACTTTTGATAATGACGAGCTAAAAGAGCTTGTTACTTTTGCGCCTAAT
>Ga0098065_1001160_pt1 | contig 9776 bp, 9 predicted proteins | sample 25_taG_FD_75062 | JGI IMG/M metagenome (GOLD analysis project Ga0098065, IMG submission 75062) | Marine viral communities from Cariaco Basin, Caribbean Sea - 25_WHOI_OMZ | ecosystem: Environmental > Aquatic > Marine > Oceanic | place: Caribbean Sea: Cariaco Basin | collected 2014-11-08 | reverse complement strand
TGGGCAATTTGTCTTAGTTTATAGAGGAACAATAAGCCTAACAAACCTCTTTCATAACGATGTATTGTTATGATTTTCTGCGTTACTTATCGCGAATGTTCGCACAAGGACTTTAAACCAACTAAGCCGTTACAACCTTTATCCGTGAGGACAGCCGGCGGTAGGACTACAGTGTAGCTATTATAGCAGCTAAACGTAGCTAAATGCAGCTAAACGTACTTACGATATGCTGCTGCTAACTTGTCATCATACTTGTTAGCTCGATAACCTGAGCCGTTATAACCTTCTGCAAACGCTGCCCAGTCTTTGCGAATGAGTGCGCCTTTTAGATTATTGACTGTGATAAAACGGATCATAGCTTCAAGCTGCTTTGCTTCCGATTCGTGCATATCATCGACAAACTGCTTTAGCGTTGGATAACCAAGCGACTTGTAATTAAAACCCATCACCTGACCAATGCCATAACTTGCTGACTTGTGCGCTGCCTCCCAGTGCAAGACGCTAGCGACATATAATTTTTGATGCTGTGGTCGGACATTGTATAGTGACTTGTCCCATTTTTGGCTGCAAATATCAGGGAATAAATCCGCAAGCTGTTTGCGCTTAGTGATATAAAACACGTTGCCAAGCTCACGCCATAAGATATGAGGCTCAAATAGAATTGTTGGCGTACCATCTGCATTGAATCCACTTCGATTGCCAACCTCAACATCAATGACGGCTCGCAAGGCTGCATAAGTAATGCCACTACCGATAGCAGCATCTTTGATTTGTTGCTCTGTTAGCTTTTTGCTCATTTATTTAGCTCCAAAAAAAGCCCTAATTAAGGGGCGATATTTAATACTGATTGTTATTTGCCAAAGATTGCAAACGCGGCGTCTTTAATTTCTTTAACGACCTCAGCAAGTGTTTTGCCTTGCATGAGTGCCACAGCTTGATAAACGATGCCTATTGCGAGCATTCCAAACACTGCCCACACAAGCATGATTGCCCCGTGTGTCATAACGCTGTAATTTTGATAGTCCATAAACTCGATATGAGCCGCACCGCCAAACAGTGAGATAGTTACTGCGATGGTAAACTTAACGATAACCGATAGATTTACTTGTATCTTACCGTCCCTGCCAATATCTCCTGATAGCATCAAGCCAAAGATAGCGCCAATGACCGCGGCAAAAACTTTCGGCAGAAATACCAGCAGCTTTAATAAAATGATGTCCCAAAAGGGTGTGTTGTTTGGCATTGTCTCTCCTAAATTTTAGATAATAAAAAACCCTCGTTATGAGGGTTGGTATCAATAAGCGTTCAGACCTTGTAAGCCGTTGCCATAAATCTACTCAGAAACACCGCTTAGATGAGGCAGTGTTTGCTCGCCTGTCATGAAGTTTACCAGACCCGCATTGCGTAGCATTTTAGTAATGTTGACAGCACCCCCGTTTAGTTTATTAGACTCAGTGTTTGAGGCTAACCCCCTACCATATAAGTCAGCCTTCATATAAATATCGCCATTATCATTCGGACCAATAATGAACGACAACACAACAGGCATGCTAATATTAACACGCTTAAAATCATAGCCTGTCGTTGCGACCATTATATAACCTGATGTGTACAACTCACCAATCAATACTTTGTTGCCGTTGCGGTCTGCAATGAAACGATATGGACTACCATCACCCCAACCTCCTTCTTTTGCGTCCCATGCAAGTCTGAATTTAGAAGGGTCGCCAAGATGGTCTAAGCCTACTCTTACTATACCCCAGTAGTTTTTATATAAAGCGTCTGTGTAGTCAGTCGTAAAATAAGCGTAGTAATCATCACACCACATATTACCAAATTTGTACGCATGACCTTGACCTATAACCTCCCACAACCAAGTATCATCCACTAAGTTATACTTACCTTTAACCAAGAGTATTTCATCACCAAAATCTCCCGTTAGTGCATAAAAGCTTTCTTGTTTTGCGTGGTAATAAACCTTATGTATATGGCGAACATTAACTACTGTGCCTCCTAAATTCTCGTTTTTTTGAAAATCAGCAGCTCTTTTGATAGTTCGTCCATAATCTTTTGTATACCAGATACCAACATCAGACGCACCTATCGCATACTCTCCCCATACATAAACCTCTTGACCATCTACAAACATTGGTTTATCACCGTTTTGCTGCCCAAAGAAGTTTAGCGAGCTAGTGTACTGCCTAGACCACGTAGTGCCATCCTTATTTAATAAGGTAGATTTATTTAAGGTCAAGTAGTCATCAGTCCAAAAACACTCTTTTTCATTACTAAGTAAAATAGTCCCGTCAGTAAAGAAGTGGTAATTAACTATATTGCCAATAGTGTTAACAATGTACGTCCACGTTTTACCTAGATTTTGAGATATAGCTATATTCTCAACACCGCTTACCATTTCCATCTTCAAGATATAACTGAGGTGAGTCGCAAACACAGTTTCAACTGAAGGTAGGTCTAGCATATTAATGCTAGTAACATCGAAAGGTTTTTTGCTATCTGCGACCAAGCTCTTTATGTTAACAGCACGTTTGATATAAAACTTAGATGTAGTATACGCTTGTAGTGTTATCTCCATTGTTTCGTTTGCTGTCCACTCCAAGTCGTTGCCTACGTAGTCATCAGGTATTGCACGTACTACGACTAAATTTCTATTACTAGCCCCAAAGTTTCCGTTAGCTAGAATAGCTGCTGAACCCTTTACTACTCCTTCTATTTTTATTGTATCCCCTTTATATACCACAAAAGGTACTGACGATTTATAAGCCAACCACTCCTCGGTTTCTCTAAAACCCAGAGGGGATACCCACGCAAATCTCGGGTCATTAACTACCACCTTTAAAAGGGTTTTATCAACCGGACTACCATTTAATACAATACTTTTTAGTAATACGCTGTGCATTGTGTAATATGCGGTCTTAGTAGCCACAAACTTAAATTTTCGCACTACATCCCTGCTGTTGTAGTTTTGAGCCAGCAATGTATAACCATAATCATTATTTACATCAGTAAATCTTTCTACAAATGTCGCTCCAATAGTGGGGTTATAATAAAACTCTAATACATCACCCTCTACCAATCTTAAGGTATATGACGCATCATTTAGACCAATGCTCCTGTCCTGACCTGTAAGATGCGCGGTTTGTTGATAAAACCCTTTACGGCTTTGCGTGTCTATTAATTTAAAAGTGCTGTTTACCTCACTGACGGCAACATCTAATAGATTGCTTTTTAGCTCGTGTGTTTGAAGCATTACGTTTGCGACAGCCTCTACGGGTGCTATTTTTTTAACGTTATCTGCAATATAAATATCCTTACTTATATCACTATCTCGCAGCACTGGTTCGCTTTTGTAAGCTATATCAAAAGGCTCTTTGTTTTGTGCGCCATCCATTGCTGATACCCAGATAGAGTCGTATTCGCCACTGCCCGTTACTGTATATATCTCTCCTAATCCTAGCGTCTTTACATCAGCGACTCTAATAACGCCAGTAGTTGCTGCCAAGCCGCCATTGAACGTATAGACTAACGTATTAAGCGCCTTATTGCCTGTGAATGTAAAACTACTGCCAGTATTTAATTCAAGAATATACCCTGTGAAGCTAGAGTTTTTAAGCCATAATCCGGATGAAGTTGATGCCCAAACAGGGTGCTTTACTAACGACTCAGTATCTATCGCAATCCCAGAGTCTAGCCGTAACTTTTTATCTATACTGTCCGTATATGCTTTTGCTTGTGTCAAAGGGTCATACCCACTCTTAACCCAAAACCCTGATGTCTTAACATACAAGCCATTATTGACCGTATCATCAGTGACCATCGCATAATCACCATCTACTAACGCACTAGCAGTCATCAATGCTTTGGTTGCAAACGGCTTGGCAGGTAAACCCCCAGCCTCAAAAATTGCTTGCCTTGTACCTGCCAATGTGCCGACATTGACTGACGGCAATAGGCGAGGATTAATCACAGTATCAGCAGGTAAATTTACAAAATCTTCAATCGTCTGTAGGTCTTGACTAGCCCTTGTGAGCATATTATCAGTTTCAGCCATGCTTTTTAACTCCAAAAAAAGCCCTCGTTATTGAGGGCGTATGTTTAATTTAAGGCAATAAAGCCGTTTATGTAGTCAGTGTCATTTTGATAAAACCTGTTATCGTAATTTGTGCAGGTCAGTTTATTTGTCATACCCTCCGATGGTGATTTCTCAGCGACTAGGTATGCGTCACGCTGCATATCATCATTACTCACGATTTGATAGACCGCTTGCACTGCTACAGCACCGCTTGATATCTCACCGCTTGGCAATCGTGCGAGTTTGACGCTGTAGCCATCGTTTGCTGTGACTGCTATGGCTTCAACACCATTATTCACTGTCTGAATAAACGCTGTATATTGACCGCTAGGCGTTAGCAGTGCGTCACCATCCACATACATGATAATGTCACTGCCAACGGTCACAATGCTATCTATACTGCCTTGCTGTACGTCTGCACGTAATTGCTCTGCAACGGTCACACGATTTGTCCGCACCACAATGTTTGACTCATCCCCTGCGGTAAATTCGCATGACTTGTACGTATACTTATCACGGTTTAACAGTCGCATGGCATGGATATGCGCTTGTATCTTGTTTCTGACGCCTACCAATTTTTCCTCGTGCGGATTACTAAGTACTTCACTGGGATAAGACAGCGTGATAACCGCATCATCAACGGGATCGGTGTATTCAATCTTAACCCCATCATAATCATTGTTGATACCAAACGACTGAGGCGCGGTATAAGTATCAGGCAAAATATTATGACTGTTAAAGACAGCAACCGACGCTGGTACAAGTCGCTCAAAATCAAGCATGACTTTATTACCTTGCCTTTTTGCTTGACTAAATACCGCCCTTGCGACCGTCTGCAAAGTTTCTTCTGCACTCAGATTATTATCATCAAACGTACCGCAAAACTCAGCACATTTAGCAGTGCCAAAATAGGCAATCAAGATATCGACCTCGCTCTTGATCTGCGCGATATCGACTTGCGACAGATCAAGATTGCCGATTTTACTATCCGTCGCTATGTGCCTGATAATGTCATCAGCTCTGTTTGACAGCTTAGGCAAACCGCTTGTCGCATCTGTCACGTATCGCTGTACCAATAGACGCAGCTTACGTTCTTTGAGTGATAGTGCGCCCTCTGTTGCCAATGTCTTTGTATAGACCGTGGTCACGCCTTTGGGTGCGTCTGCTGCTGTCATTAAGCGCGCACCGTAAAAGTCTGCAATCCGCAAATCCTGAGCAATGGTAAAGTTACCGTCAACAAATGCTTTCTTGTGTTTGCGCCTGACTCTAAAGCGTAGACGCTTGCCGACGCCCATATTAGTATTAGTAACCTTAACGGTAGTGCCTGCGCTTTGTGCTGCCTCGTCATCGACTACGTGAGCATTTGACCACCAAAAAGAGCTGTTTCTAAACACACCGACACCGTTATTAATCGCATAACGCTTATATTGTGAGCCGTGGATTATTTCAGTTTGCTTTTGTAAAGTACCTGTAACCGGATTGTTTGACACATCGACAATCTCGCTCTCAATCTCAATCTCTAAACCTATAGGCTCATATTTCTTGCCGTCGGTGATATAAAGCCCGTTGGTCGCGAGGATATTCAACAGTACATATTCATGGTCTTTAGCGTTGGTATAAAAATACCCTTGCCATAATGCGTCCGAGCTTGTACTAATCGTCGCCTCAGTCGGTACGGTATAATCAGCATTGGTTGCCAATTTACCCCAGTCAGTATTGACCGCATTGGGGTTTGATAACGTGACCGTGTTTTCAGCCAACGCGCTAATCGTATAAACACCGCTTAAGTTATATTTGACAATATCGCCAGTCTCAGGTGGCTCTTTGATGCCGTTGGCGCTGTCAGCAGGATTTGCTTGCACGACTGTCAGCTTGTCACCGACGACAAACTGACTAGCAAAGTTAAAACCTGACTGCTCGATGATGCCACCAGCTCTAAACACTGCCTTATCTAACGTCAAAAAGTTGTCTGTAGGCGGTAATAGCTGACCATTGACCGACGTATAACGCTTAACTGCCAATCGTGACAGCGCGGCTTCATCGGGCGTAAACGCTGAACCGAATAGAAAATCAGGCGTATCATTTAGACTGTCATCAGGATCAAAAACCATCACGCTTGAACCAAAAACCTGATTAATAGGCGTCGTATCATCTAGCGCCTCAATTACATTAAAGCGACCGCGACCGATGCACATATAACTAAACTCAACTTCGCGGTTATTCACATAAACGCTGTAGGTTGGTGCTATCAAATCAGGCACCGACCAAACCGTCCCGTAAATATCAGGCACTCGACCACCTAAACGCTCACGGTTGGTTCGAGCTGATAACGCATTGTTAGGACTAGGCGGTTGATTATTACCATTCATATCAGGTAATTTTGGCATCATAAACGCTGCTGCAACGGCAACCGTCATTGATATGATGAGTGATATTACCCAACCTTCCAAGCCTAGTGGATGGACAACGGCATAAATGCGACCTTTAAGCTTCATCACTTGGTCAACATCACTTGCCGTTTCAGGCGTTACATCGTTCAGCAAGTTTTTATGATATAGCCTGACGTTTGGCGATAGACCTTTTTCACCGAACGCCTCTTTTAATAACTTCTCAATGCAGCGACCTTGATAATGTTCGATATTATTGGCAGGATTGTACTTATCCCTTATGACAACAAGCTCAATGCTAGGCTTAAATAACTTCATAAAATATCACCCTATCAAAGCCTTGTTTAATGTAATCAAGTGGCTGCCATACCACGCCATGCGGCTCTAAGTGCAACACACGCCCATCTATCCACAAGCCCACATGAGCCTTTTCACCTTTTGCCCTAAACAGCACGATAGTAAATTGCTTGGGATCATCAACGCGCTTAAAATTCTTTAAACCATAGGCATAAAAAAAGCCGCCTTTCAGCAGCTTGTCGGTTAGATTGATTGTCGTGTAATGGTTGTAGGCATCTATCAAAAAATGCTCACAACAGTAGCTATCAGCATCATAGATAATGTCGTCCCACATTAGACAAACCCTCGCAGTGTTTTATAGTCGTCAAGATTGTACGTTTCGCCCGTCTTGGTCAGATTCATCTGCTTAGCCCTGCACACGAACACAGCACCTTCTTTTTTAGGCTCATAATCTGTAGCTTCTAAGCCTAAGATAGTGACTTGTGGCTTTGTTAAATCAGACAGATTGTATTCACGATAATTCAACATCGGGCGTATGTGGTTGTAAAGCTCGCTTGCTCTTATACGGTCAATCTCAAGCGGAAAGTCCTCACCTAAGTCACCAACACCGATGGTTATTTCTTGATCCAAGTCGTCGCTGTTTGTACCCTTTTGGATAGTCAGTGGCACATACTCATAAGGATAAGTAAAACCGCCCTCATGCTGCACTGTAATGCTGTCTGCATGGTTTTGCACAATGCGGTAGACCTTTGACCATGCAGGGTGTGATATCTCAACACACTGCAATCTCACGTCATCGGGATTGCCACTTAACCAGTAATTATAATCAGGCATTGTTAACCTCAAATTTTTGGCAATAAAAAAGCCCTTACATTTCTGTAAAGGCTTATCTTTTGCTTGCTTATTTTATTTTTTGACAGTAGGGCTTTCGGGCACATAACACCAGTAAGCGCCATCAAATCGGGCAGGCTCTTCCGATATTACATATATATCGGGATACCAACTCAATGACGGCTGGCGGCTATAATTACTGTAAGACGCTTCCAAGACATTGCCGCTTTTGAAGGCAATTAGTACGCTGCAAGGATGTTCAGGTAGTTTTTCTGATAGCAAGTGCCATGTGCCAGTAAATTCTATACCACTCATAACAAATCCTTATTGTTTTGCTTTCTCTGCTTGTTATCTTCTTGTTCCGAATCAATCAGCGCCGACAACAAAAATCTAATATGATTATACAGCTCTAAGTCTTCATGTATATCACCGACAATCAAACTAGATATGTAGCTTATTTTATGTATTCGGCACATACCTTTAAGTTTGGACTCTACCATCTTTGTTTTGGCATCACTCATAATAAATCCTTATTTTATAGGATCATTATACCATTAATCAGGCATTTAACCCCCTCATTGCATCCGGCAAATCTTCATTGACTAGTTTCTCAAGCGCATTAGTAAAGCCTGATATATCACCGCCTGTCTCATTGTAAAAATAGACCAGCGTTTCATCTAGCTCAAGATTAAGCGGCTTTGGTCTGCATACCAAGCCAATACTAAATTCAAAAACATTATTGCCCAGTGCCAAGATTGACGGCTCACCGATAAAGCGACACTCATACCACGCCAAGTCCGTACCATCCAAGATAAGGCGCATGGCAAACGCTTTAGCGCGATATAGCCGCCAAAACGCTAAGATATAATCTTGATGCTGTGCCTTATGCCTAAATGATACTGGCGTTTGATGCGGTCGCCCAACCCCTGCCAGGCGCTGTCGCGGCATACCGTTTTCATACTGAGTGGTAATAACGTCATTGCCTAACGTAGGGCTATAGCTGTCACGTAACGGGCACAAAATGAGCTTTGGTAGTAAATCTATTGCTGCCATAATCACCTCTTGACCGTTGTGTTAAAGCTCGCTTGCACCATTTTGGCATTGTAGCTATTGGGGTTTCTAAGCTGTGTAAATCCTTGCTTAACTGCATTTACAGCCTCATTGCGAACATCGCTGATTGTGATTGTCTTGCCATCATCACTAGCCGTCACTCTAGCCGATGAGTTATTGATAATGTTCACTTGCACATCACCACCAGCCTTATCGCCTCGGCGCATAGCATTGAGATTGTCAACCCCGATACGCTTAGTCGATTGAGCATCAAACACGTACTCTTGACCGTGAACCACACCAGCCACTTGAGACGCGCCCATGTTGCCCGTGTAGCCGCCTTGTTTGAAGCCAGCTGTTATGCTTTTAATACTACTCATAATCCCCATGCCCTGACTGACCGCTTGACCAATCAAGGGAATGTTGGCAGGGAATCCGACAGCCATTGCTTTAGCGATTGATTGCTGGATAGCGATAGCAGATTGAGCGATTGCAAAGCCCTTTTCGACCGCAAACAATGCTTTGTAGATACCTGACTGCTCACCAGCAAAGCCTTTTGCTAACCCTGCCAAGTCACCAAAAAGCGCCTCACCTTGTGTAAGCATGAGATTGCGCTTGGCATCCATGTAGGATTGCTCGATAGCTAAACGCGCTATTTTTGCGTTCTCTAGCATATCAGTGTGTAGTCTTTCGTACTCCTCAACCTTTGCAAGTCTGCCCTCATAGTCAGCTTGAATTTTACCAAGTGGGGTTTCTTCTTTTATCTCACCCATGACACCAAGAAGTGCATCACCTGACTTTTCTTTATCTTTTTCAAGCTGTGCAAATCGTGCTTGTATTGCAGCCGTAGCTTTAGCTGTCATTCCTAATTGCTCAAGCGCTCTTGTTTGCTTGATTAGCTCGTCGGTCAACTCTTTAGTAGCGTCCTTGTACTTGTCAGTGTGCTCAATATCGTACATGAGCGAGGCAAGCGCACTGCTATTGCCAAATAAAGCTTGCTGCTTCATTAGCCCGTCAATACTGTCTTGTACTGACTTATTAGCGGCTGCCAGTTTGGTTTTTGCTTCAAGCTCAGCAGTAACATTACGATACTCGTTCTTTTTAGCATCGCTCACACCATT
>Ga0098065_1001156_pt1 | contig 9797 bp, 5 predicted proteins | sample 25_taG_FD_75062 | JGI IMG/M metagenome (GOLD analysis project Ga0098065, IMG submission 75062) | Marine viral communities from Cariaco Basin, Caribbean Sea - 25_WHOI_OMZ | ecosystem: Environmental > Aquatic > Marine > Oceanic | place: Caribbean Sea: Cariaco Basin | collected 2014-11-08 | reverse complement strand
GCAATTAGATTTTATCCATAGTATGAAGGGTCTAGAGAATGCGCATATCACCCGTCCAGGCTATGCGATTGAGTATGATTACTTCGATCCGCAGAATCTAAAGCCAACGCTTGAGACTAAATCCATCGACGCCCTCTATTTCGCCGGTCAGATTAACGGCACTACTGGTTACGAAGAGGCTGGCGCGCAAGGGTTACTGGCTGGAGCTAACGCTGCTTTAGCGACCCAAGATAATCCAGCCATGGAGACGTGGACGCCACGCCGTGATCAAGCCTATTTAGGCGTGTTGGTCGACGACCTAATTACCCATGGCACTAAAGAGCCTTACCGTATGTTTACCAGTCGTGCCGAATACCGTCTATTGTTGCGTGAAGACAATGCGGATCAGCGCTTAACTGAAGAGGGCCGTAAACTGGGTCTGGTCGATGATGCGCGCTGGGAGGCTTATCAACAGAAAATGGAAGCCGTCGCTAGCGAATCTGCGCGTCTGCAAGCGCTATGGGCGAGCCCAGGTAATGAGCTAGGCGCCAGAGTAGCTGAGCAAACGGGAGAGGTGTTGTCAAAAGAAGCTACCGCCTATGACTTGCTCAAACGGCCGCAGATTCACTTTGCTGATATTGCTGCGATTACAGATTCAAAAGTTGATGCGCAAGTCGGCGAGCAAATCGAAATCTCGGTTAAGTATGCCGGTTATATCGACCGTCAAGCTGATGACATCGAGCAAATGAAGCGTCTTGAGAATACGCCGTTACCTGTCGATTTTGACTATACCGTAGTCTCAGGGCTATCGAATGAAATCGTACAGAAATTAGCGCAAGTGCGTCCGGTGACCCTGGCGCAAGCGAGCCGAGTTAGTGGCGTGACACCCGCAGCGATTCAGTTGCTAGCGATGACTGTGAAAAAACAGAAAAAAGCCAAAGCTGCCCTCGCATCGTCATAAGATAGAGCACACAAACAGCGGCTACTTTGCCTAACGCATTATTGCAGGTAGTCGTTGTTTCTTATATTGTTTCCTATGTTGTTTTTCGTCTTGCTACATACCATCAACAGTAGCGTATTTTTACCGCCTTAAAGGGCAGTAAATCTAGTCTATCAACCCGTGCTACTCGTCAATGAGCTGTCCATGTCTGCTGCTATTATTTTTGCCATCACCATTGTTCTGCCTAACCTTGTCTTGATGGGGTTAGGTTTTTTTATGCAACGTCGCGGTGAGGTGAGCCAAGCCTTTATCGATCAAGCGTCAAAGATGGTGTTTAATTATGCGCTGCCTTGTCTGCTATTTTTCAGTGTCGCTAACAGCTCGGTAGATTATAGCCAGCAAATCGTGTTAATCGGGGCAGGGTTACTAGTCACGCTATTGCTGTTTGGTGGTGCTGAAATCTATGCTCGTTGCTTCATTGAGCAGCCTGAAGATCAGGGTGTCTTTGTGCAAGGTATCTTCCGTAGCAATATGGCGATTTTAGGGCTGGCGACCGTAGCGAATGCTTATGGCGAAGTGGGTTTAAGCGTAGGCGCCGTCTATATGGGCATCATTACGATTGTCTTTAATGTGCTAGCCGTCATTACCCTAAGCCGGGTCTCTACCGGCATCACCACAGGGCGCGGTCGCATACTCATGATTGGTAAAAAGATCATAGCTAATCCCCTCATTATTGCTTTAGTCTCTGCCTTCGTTTATAAAGCGCTAGGGCTGCCTACATTACAGGGCGTTATTCTACAAACGGGTAATTTATTAGCCGCTATTGCGCTACCTTTAGCCTTAATCTGTGCAGGGGCCACTATCGATATCAAATCGATGCTGAGCCCCTCTGGCTTATCCATGCAGGCGAGTATAGGGCGAATCGTTATCGCTCCTTTGTTGGCAGTTGCCGTAGGCTTGGGCTTTGGTCTCACTGGCGTACACATGGGCGTATTATTTCTAATGGTGGCCTCACCCACGGCGGCAGCCAGTTATGTCATGGCCAAGGCTATGGGGGGCAATGAGGTATTAGCGGCTAATATCTTAGCGTTCACGACGGTGGTATCACTATTTGGTATGGCCATCGGTGCGGCTATGCTGCGGGGGGCGGGCTGGATGTAATAAGGCGCATTATTTATCTGAAATCGACGGCATTAATTTATAATGATGGGTACAGTTCAGTAATGACAAACCATGACAAACAATGTTAAGTAATAAACCACTCAAGATAAGAAGATTGCACAATGAAAAGTAAAATAGCGCTGCTGGCTTTATCCTTAATGGCCACCTCATTAGTCCATGCCAATGATGATTTGAAATTATCTACGATAGAAAATATGTATAATGAAGCGTTGGCTGAGCTGTCGGCGAATGAAGATTACGATATCGATAAGACGCTATATAAATATGCAGATAGTGGTCTGCAAAAAGCCCTTAGTATGGCGAGCAGCAACAGCACGATTCAATATGAGGATGGCTCTAGTGATTTAACCGAGTGCTTCGATGCGGTTGAGGCTATGAAATTGGTAGAAGGCAATGGCTATATGCTGAACGATGCGGATCACATCAACTACAGTATGGTGGGTAAAGGCCGGGTTAGAGCCGAATCCATTTTTCATGATGGTATGGGCGGGTACGATAAGGGCTATAAAGACTTTAGCCTAACTTGTGATGCTAATGACTGCAAAGTTAGCGATATTTATGATTTCAATGGCGACTCTGCGAAATTATTAGCCGAAAAGCTGTGTCGTTAATACTGGCCTTAAGCCGGATAGAAAATTAAGTTTAAAAAAAGCACATAGCAAGTTACTAAGATAAAATTGCTAGAAAAACCCAGGCCATATGGTCTGGGTTTTTTGCCTACTAATAGGTCGTTTTTACTGAGCTAAATCAAATATACCCAGCTCAGGAATTAGCTCTAGTGAGCGTAATCTTGCCGCTTGATCATAGATATTAGCGGTCACCATCAGCTCATCAGGTTGATGCTCGTCAATAAAGTGACGCAGTAAGGTTTGTACGGTCGGCACGCTACCAACAAAGGATACGGCTAGGGCATCATCCACCATGGCTTTTTCGGGAGCGCTCCAAATGTTGTCCATATTATGCGTTGGTTTTGGCATCTGGCCACGACCACCCCGGCGCAGACGTACAAAGCTCTGCTGGGTCGAAGTAAAGTGGTAGCGCGCGGTCTCGTCATCATCGGCCAATAATAAGTTCGCCGCTAGCATCACATAGGGCTTATCTAAATACTGTGAGGGTTCAAACTGCTCGCGGTACGCTTGGATAGCTTGCGTCATCATCCGCGGGGCAAAGTGAGAGGCAAAGGCATAAGGCAGACCCAGCTTTGCCGCCAAAGTAGCGCCAAACAGCGAGGAGCCTAATATCCAAACGGGAATATTGCTATTAGCACCTGGGAAGGCTTGCACAGGACTGTCATTCGAGTCATTGCCCAAAAAGAACAGCAGCTCTTGCACATCTTGCGGAAAGCGGTCGGCGTCTTGCATTTGGCGTCTGAGGGCTCTAAAGGTAGCGCCATCCGTACCTGGGGCACGGCCAAGACCTAAGTCGATACGATCACCGTAGAGGGCCTGTAACGTACCAAACTGCTCAGCAATCACGATAGGCGCATGATTGGGGAGCATAACGCCACCAGAGCCTATCCGCATACGGCTGGTTTGGCTGCCGATATGGGACAATAGTACTGAGGTCGCGGCACTGGCAATCCCAGGCATATTATGATGTTCAGCCAGCCAATAGCGATTAATACCAACGGACTCTGCAAGCTTCGCAACTTCGACGGTTTGCTGAATACCTTCAGCGATAGTTTTATCTTCAGGGACAGGGGCTAGGTCTAAAAAGGATAGGGGGATAGTCATAGAATTCTCTTTATATTAAGGAAGTATTTTATTAAATAGCAGCTTTGTTATAGAAGGACAGCTAGCACTAGATAAAAGCAGATGCTGTAGTCATTATTATTTTGCTATGCAAGGTATATGCTTGTTCATAAAGGAGGTTTCAAGGTAGTGCTGCATAAAGCTACAATCGAAATAGGCATCAGCAAAACAGTAATAAGAAAAAAAAGCAGGCGCCTATTTGGGCACCTGCTTTTATTAAGTGATACGGTTGAATAAACGAAAAATTAATCCGCTAGTTTATAAGCTAAGACATAATCCCCAATTTTAGTACCGACAGAGCCGTGTCCACCCGCGACCAATACGACCATCTGTTCCCCTTTCGAGTTGAGATAAGTCATTGGCGTGGCTTGTCCACCGGCAGGAATGCGTTCGTTCCACAATACTTTACCGGTTTTTAAGTCATAAGCACGGAAGTTGTCTTCTGTAGCGGCTGATAAGAACGCGACGCCGCCTTTGGTAATGATAGGGCCACCAATACCAGGCACACCCAGTTCAAATTTCACAGGGATAGGCGACAGATCTTGTACGGTACCATTTTTACGTTGGTAAGCGACTTTACCCGTGGTTAAGTCTGCACCAGCAACTGTACCCCAAGGTGGCTGCTGACAAGGGACGCCAAGTGGCGATAGGAAGGGGCCTAATTCGACTGCATAGTCCGCCCCTATATTAGCATTGACACCATGCTCACCTTCATTAGTCGCACCTTTGACCTGCTCTTGAGGAATCAGCTTAGAGGTAAAGGCTAAGTAAGTGGGCATCCCAAACATCACGCCATTTTCAGGATCAACCGCAATACCACCCCAGTTAAAGGTCCCGAAGTTGCCCGGATACACCAAGCTGCCTTGTAACGAAGGCGGCGTATAACGGCCTTGATAATTGAGCTTATTAAACTCAATACGGCACATCATTTGATCGAGTAAGCTGGCGCCCCACATGTCTTTTTCGACGAGAGGCTCAGGTTCAAAGCTGAGAGCTGAGAAGGGCTGCGTAGGCGCGGCATGCTCACCTTCGATGAGATAGTCTTGCGGGGCAGGACGCTCTTCAATCGGTAGGATAGGCTCGCCAGTAGCACGGTTTAGCACATAGACGTCGCCCTGTTTAGTAGGCACGACTAAGGCTTTTTGCAGTCCATCTTTAGTATTTAGGTCAATCAAGCTTGGCTGCGCAGGCGTGTCCATATCCCAAAGGTCATGATGCACAAACTGCTGAACCCAACGTGCTTTACCTGTTTTTAAATCGAGCGCTACTACTGAAGTCGAGTATTTCTCTTCTGCAGGCGTGCGATAACGGCCTAGCTGATCGGGTGTACGGTTGCCCATCGGGAAGTAGGCTAAACCAAGCTCTTCATCGGCACTAGCAATCGCCCATGAGTTGGGTGAGCTGGTCATATAAGTTTGGGTGGGGTCATTGACATCAAAAGGAGCGGTTTCATCAGGATTGCCTGAATCCCAGTTCCACATCAGCTTACCAGTATTGACATCATAGGCACGAATCACCCCTGAAGGCGAGTTGATATCATAGTTATCATTGACGGCACCGGCGACAATAATGACGTTACCCGCCACGATAGGTGGAGAGGTAGAGTAGTAATAACCATCTTGTTTATAAGGCATATTGTGCATAAGATCGAGCTCGCCATCTTTGGCGAAATCGGTACAGCGTTGCCCCGTTTTTGGATCTAAAGCATAGAGTTTTGCGTCGGAAGTCGGAATATAAATCTTGGCATCACATTGAGTAGCAGGCTGCTCAAAGGTGTTGCCCGTAACTTTTTCTACTTTTAAATCCGTAGCGGTCGCCGTGTCTCCAGCGGCACTGCGGCCAGAATAGTAAGACACACCGCGGCAAGTCTGATGCTGACGCTGCAAGTCTTTGCCAACTTTAGGGTCGAAGGTCCAAAGGCTCTCACCATTATCGGCATCTAACGCCATGACCCAGTTATGCGGGGTACATAAGAACAGCGCATTGCCCACTTTTAGTGGGGTAGCTTGATAAGTGGTCTCGCCAATATCGTTAGGCCCTTTGACGTCGCCAGTTTGGATTTGCCAAGCGAGCTTGAGTTTATTTACGTTACTGGTATTAATTTGTGCCAGTGGCGAGTAGCGTTGACCATAGTCGGTACGGCCGTAAGCGCTCCATTCTCCATCCGGCGTTTCGCGGCCATCAGCGAGTGGGTCGCCTAGATTTGCTGTGGTAGTGGCAGCGGCTGTATCCGTTTTGGCATCAGCGACTTCATTACCTAAATCTAGCCGGCCTAACTTATCGGTAGCATTGTTTGCCATACTACCAAAAGCGACCAATGCGCCCACACCGACACTGGCTAACAGTGCCCAATAATAGGCAGGGCTGCCGCTATTTGGTTTAGGGTTGTCTTGAACTATCGCATCATTCTCTACCTTATCTGCCGTTACGATAGGCTCGGTGACAGCGCCCGTCTCTAAGCCAGCTTCCGTAGACAAGGTGTTGTCTGCCGGCCCTGATAAGACTTTATATCTGTTTTTTGGCGAGACGATGCCCATCTTTTTGGCAACCCAAGGCAATAGCATGAGGGCACCAAAGATGAGTGGGAAGCCTAAACGGGTGGCTAAAGCCCACCAATAGAAGCCTGCTTCCCAGACGGCCCAAATGACCGTAGCTAAAATAAATATAGCGTAGACCAGATAGGCGGTCCAATGACGTTTAAATAATAAAAAGGCGGTTGCCAACATCGCTAAGCCCGCGATGACATAGTAGGGGCTACCTCCAAGTGACAACAGGTAGCCACCACCAATCAATAGCGGCAGCGCAAATAGAGCCATAATAATGGCGACAAATTTTTCCATGGGTATTCCATCTTTGCTAGCGTTAATCAGTTATGACGGTCCATAACCTGACTCACAGCAGGAGAAGTTAAAAGTCGGCTTAATCAGTGCAGCTGCAATAGTCAGCTGGGTGACTTAAGCTAAGTAGTGATACTGGGATTGACGAGATGGTGCAAAATTAATATCGTGCAAAAAGTACTGCTGTTTTAATAGCACTCTTGCAGACAGGGCGCAGATATTTGTCCGCTCACTCAAAAGTATTCCTATATAAACGAGCCGCATCAGAGAGTTAATTATAAACCCATAATACTGACCATAAATAAACTGGTTACAATTACACAAAAAACCCTACTAACAACTTTGCTAGTAGGGTTATGACTTGAGGGTAGTGAAATAGTTTATTAGGGGTAAATAATGCCATTAAAGGCAGAGACTGTTTTTCTAGAAAGGCAGAGACTATTTTTCTGGAGTTAAGGCTTATTTAATAGACGCCCCTAGCTGGCAAACTGATTTTGGCACAAGTCGATAAAGGCACGGCCATATTGACGAATCTCAGCATCATCGCGCACTGCCATCCAACTGGTAAAGCGGCCAAAATGATCGACAGGGATAGCGGTCAACTCAGGATAATGACGCGGCTCAAACGCCATCTCAGCGATGATTCCTACACCCAAGCCTAAGCCTACATAAGTGCTAATCACGTCAGCATCTAGAGCAGCAAGAACGATTTCAGGCTCAAGCCCAGCATCCGTAAAAGTTTGGTCGATAGCGCCGCGGCCAGTAAAGCCACCATGATAGGTAATGATGGGGTAGCTGGCGAGTGTCGGTAAGTCAATCTCGGTCTCGCCGGCCAACTCATGGTCATTGGGTACGATGATGCGATGCGACCAGTCATAGTAACGGTGGCAGCGTAGATAGTTATTATGCAGTAGCGACTCCGTAGCAACGCCGATATCTGCTTGGCCACGGATAACCATTTGCGCGATGGTCTCTGGATCGGCTTGCTGTAAGATTAAATTTACCTTGGGGAAGCGCTCACGGAACTGTTTAATCACATCGGGCAGCACATAGCGGGCTTGCGTGTGCGTCGTCGCGATGGTTAAGGTGCCAGTCTGCGGATTGTTAAAATCTAAGCTTAAGTTTTCAATCGTGCGAATCTCTGCAAATATAGACTCAATATGCGGCAGCAGCGACTCACCCATGGGCGTGAGACCAGTCAAACGTTTACCTTGGCGTACGAATACTTCAGTCTTTAACTGGTTTTCTAGCGCAGCAATATGCTTCGATAAGCTCGATTGGCTAGTGTGCAGGACATTTGCCGCCTGACTGAGGTTATAGCCATTGACCACCGTATGCCAAACGGTCTCAAGCTGCTTTAATTGAATCTGTAAATGGCGCTGGTTGACGACGACATTGATGGCCATGATGAGTTCCTAAAACACAGTAAGGTATTTGATAGAGATAAGACAACAGGGGCAATGCGGCCCAATATCAAAGAATAGCTAATATAAATTGGACGTAAATGGTCCCTATCCGTAGGTTTTGCTGTCATACAGCGTTATGGGCTACAGTGTAGTCGCTATATTATATTCTAATAAATTAATTATTAGTATTTTTATATTCTATAAATGAATAAAAGGCAGTCAGTAAAGATACTGACTGCCTTTTTGTTAGATAAATACTAGATTTAACTCAATTTTTAGTTCGGTTTCTGAGCTCAGGTTTTGAGTTAAACTGTTGAGTTCGACTGTTAAATTCAGCAGGCCGGTACTGGCCGGATAACCCTAGCGGTTGACCCTTTAGCCTTTAACATCAAAGCGGTCGGCATCCATCACTTTTACCCAAGCTTTAATAAAGTCTTTGACGAACTTCTCTTGGTTGTCATTTTGCGCATAGTGCTCGCTGTATGAGCGTAAGATAGAGTTGGAGCCAAAGACTAAGTCAACCCGAGTGGCGGTCCACTTAACTTCCCCAGTTTGACGGTCACGAATCTCAAAGAGGTTGTTGTCCGCTGTCTTAGCGACTGGTACCCAATTGTTATTCATATCGGTCAAATTGACAAAGAAATCATTACTTAGCACGCCGACGCGGTCGGTAAAGACGCCGTGCTGGCTGTCATTATAGTTTGCCCCCAAGACGCGCATGCCACCGACTAATACCGTCATCTCAGGAGCAGTTAGCCCCATAAGTTGGCTGCGGTCGAGCAGTAGCTCTTCAGGCGAGACCGCGTATTGGGCTTTCACCCAGTTGCGATACCCATCATGACGTGGCTCTAAATCTTCAAAAGACTCCCCATCGGTCATCTCATCCGTCGCATCACCACGACCAGGCGTAAACGGTACAGTGATATCGACACCGGCGTCGCGAGCGGAAGCTTCAACAGCGGCACTACCACCTAACACGATAAGGTCGGCTAGACTTACTGGCTTATTAAGGTCGGCCTGAATGTCTTCTAGTGTTGCAAGTACAGCTTGTAAGCGCTCAGGCTCGTTACCAATCCAATCCTTTTGTGGGGCTAGGCGAATACGAGCACCATTGGCACCGCCACGATAGTCTGAGTTGCGGAAAGTGCGGGCACTGTCCCAAGCGGTATTGATTAGGTCTTGGCGGCTAAGGCCAGAGTTTAGGATTTTAGCCTTAAGCTCAGTGATTTCATTAGCATCTAAAGTGTAATCCACAGTTGGGATAGGATCTTGCCAGATGAGGTCTTCTGCCGGTGCATCAGAGCCAATGTAACGGCTCTTCGGGCCCATATCACGGTGCGTCAACTTAAACCAAGCTCGAGCAAATACTTCTGAAAAGTACTCAGGGTCGTTATAGAACTTCTCTGAAATCTTGCGATACTCAGGGTCTTTAATCATGGCCATATCGGCATCGGTCATAATGGGCTTGCGACGCACGCTAGGGTCATGGGCATCGACCGGCATATCTTCTTCTTTGATGTCCAGAGGCTCCCACTGATGTGCGCCGGCAGGACTTTTTGATAGCGCCCAATCGTGTTTGAAGAGCATCTCGAAATAGCCATTATCCCACTGCGTCGGATTGGTGGTCCAAGCGCCTTCGATGCCACTAGTAACCGTATCGCCAGCATTGCCTGAGCCTTTAGGGTTGAGCCAGCCAAAGCCT
>Ga0098065_1001155_pt1 | contig 9805 bp, 8 predicted proteins | sample 25_taG_FD_75062 | JGI IMG/M metagenome (GOLD analysis project Ga0098065, IMG submission 75062) | Marine viral communities from Cariaco Basin, Caribbean Sea - 25_WHOI_OMZ | ecosystem: Environmental > Aquatic > Marine > Oceanic | place: Caribbean Sea: Cariaco Basin | collected 2014-11-08 | reverse complement strand
TAAACGGTTGTATTTAACGTCAGTATGCTTAGTAATCTAACCACACCCAGCCATTCTCCAACCATTGCATTACGGTGGCAGGGTCAATTTCATAATCATCTGTAGAAAGGTGGTCTTTGGTTATCGTGCCCCCATCCGCTAGATGTTTGAGCAATTGCGCCTCGACACTACTAATATCATCTAATCTTTGCCCATTAGCATAAATACTAAGAGTATCGTCAGCATCTTGGGTATAAATTAGCCGACTGCTGTAATCAATTTTTAAAGTAGCATCCGTAGCTAAAGCTTCGACCAATTCGTAATCTTCGATAATTTCTTCGGGGTTTAGCAGGTCGTACTGGCGTTTGCTGACGACTTCACTAACACTCTGACGAATGAGCTCATCACCGCGAGCTGAGCTGAGCATGTCGATAAGCTGCGCTTTGATTTGCGCGATACTATCTGCTTGCAACTCTCCTGAGGACTGCAAAGTTTGCTCCAGTAGCATCGGCACAAATAAGCTCTGCTCGCTGGTGGCCACATCGGCCAAGCTATCGAGTACTTGCATTAGGTTCGGACGGCGAAAACCAAATGAGAAGGTTAGGCAATCCTCCACAGCGACGCCATAATGCGCCAGCTTTGGTGGGACATACAGTACATCACCGGCTTCTAATACTTCATCAAAAATAATCTCACCCATATCGTCAAAGATACGGATAGGCTCATTGGCAACGAAAGCAGTGGTCTCATCACAGTATTGCCCCAACTGCCAACGGCGACTGCCAAATCCTTGCGCTAAAAAGACATCATAGTCGTCATAATGGCGACCAACTGAACCACCTTTAGGCGCGTAAGACACCATAATATCATCGCGCTGCCACTGCGGAATAAAGTCAAACGACTGCCACAACTGACCAAGCTCGGGTGACCATTGTTCTAAATTCTGTACCAGCACGGTCCAGTTGCTAGCCTGCGTATCGTCTGCATGGTTTTGATTGCTCCCCTCTTTTGCCAATAAAGGCGCTAAGTCGGCATCGCTTAACGGAGATTTTTTCATCGTCCATTGGGCAGCCTCTTTATCAGCATTGCTAGGGTCATTGACCAATAAGCGAGCCAGCGCCTCTTCGTCTAGCGCCAGACCTAAAATATCTTCAGGCTCAAACATACCGACTAGCTTCGGCAGGCCTTGTTTAATGAGTAGCGGTTTTTTTTGCCAATAATCGGCGAGGAACTGGGCGGGAGTGATAGAGTCGGGCAAACAGAGTTTTAAAGAGGTCATGAAATAATCCGGGTCGTTGATGAATCTAGTTCGTGAGATTACGGGGTATACGAATGCGGTGAAGATAAGGGAGTAGGGTGCTTTAGAAAAGCCCGCTAATAGTTTATTATTAGCATTGTCTCATGGTTGCTAGCCAACCTCCATTATTAGGACTTTTATGAAACCTTTTCCCCTTATAGTTATCTTAATCAGCACGCTGTTTTTACAAGCTTGTGTCCACAAAATCGTTACCGTACCTGCGAAAATAGCCTATAAAACTACGAAAGGCGTGGTTAAAGGGACGGTCGCGGTAGGTAAAGCCATTATACCGGGTGGCGAAGACGACGATGAAGATGATGATAGAAAGAAGAAATAAGCTAAGTTTGGTTAGCGGGCGCAGGTGCTCATCCATCTAGCACACTGAGCGGGCACTTATCACGGCAGTCTCATGTCGTGATAAACTCATAGCTTATATGCGATATTATACCGCAGCATACTGACACCAACCTAATCAAAACATACTGTACCCGTAATCTAAGCCCGCCATCTAGAATAACCGCTCTACTAAATGATTTGGATAGATTTGCTTGACCCTCTTCGCACTGAGATAGATCACTTCCTCAATGATCGCCGTAGTAAAGTTAATATATCGCTAAAGGAAGCCTGCTATCCGTGATTAGGGTTTACGCAGCACTGCCCGTAAAGGCGTCATCGTATAGACAAGCGCACTGATAATCCCGCCTAATAAAGCCAGCGCCATATCTTTATGCGCATCCCACATATCGCCTTGCTGACCATTGTAGCTTTCTGCATCTTCCGCTGAGAGCGTCATGGCAATGCCCCATTCAAACAGCTCATAGAGCATACTCGAGGCCATATTCAGCATAAGGGTGATAACAATAAGCTGGCGTGGTGAGGGCAGGCGCAAGACAGCTTTGAGAGCCTCATACATCGTGGCAAACAGCAGCAACCCGTAGCTAAAATGCACGAGTCTATCGTACATATTACGCTGCCAACCAAAGTAGTTGGTCAAATTAAAGCCAAACAGCATCTGCGTCCAATCATCATAGGGTACGTACGAATAAAGATAGCGGGCGCCGATGATATGAATAAGCAAAAACACCATGGATAGGAAATAAGCGTGAGCACTAATCTTAAGGTAGCGATAAGCTAGTAGCATCGCTATCATAAAAAGTAGCGTGCCCGCTTGATGTAACAGATAACTGGACCATTCTAGCGGATTGATGCTGGCTAGCAGCATAACGACTATAACTATCAGAGAGCTGACCCAGACAGCTTTATGCCACCTAATCAAGGTTGACGACTTCTGCAAGGGTGCCTCTTAATAGACAACTCCCCAACGCTATTGCTAGCGTCTTACTTCCCAGTATGCGCAAATGCTACTCCTTAGCAAATCGCTAATCTATTAAACATGAACTATTAACCATGACTATTAACGCAAAAAGCTAAGCGTCTTCAATAAAACGCTTAGCTCATTGTGATGGTCTATAATTTTAAGCTTGGCCTATTTTTCATTTAGCTTAGCAATATGCGTATCGATAGTACGCGCTTGCTCAGCCGCATTGCCAATATAAGTCGCTGGCGTCATCTCACGCAAGCGTGATTTAGCATCTTCAGCGACCGCGTCTAGCTCATTACCATCGACAAAGGTAAGCATGTCGTCACGCGTCATAGCTTGACCACGAGTTAATGCTTTTAGCTTCTCGTATGGGTTTTCCACACGGTAGCGGCGCATAACGGTTTGAATAGGCTCAGCCAAGACTTCTTGTGCGTTATCCAAATCGCTATCTAGGCGGGCAGGGTTGACTTCTAATTTGCCAATACCTTTTAGGCAAGCATCATAGGCTATCATGCTTTGCGCTAGGCCCACACCGATATTACGTAATACGGTAGAGTCCGAGAGATCACGCTGCATTCTTGAAATTGGTAGCTTTTCACCCAAGTGCGCGAGCATAGCGTTGGCGACACCCAAGTTACCTTCCGAGTTTTCAAAGTCGATTGGGTTGACTTTATGCGGCATAGTCGATGAGCCCACTTCGCCATCTTTAAGTTTTTGCTTAAAATAGCCTAAGCTAATGTACTGCCAGATATCACGGTTGAAATCGATCAAAATAGTATTAAAACGACGCACTACGTCGAATAGCTCAGCGATATAATCGTGCGGCTCAATCTGCGTGGTGTACGGGTTAAAGGTTAGCGCTAAGCTGTCCGTGATGAATTGCTCAGCCACTTGCTGCCAATCGATATCCGGATAGGCTGAATAATGAGCGTTATAGTTACCCACTGCACCATTAATTTTGCCCAACAATTCGACTTGCTTGAACTGTTTGATTTGGCGGGCTAGACGATAAGCGACGTTGGCCATCTCTTTACCTAGGGTCGTCGGGCTAGCCGTCTGACCATGGGTACGCGATAGCATAGGTTGGTCAGCATGAGTCTTAGCTAAAGTCGCTAGTGCATCAGTCAATTGCTGCATCTTATCAAGTACGACTTCACGGCTGTCTTTTAGCATCAAAGCATAAGATAAGTTGTTGATATCTTCAGAAGTACAAGCGAAATGGATAAATTCTAGGCTGTCCTCGAGCTTGGCATTGCCACGGAATTTGTCTTTGATGAAATACTCTACGGCTTTCACATCATGGTTGGTGGTGCTTTCAATATCTTTGATAGCCTGCGCATCGGCTTCACTAAAGTCTGAGACAATCTTATCCAAGAACGCAGTCGTTTCGCTATCAAAGGGCGCAAGCTCAGTGATACCTGGGTTTTCAGCCAGCATCTGCAACCAACGAATCTCTACCGTGACGCGAGCTTTGATTAGGCCAAATTCTGACAGATAGGGGCGTAAGCTGTCGGCTTTGCTGGCATAGCGGCCGTCGATAGGAGAGAGCGCAGTAAGAGAGGTCATAATGTCGCCTTAAAAGTAAAAGTGAAATCGGCAAAGCAATGCCGAGCAGTGGTGTTGAGGACAAAAGGTGTCAAAGAACAACAGGATAATTTTAGAGGGCAATTATAACAAGAGTTACGACAAAAAAGGGCGGTAGCCGCAATTGTTTAATAATTTACTTCCCTTGGTAATACTGTTATATTCCGAAAATACAAACACTTAATAATAAATTAAGGGTTTTTTATTAATGAATACTCCAGCTAATCATGTCGGCGCTGCAAAGTTTATAACGATTTGGGTTGAGCCATGTTTGGTGTTGATAGGGATAGAGCATAATGAAGTTAATAGGTGTATCAAGTTTGGTAGTGTTGGGTTCAGCGTTAGCCCTGAGTGGTTGTGGCGGCGATAGCGACAGTAGTGGCTCTTATGTGACTTCTTATAAGACTAAAATATTTAACGGTAATGAATACAGCTGCCCTTCGGAAGCTGCACAAAAAGACTGTAAAACTGACACCATGTGTAAAGCTGCTAAATGTAAGCTAACTAAAGAAGTAACCAAGCCTTTTGATCCTGAAAATACTGAAAATTGTAAGACTGATGATAAGACTGTTTATGGCCAGAAGCGCAATATCTGCAAAGTTACCCTCAGTTTCTTAAATCAAGGTAAGCCTTCAGAGGTTATCTGTGCGGATGACGGAAAAATTATTCTAGCAGGCGGTCTTCAATCAAAGACAGGTAGAATTAAAGTAAATGATTACCTATTTACTTGCCAATAACCACTCTAGCCAAGCCACTCAAGATTTGACATAGAGCCACTGGTATAAGTTTACGCCAGCCTCAGTCATATCATGACTTCTAGCCAGGAAATTTATATCAGTGGCTCATTAGGTAACCGTTTTAAATAAGATTGGCTATAGATAAAATTTTTAAATCTTTGCAAGCCTACCAACAGCACTTACTCAATAGTAGGTGCTGTTTTGTTTATACTATAGAGTAGAGCTATCCTTTATTATTATGAGGCGAAATAATCCCAAATGAATAAGACCGTGACCATAACTACGGTGCTCATAGCTTTTGCGTTGGGCGCTTTGTCCACCTATCTGCTTATGACCAAACAGCAGATGGATCAATTGTTGCAGCAGGCGAGTGCGCCCATAGATGATAGTGCGCCTATAGCGGAGACTCCCGCAGCGATTGAGGACACAGCAGCGAGTAATACGGACGATTTAATGTCACTGACTGAGCTGAGTCCCGCCGAAAGCGTCTCTATTAATGACTACTCGCAAACGCAGGCACTAGCGCTAATCGAAGGCATGCCCGATTATGTATTGGGGCAATATGTGGATAAGTTTATGGCAAAGGAGGCCAGCTCGGCCATCACAGATAAGAGACGCTTTGCTAAGCGTGCGATTGAAGAGCTGTATAAGCCCAATGATAATCAGCGTTTGGTCGGTGATATTAAGCTATCGGCAAACCCTGATATGCCCTCGGTATCCCTTGATACCAGCCGCTTGCCCAAACAGACAAAGCTCTATGCGCATTTAGACACGCATGGCAAAATACCCAGTAGCCCGTTTGTATTCGTCAAATGGGTGAATAATGAGACAGGGCAAGTGTATCTGTTTGAGAAGAAAGATATCGTCGCAAATAGTGAGCAAAACTGGGTGAGTTTTAAGCCCTATGATGGCTGGCAGCCGGGCAGTTATGACATCCGTTTTTATCAGTTTAATTCAGCGCTGCAACCTATTGCACAGCTGACTTATAACATTGCTGAGGTGACTGATATTAATGAGGCAATTGATATTACTGACGCAATTGATATTACTGACGCAAGCCAGTAGGTTTATTGTTAGGTTATAAATTTGCATATATTTGATTAGATTTAAAACCGATATAGTGCGACTGGGAGAAATTTTTTGCAGCCTTTGTAAGTTTATGACCTACAACTAGCCATAAAAATTTTTACCAGTTGCACGGCCTATTATGAGTCGAATTTATTTAAACTTTCCTATAGGAAGGTATAAATTTTAAACCTAAAAAAAGTGTGACAGAGTTAATCTGGCACACTTTTTTTATTAAAATCAACTAGCCTCAGTTCAATGTGAACGGAGTATTAGTTTAAGATACCGTACGCGACGAGCGCATCAGCAACGCGGCTAAAGCCTACGATATTGGCCCCAGTCATATAGTCGATACAAGGCGCATCTTCAGGCTGACAAGCTTGTGCGGCACGCATAGCACTATCATGGATGTCTTTGATGATGCGATGCAGTTGCAAGTCTAAGTCTTCAAAGCTGCGATACTGGCGTACCGAGTTTTGTGACATCTCGAGGCCTGATACGGCAACCCCACCAGCATTGGCAGCTTTACCAGGGGCATAATGAATGTTCTTTTCACGGATATAGTCAACTGCTTCTGCCGTTAACGGCATATTTGCGCCTTCAACGATATATTTGACGCCATTTTCATGCATCTGCTTGGCTTCAGCAATGTCCACTTCGTTTTGCGTGGCACAGGGCAGGGCGATATCGGCTTCGAACTGCCAAGGTTTCTGGCCCGCTAACCATTCACCACCGAAGACAGCGACATACTCTTCTAAAGGCTTACGCTGCTCTTTTTGCTTTTTGAGCCAGTCGATTTTCTCTTGGTCAAAGCCTTTAGCATCGTACAACGTCCCTTGCGAGTCTGACACGGTCAAGACAATAGCGTCTAAGCTCGCGGCTTTTTCAGCAGCGTGTAGCGAGACGTTACCGGCACCAGAGACGAGGACACGCTTATTGGTCAAGTTATCTTTGTGGACGCCTAGCATGTTTTCTAGGAAATAAACCGCACCGTAGCCAGTAGCTTCCGTACGAATTAAACTACCGCCAAACCCAACGCCTTTTCCAGTCAATACACCGCTATATTCGTTCGTTAAGTTTTTGTACATGGCAAACATATAGCTGACTTCGCGACCACCAACTCCGATATCGCCGGCAGGGACGTCCACATCTTTACCGATGTATTTATACAACTCGCGGATAAAAGCGTAGCAGAAACGACGGATTTCATTATCTGATTTGCCTTTAGGGTCAAAATCAGAACCGCCTTTACCGCCGCCCATAGGCAAACCGGTTAATGCATTTTTAAAGATTTGCTCAAAACCTAAAAACTTTAAGACCGACTCGTTGACGGTTGGGTGAAAACGTAACCCGCCTTTATAAGGGCCAATAGCATTACTAAATTGGACACGCCAGCCACGGTTGACTTGGATATTACCTTGATCATCTTCCCAGTTAATACGGAAGCTAATAATGCGGTCAGGTTCGGTTAAACGTTCGAAGATATTGCAGCGGCTGTAGTCTGGATGTGAATCGTAGACACTACTAATAGTAATAGCGACTTCTTTAACGGCCTGGATGAATTCAGGCTGATGGGGGTAGCGTTTTTCTAGATCGTTAATAACGTCTTGCATTTTCATATACAGCTGTCCTTATCTAAATCAGGATAATCACTCGAAAATATGCCGAGTAATTATCTGATATGTTTACGATTCACCCTAAATACGGTGCATCATAAAATAAGGCATTTTTTCCATAAACACAATGACCGATAAACATGTTTAGAGAAAATTAATGGTAATAAGCTGATAAATAAAAGAAATAAATAGTAAGAAAAGGGGCTAAATCCTAATAAACGCAGCCTGCTAAGCCAGCAATAATTATTAAAAAATAAGAGTTTTATTGGGCTGAAGGGCTATCAGGAAGATATCAGTAATAAATAATTTTTAGTAATAAGTATCCCAAAAATTATTTGAAAACTAGACAGTCAATAGCGTAGGCAATAGGATAGGCAAGGAAAGCAAATGTTAAGAGAAAGGGTATTGTCAACATTTATGCCGTTTTAGCAGAACATCTATTGATAAGAATTTTATATAAATAATTTAACAAAAATTATCAAATAATAATTAGCTACCATTAGATTTATTAATTAAAAAATTTTAATAAAAAATTAAATTAATATTTATTTTCTAGTTTGTATTTTTTATATTTACTTATTATCCGCGCTGTATAGTTTAATAATTACGGGTTTAAAGTTTTTATAGTTAAGGTAAACTTAAAGACTGAGGTAAGCTGTTTTTATTCTAAGGCCTGCTTCTGATAGATAGTAAATAAGCCCCAGACTTACGCAGAAGACTGGGGCTTAAATAAGGACGTTAGCGATCAAAGAGAAGGCAATAGCGCTAGATAGGTTCATCCACTGCGCAGATAACCCCGCCGCCTAAGCAAACTTCATCCACATAAAAGACAGCCGACTGGCCGGGGGTGACCGCACGTTGTGGCTCATCAAAGACCGCATATACTTCAGAGCCATCCGCATTGGCCGCTTTGACATAGCAGACTTGGTCAGGTTGACGGTAGCGCGATTGCGCCGTACAGCGCAGCCCTTGCTCACTAAAGATATCTTGTGGCGGCACACGAGCGACCCAGTCGAGCTTATAAGCTCGCAGAGACCGACTCATCATCATGGGGTGCTGATGGCCTTGCCCTACGATTAAGCGGTTAGCCTCCAAGTCTTTGGCTAACACAAACCACGGCTCGTCTGGACGGTCTTTAACGCCACCAATGCCGATACCGCCGCGTTGCCCGAGCGTATAGTACATCAAGCCATCATGACGACCGATAACCATGCCATCATCGGTGACGATATCGCCCGGCTGAGCGGGCAAGTACTGCTGTAAGAAGTCTTTAAAACGGCGCTCACCAATAAAGCAAATGCCGGTAGAGTCTTTTTTCTTCGCCGTAGCTAAATCATGCGCTTCCGCTATTTTACGCACTTCCGGCTTTTCTAATTCGCCAACAGGGAATAGGGTTTTGGCGATTTTGTCACCGCCGACTGCATGCAGGAAGTAGCTTTGGTCTTTATTATTATCCAGTCCACGTAATAACTGCGCGACTTCTAAGCCATCTGTATTGGTATAGTTAGTACTACGACGGGTATAGTGGCCAGTCGCAATATAGTCGGCACCAAGGGTGAGCGCATAGTCTAAAAAGGCTTTAAACTTAATTTCTTTATTGCACAAGATATCGGGGTTGGGGGTACGGCCCGCCTTATATTCCGCTAAGAAGTGCTCAAAGACGCGATCCCAATATTCCATGGCAAAGTTGGCAGTATGCAGTACCATACCAATCTTATCGCAGACCGCTTGCGCATCCGCCAAATCGTCCATCGCTGTACAGTATTCGGTACCGTCGTCCTCTTCCCAGTTTTTCATAAACAGGCCTTCGACGATAAAGCCGGCTTGTTGCAGTAATACGGCTGAGACCGACGAATCAACGCCACCAGACATCCCGACAATCACGCGAGTTTGGCTTGGATTTGGCACATCGGCGAGGCTTAAAGGGGCAAGAGCCTGCAGGGCAGGAGATAATGGGGCAGTTTGTGAGTCAGACATAAATAATTGGCGCTAAGCTGTGGTAGAATTTAAGGATAATTATAACATTGATATGGCATCGGTAGCAGAGTATAAACCTCACTTAACACGAAGATGGCAGTCAGCCAGTAAAAGGACAGTGGTGGTAATGATTAAAATAGGACAAGGTATTGATGTGCATGCCTTTCATAATAATGGTCAGGTCGAGCAATATGTTACCTTAGCAGGGGTACAGATTGAGCACACGCAC
>Ga0098065_1001153_pt1 | contig 9822 bp, 7 predicted proteins | sample 25_taG_FD_75062 | JGI IMG/M metagenome (GOLD analysis project Ga0098065, IMG submission 75062) | Marine viral communities from Cariaco Basin, Caribbean Sea - 25_WHOI_OMZ | ecosystem: Environmental > Aquatic > Marine > Oceanic | place: Caribbean Sea: Cariaco Basin | collected 2014-11-08 | reverse complement strand
TAGGAGTAAAACACTCAAACAAAAACGAACCCAATCAGAACTCATCTTACCATACAACAAAAATGCCTAAAAGAACACAGCCGCCATGCGAATATTATTATAGACAAATGCGAAAACGACAACAATAAAAAAACCTTCATCAAATAGTGATGAAGGTTTTTAGTATATGGCTCTCCAACCTGGGCTCGAACCAGGGACACACGGATTAACAGTCCGTTGCTCTACCAACTGAGCTATTGGAGAATAAGCTGTCATAACTGCAAGTGTTTTAAGCTTTATAAAGCAGTAATTACTTGGCTTGTTTGCGTTATGTGGGGCACATTTTAGCCAAGTCGTTAGAGGCTGTCAACCTTATTATGCGATTAATTATAAATATTGTCGCAATTAGTAGAAATAGGCGTTTGTCCCTTGCTAGATAGGGCATTTCAGCACCTTTATTCACCCAATAAGAATGTAGATTTACTTATTTGTTCTAATCGCTACCTACATTTATAGAAAACATCAGACTTTGAAAAGAGTAATTGGTGCAATGCCGACACGATTACCAACCTAACCGGATCGAACTAACTATAAAGGTAGCAATATCTTGCTACTAAGACGATCACTACACGGTTTGACACAATAAAGACGCAAGACAGCCCTTCACATTGCTGGAATATTACTATAAAATACCTACCATATGGTTTCTTTGCTATACTTTATTAGCAAATGCTTGGATAAAGGCGGTGTGCTAACGATGAGTCCCACGACGATTGCTTACGGTTATCTGACGATCGCTATTGTATGCGAAGTGGTCGGTACGACTTTTCTCGTAAAGTCAGAGCAGTTTACCCGTTTGGGGCCGACGCTGATAATGGGTGCGCTTTATGCGCTCTCATTTTACTTGTTGGCACAGACACTCAAGGTGATACCGTTAGGCATCGCTTATGCGCTGTGGGGCGGATTGGGCATTGTGCTGACATCGCTCGCAGGATTGGTGCTATTCAAGCAAAACCTAGATACGGCAGCAGTGGTTGGCATCGCTATGATCGTCGGCGGTGTTGTTGTGATGAACTTATTGTCTAACTCTGTGGTGCATTAATATGAATATAGAAGTGGAAAATGCTCATAAGCGCAAAAAACAGCCAGAAGTGGTTCGCCGTGCTCTGCTCGATCAGGCAGCGCGAATAACGCTTGAGCAAGGACTGACGAAGGTAACGTTTCAGGCAGTTGCTGATGCAGTAGGGGTCACCAAAGGCGGCGTGATGCATCATTTCGCGACCAAAAACGCCCTTGTGCTTGAAGTGTTTAATGATGCGATGGCGAAATTTGAGGCAGAAGTAGATGCTGCTATGGCCAGTGACCCTGTAAGTTATGGCTCTTTTACCCGTGCCTATATAGATGCCACCATCAGCTTGGGCGAAAAAGCGCAAGCCGAATACGATAATCAAGCGACATTATATGTATTGATGTTAGGCGATAGCGAGCTACGTGAGTTGTGGGCTAAATGGGCCAATGCTCAACTAAAGAAACACGCAGCTACTGACGATACTGAAACACTAAGCATGGTTCGTCTGACGGCTGATGGGATTTGGCTCTCGGACTTTTCAGGCATTCACATAGCGGATAAGCAATCATTACACGATCGGTTGATAAAAATGACGCACCGTGACTTTGATACGAGTTCGAACTAATAAACATTTAGCCAATGAAAAACTACGAAAACTATATTCACAAAATTAAATAATGACGACATTATATGGTAAGAGCCTTTATATGGCGGCTTTTGCCCATCGTCCTAAGGAGAATTTATGACAGATATCAACAATTTGACAGACATTATCGATTTAGAAAAAGTGCAAACCGCTTATATTAATGGTCGCTACTTGGCAGTAGATGAGACACTCACCACTTTTGAAGATATCAATCCAGCGACTGGTGAGGTATTAGCAATCATTCAGCAAACGAGCAATGAGCAGATTGATGATGCGGTAAAAGCGGCACGTAAGGGTCAAAAAATCTGGGCGGCGATGACGACCGTTGAGCGTGGTCGTATTCTCTCAAAAGCCGTTGAAATATTGCGCGCCCGCAACGATGTGCTCGCGCTACTTGAGACCAAAGACACAGGTAAAGCTTACTCTGAGACAAAGTATGTCGATATCGTGACTGGAGCCGATGTCATTGAGTACTATGCAGGGCTTGCGCCAATGATCGAAGGTCGTCAGATTCCACTACGTGATACAAGCTTTGTCTATACTCGCCGCGAGCCACTTGGCGTGGTCGCTGGTATTGGCGCATGGAACTATCCTATTCAGATCGCGATGTGGAAAGCCGCACCTGCATTGGCTGCTGGTAATGCGATGATCTTTAAGCCATCAGAAGTCACCCCTTTGACTGCCTTAAAACTGGCAGAAATCCTGACAGAAGCGGGACTGCCAGATGGTGTATTCAATGTCGTACAAGGCAACTACGAAGTGGGTCAAGCGCTGACCAATCATCCAGATATCGCCAAAGTATCATTCACAGGCGGTGTACCAACGGGCAAAAAAGTCATGTCGAGCGCGGCAAGCTCGTCTTTGAAAGATGTGACGCTAGAGCTTGGCGGCAAATCACCGTTGATCATATTTGATGATGCCGATATCGATACCGCGGCTGACATCGCGATGATGGCCAATTTTTATAGTACCGGTCAGGTATGTACCAATGGCACGCGAGTGTTTGTCCCTAAAGCGATGCAAGAAAAGTTTGAGCAAGCTATTTTAACGCGTGTTGAGCGTATTAAGCTGGGCGATCCGGTGGATGAGAACATCAACATGGGTCCATTGGTCAGCTTCCCACATATGGAGCGCGTGCTTAGTTATATCGAGCAAGGCAAAGCGGGCGGCGCACGTCTACTAACGGGCGGCGCACGTGTCACAACAGATGCATTGGCAAATGGTGCCTTTGTTGAACCGACCGTATTTACAGATTGCAGCGACGATATGACCATCGTCCGTGAAGAAATCTTTGGTCCAGTGATGTCAATATTGACGTACGAGACCGAAGAGGAAGTCATCCGCCGCGCCAATGATACCGATTATGGCTTGGCAGCTGGAGTCGTGACTGCGGATCTAAATCGCGCGCATCGCGTCATCGCTCAGATCGAAGCGGGCATCTGCTGGTTGAACACGTGGGGTGAGTCAGCGGCACAGATGCCAGTCGGTGGCTATAAGCACTCAGGTATTGGCCGCGAAAACGGGGTTGAGGCGCTTGAGCATTATACTCAAACCAAATCTATCCAAGTAGAGTTGGGTGCGTTTGAATCTGTCTTTTAATGATTGGTATTGAGAAAAACGAGGGCAGTTTGGGCCTGATGACGCTGTGCATTTGACCTGACTGCTACCAACCGATTTATATTTTTCAATATTATGGAGCATGTTATGACATCAACCACCCCTGAGTACGATTATATTATTGTTGGTGCAGGATCAGCAGGTAATGTGCTGGCCACGCGTTTGACCGAAGATGCCAATATCAAAGTATTACTACTAGAAGCGGGTCGTCCAGATTATCGATTGGATTTTCGTACCCAAATGCCAGCGGCGCTTGCGATGCCGCTGCAAGGCACGACCTACAACTGGGGCTACAAGACAGACCCTGAGCCATATATGAACAACCGTGTCATGGACTGTGGTCGCGGTAAAGGGCTTGGCGGCTCATCGCTTATCAACGGTATGTGCTACATCCGCGGCAATGCGCTGGATTATGATGATTGGGCAAAGATAAAAGGTCTAGAAGATTGGACGTATTTAGATTGCCTACCGTATTTCAAAAAATCAGAAAATCGCGATGTTGGCGAAAATGACTACCACGGTGCGGGCGGCCCTGTTGAGATGACTACCTCAAAGCCAGGCGTCAACCCTCTGTTCCAAGCCATGATCGAAGCGGGCGTACAAGCAGGATATCCGCGTACTGAAGACTTAAACGGCTATCAGCAAGAAGGCTTTGGCCCGATGGATCGCTTTGTGACCCCAAATGGTCGCCGCGCTTCAACGGCTCGAGGCTATCTAGATCGCGCCAAGCCGCGTGACAATATCACGATCTTGACCGGGGCGCTGACTGATGTGATCTTATTCGATGGCAAGCGTGCCGTCGGTGTCAAGGTAGAGCATGGAGGCCAAACCAAAAAGTTTTATGCATCTCGTGAAGTGGTGGTGTCCTCTGGTGCGATTGCCTCACCGCAGCTATTGCAGCGCTCAGGTATCGGTCCCGGTCAATGGCTTAGAGACGCTGGCGTGACTGAAATACTAGATTTACCGGGCGTTGGTAATAACTTGCAGGATCATTTAGAGCTGTATATGCAGTATGAATGTAAGCTGCCAGTGTCGATTGCGCCTGCCAACAAATGGTGGAATAAACCAGCGATCGGTGCGGAGTGGTTGTTCAATGGTACAGGCCTTGGCGCTTCTAACCAGTTTGAAGGTGGCGGTTTTATCCGTACGGATGAGAAATTCACTCACCCAAATATTCAGTATCATTTCTTGCCGCTTGCCGTGCGTTATGATGGCCGTAGCGCCAGTGATTCGCACAGTTTTCAAGCCCATGTTGGTTCATTGCGCTCACCAAGTCGTGGTCGCGTCAAGCTGACCTCAAAAGACCCAAGTGCGCATCCAAGTATTTTATTTAACTATATGTCGCATGATCAGGATTGGCAGGAGTTTCGTGCGGCAATGCGTATCACGCGTGAGATTATGCACCAACCTGCGTTAGACCCTTATCGCGGTGCTGCCATCTCACCCACCGAAGACTTGGTCACCGATCAGCAGTTAGATGACTATGTACGTGAGCATGGTGAGACGGCTTACCATCCGTCGTGTACGTGTGCGATGGGTGAAGATAACGATTCGGTCGTCAATGGTGAAGGGCTGGTGCATGGTATCGATGGTTTGCGAGTCGTCGATGCGTCTATTATGCCAAATATTATTAGCGGCAATCTCAATGCCACCACCATTATGCTGGCCGAAAAAATCGTTGATAAAATGAAAGGCGTACAACTGCCTCGCTCTACGGCAGATTATTATGTCGCCAATGGAGCACCGCTACGCTCTGAGCCAATGCGTGACTATCTTTCAAAAATGTAAGCTTTTAGGCAGGGCGAGATGCGCTGCTGAATAAATAACGATATAAGATAACTTCAAAGTAATGGCCTTTCACGTAAAGGCCTTTTTTATCAGCGCTGATGTAGTGGAGCGATGCAAGTCGTTACGATCGGCGCTGTTTATCATTTTATTCGCTTTTATTCATTGGTACTGCTTTGTGCGTCATGCGGTTATGTATACGTTATGCGGTTAAAAGTCATAATGCTATGCCGGACAAAGCAATATCGGACACTGTTTAATTTACCTATTTGAGGTCTTTTATGTACAGTTCGCCATCACAAGATGTGACGAAACCTTTGAGCCTAAATAAAACTGTGTTTTTAGGTTCGGCTATTATTTCTATTTTATTGATAATCTGGACCATTGTTTTTCCAGATTATAGTGAGACCTTACTCAGCTCAAGTATGGCTTGGGTATCAGATAAGTTTGGCTGGTACTATATGTTGGTGGTTGCCGCTTATAGTATCTTTGCTTTGTTCGTTGGTTTTTCTAAGTATGGCGATATTAAGCTGGGTCAGGATCATGAAAAAGCACAGTTTCCGTTTTTAGCGTGGGCGGCCATGCTGTTTTCAGCGGGCATCGGTATTGACCTGTTGTTTTTTGGTGCGTCAGAGCCATTGATGCATTATTTAACGCCGCATACGGGACTAGAGCCTGCGAGCGCCGAGGCGATGCGTCAAGCACTTGCTCAGACCTTTTTGCATTGGGGTCTGCACGGCTGGGGCATTTATGCGTTGATTGGTATGGCGTTGGCTTACTTCGCCTATCGCAAAAACATGCCACTTGCGCTACGCTCACCGCTCACGCCAATATTTGGTGAGCGCTTGATCAAAGGCTGGTTGGGTGATGGGATTGATACCTTTGGTGTTGTGTGTACGTTGATGGGTATTGCGACCAGTCTGGGTATTGGGGTATTGCAAGCCAATGCTGGCTTGACCCATGTATTTGGTATTGAATCTAGCAAGATGGTTCAAGCGCTTATCATTGTTGGCGTAGTCGTAGCCGCCGCGGTCTCTGCGATGACGGGTGTTGAAAAAGGCGTACGTCGTCTATCAGAATTCAATATGCTGTCGTCAATATTGTTATTGCTTGCCATCCTTGTAATGGGTAATACCGTTTATTTATTAAACACCTTTACCCAAAATATTGGTCAATACTTCCAAACCATTATTTATAAAACCTTTGATGTTTATGCTTACGACGGTACTGCCGGTGCCGACTGGAAATCCGGTTGGACGATATTTTTCTGGGCGTGGTGGGTTGCTTGGGCACCGTTTGTTGGTCTATTTATTGCACGTATTAGCCGTGGCCGCACGCTACGTGAGTTTGTCTTTGGCGTGATGTTCATTCCATTGGGCTTTATTTTTGCATGGTTCTCTATCTTTGGTAACACCGCGATAGATCTGGTCGCTAATGGTGCAACAGCGCTTGGTGAAACGGCCGTCAATGATGCTGCGATGGGTATGTTTGCGCTATTTGAATACTTCCCTTATAGCGAAGTGTTGTCGTTTGCAGGTGTGATTATCGGTCTGGTGTTCTTTGTGACTTCTGCTGACTCGGGCGCGTTAGTACTTGCGAACCTAAGCTCAAGAGGTATGACTAATGACACCGATGCTCCTGTTTGGCTGCGTTTATTTTGGGCAGCGGCAACGGGTCTTATCACGCTAGGCTTATTGTTTGCGGGCGGTTTTGCCTCATTACAATCAGTCTCTGTGATTGCAGGCTTGCCGTTTTCTCTGATTCTAGTGCTCTATATGATGTCCATGTGGAAGTCACTGAAAGAAGAAGGCAATAAGCGCAAAGCCAGCACGATTGGTACCGCCAATGTACTTGATAGCGGTAAAGGCTGGAAAGCACGCTTGCAACGTATTGTGAGCTTCCCAGGACACGCGCAGGTCGAAAAGTTCTTGAAAACGGTCGTGATGCCAGCGATGACTGAGGTCGAAAAAGAGTTTAAAGCAGGCGGCCTCAAAACCTCGTTAGATGCGCATAACCTTGCCAGTATTGGTGAGGATATCGATGCCGGTATGAACCAAGATACTGGTCAGGTAGACGGCCTAAAACTACGTGTCGGTCATGGTGATGAAGATGATTTTATTTATGAAGTTAACTTAATCAAAGCTGAACGCCCTAATTTCACATTGAATACATCAACCAAGCACGCAGAGTACTACTACCGTGCTGAGGTGTTCTTGAGTGAAGGCTCGCAAGAATATGACTTGGTTGGTTATACCAAAGAGCAGGTATTGGTCGATATCTTAAATCAGTACGAGCGTCATTTGCAGTATCTACATTTAGAACGTTAAGTGCTTATATTACTGCGCTACTGACCTGTATATCCGCGGTAAACTTTAAGTAAGAATACTCGTGAGACATGACCCCATAAGTTGGCTACAGCTTATGGGGTTTTTTATGACGAACAAAACAAGCGAGAAACAGCATAAGTGAAAGATAACATATAGCCAATATAAGGTAAAATCTATCAAACAAGCGGATAAGTTTTTACACAAGCAAAGGATATTGTTGTGACAAGATTAAAATACATAGCGCATTACTCAGAGCAGATTCAAACGCAAGCGGCGCAAATGATAAGTGATGGCAGAATGGGTGAGTATTTGGATAAAAAATATCCCACCCAGCATCAAGTACAAAGTGATAAGGCGCTTTATCACTATATCAATGAAATAAAAAACCAGTATATGCGTAAGATTGGCCCGCTATCACATGTCAGTTATAGCAGTAAGTTAAAGGTACTAAAGCATGCGCTAGGTATTCATACCACGCAGTCTCGGGTGCAAGGCAGTAAGCTTAAATCCCATAACAGTATCACGGTGGCCAGTCTATTCAAAGACGCACCGCCAGAGTTTTTACGGATGATTGTGGTACATGAGCTGGCGCATTTTAAAGAGCATGATCATAACAAGGCGTTTTATCAACTGTGCTGTCATATGGAGCCTGAATATCATCAGCTTGAGTTAGATATGCGTTTATGGCTGCACTGGCAAGAGCGGTGATTGGATGGAAAATATATAGTCGAAACATCTCTTTACCATTGTCTGAAAACGCTCATCGTTATCGCTAACCGTGCTAAGCTTGCCTGTACTAAAAATTTAATTGCCAAATCATAAACTGAGAAATAATCTTTAACTGAGAAATAATCTTTTTGTTATCTCACGAAAAATAGAGAAAAAAATGATCAACACCAAAATATATAAAGCCATTTATACCTTAGCCGAAGAATTGCTAGAGGCCGATCGTCGCGGCGATCAAGCAAAATTTGATGCGCTTTATGCAGAACTAAAAGCCATTTGTACCGATAATGAAGGCACTGACAAAGACCACCCAGAGCAGTGGGAGACCCTTGCTGATTTCACAGAGGATTTGGACGAAGCTTTAGTTATCTATGACAAGGCGTTGGTCAAAGCCACGGCGATCAATTCAAAAGATCATATGTCATCAATTGCTTTTTCTATGGCGGTTCTACAGCTTGAGACGGGTGAGACTGAAGCCGCTATCCAAAGTCTACAAAATGCTAAAGTCACGGCCAATAAAATTGAAGACAAAGAGTTTAAGGTCGAGATCGATGAGCTACTCACAAAACTGCTAGCTGAGTAACTGCTACCAAATAGGAATAAATCTGATATGCAAGACGTCCCTATAGTGATCATTGGCGGTGGCTTGAGTGGACTATACGCCGCCTTTTTATTAGAGCAAAAAGGCATCGCGTATAGACTGCTAGAGGCTCGTGATACATTGGGTGGCCGTATTGCAGTCGCTAAGTTTTCAGACATGCCCCATTCTGAACAGGCAGCTCTTGACAAAAAGGCTGCTGATAAGGAAGCTGCTAATAAAATATCTGACAATGCAGAGTCAAATAATGCGTTTGATTTGGGGCCTTCTTGGTTTTGGCCAGACTATCAGCCGCAGTTGAGTAGTCTTATTGAATCATTAAACCTATCGCGCTTTGCTCAGTTTGAAGAGGGCGATATGATGGTTGAGCGTGCTGCTGACCAACTACCTGTACGTGTGCAAGGTTATAAAAGTGCACCGCCTTCTATGCGTGTAGTCGGTGGCATGGCTGCTTTGATTGAGGCGCTATATGCGCGCTTAGATGCTAGTTGTATCACGACCAATCAAACGGTACAGCAGTTGATTAAGACGGATGGACACATTGAAGTGCAGAGCAAAGATACTTCTAGACATGTGACTGGATATGTGACTACGTTTCGAGCGCAGCATGTGTTACTTGCGCTACCGCCTCGGTTGGTAGAAGGTCGTATAAGATTTCAGCCAGCATTACCGCAGAATCTAAGAACCCAGTGGCAAAAGACAGCCACTTGGATGGCACCTCATGCCAAATACGTGGCGGTCTATGAGTCACCATTTTGGCGAGATAACGGTCTCTCGGGTGCCGCGCGCAGTGCGGTAGGGCCACTTACCGAGATACATGATGCTTCTACGCTAGAAGGTAATGGCGCATTGTTTGGCTTCTTTGGTATTCCCGCGCAAGTACGCCAAAATGTCTCTGATGATGTGTTAAAAGAACACTGCCGTGCGCAGTTGGTGCGTCTATTTGGGAAGCAGGCCGATACGCCAATTGCTGAGTATCTCAAAGACTGGGCGCAAGATCCTCTGGCGGCGATGCCTGCTGATGTCAGCGGCGATGGTCAGCATGCAGTAGCGCCACCATCTAAGCCACAAACAG
>Ga0098065_1001152_pt1 | contig 9826 bp, 6 predicted proteins | sample 25_taG_FD_75062 | JGI IMG/M metagenome (GOLD analysis project Ga0098065, IMG submission 75062) | Marine viral communities from Cariaco Basin, Caribbean Sea - 25_WHOI_OMZ | ecosystem: Environmental > Aquatic > Marine > Oceanic | place: Caribbean Sea: Cariaco Basin | collected 2014-11-08 | reverse complement strand
TGTTCAAACTGCTCTTTTTCTGTACTGAGGTTATCCGTATTCGAAGTGGTATCGTCATTCATAATAATTGCCATGGTTGGAATAAATTGGAATAAATTAAACGGTGATAAAAAACGTCTAACCCTCAGAAATAATTAAATGATTGTAATCATCAGCAAAGGGTTTTGAGCGTTAAATGATTAACGACCATCAGAATCACGGTCGTTGATCAAAAATCAGGTCAAAAAAGCAATCTAGCAAAAACAGTCATTCTACCATTATTGGCAATTCACTGCCTAGTCAACCGTATGGAAGCGTGCGAATAATATAATAAAATGATATTCGTTATTTATCTGGTTGATAATGCCAAAAAACACAGACAAATATCAACCTTAATTTGATAATATTTCAAAATATTACAGTATACATCCATATTAAGATGAGCAGCTAATAGGCATTTGCGGTACGTTCGGCGCCGGTGCACTCGTATCGAGATCAGTCGCGATATCTTGGACGTGATAAGGATTAGCCAGCAAGCGATAGACACGATCGACTTCTTCAAACTGACCTTGCTCTGCAGCAATAATGGCACGCTGCGCCATACTATTGCGCAAAACGTACACAGGGTTATTGGTCTGCATATCTTTGATTGCTTGCTCAGTTGATAATTGCTCAACCTGTGCCAGATAACGTATAGACCAATCTTGCCACACTTGCTGTGCATCACTGCTTAATTCAGTAATCATGGTAGTCAGTAATTTTTGCTCATATGGGTGATCGTTTGGCGCGACCAAACCGAGGAGCGCGCGGAAACTATTGGTATAATCGAGCAAGTTGTCTTCTAACAGCGTTAACCATTCAAAAGCTAAGCTAAGGCTGTCGCTTTGGTGTGGTAGTCCAAGCTTGCGGCATAGCCCTTGCTGATAATGCTGCATAAAGGTCGCTTCGTAAGGTGCCAAGCACTCAGAGAGCGTCTCACGGCTGATACCTTGCAGGCGCATAAAATGCGGCAGCCAAACGTTCAGATTCCAATGACCGATAGCAGGCTGGTTTTGGTAAGCATAGCGACCAGTGTGGTCAGAGTGATTGTTAATCCATGCAGGATTGAAGCGCTCCATAAAGCCAAACGGCCCAAAATCCAAAGTGCTACCTGCAATAGATAAGTTATCCGTGTTCATCACGCCATGTGCAAAGCCAATCAATTGCCAATCAGCAATCATCCGAGCAGTGCGCTCAACGACTGCGGTCAAAAACGCTGCTATAGGCGCATCGCTATCGCGGCACTCTGGATAATAAGTATCAATCATATAGTCGGTAAACTCACCGAGTAAATCAGGTGCAAAGCTGGCAATCCATTCAACATGACCAAGGCGAATATGGCTATCAGCGACACGCATCAATGCCGCACCCGCTTCGATACGCTCACGGCGCACTCTCGTATTAGAGACAACAAACCCCAAGGCATTAGAAGAGGGGATACCAAGCTGCGTCAATGCGTGACCGCATAAGTACTCTCGAATCGTACTACGTAAGACCGCACGTCCGTCACCCATGCGTGAGTAAGGCGTCAGGCCAGCCCCTTTGAGGTGCAAGTCTTGTGGTTGTCCATTGCTATCAAGCACTTGCGCCATCAGCAAACCGCGTCCGTCACCCAATTGTCCAGCCCATTGTCCAAACTGATGACCTGCATATGCCATTGCCAATGGTCTAAAGTCAGATGGCACATATTGGCCACCTAATATCTCAACCCAATTGGTCATTAGGTCTTCATTGTCTGTCCAACCTAACTGCTGTGCGACTTGGGCATTGAAGTGTCCAGCACGGGAAGTGTCCAGTGGCGTGGGCGGCTGCTCATGATAAAGGCGCGTGTCGAGATTGACATAAGTATTTTGATAACGCATACAGGCCGTTTCCATTAAAATATAAAAGTGAGAATGTCACTATAACACAGCACTCATATGGCATCGTTGCACTCTGTCCATCTCTTGTAAGATCGAGCCAAAAAATAAAACTATCTACTTTAGGTGAGCTAAATTTATTGGACTAGTTGGTTACTGTCTCTAGGTTGGAGATCGCAACGATTGAGCCTATATATTTCACCATTTACTACGATAATAAGATTATTAAAAGTAGAGGCAGTGACATAAACCATAAATTATAAACAAAAAAATCCCCCTATCTAGGACGGATAGGGGGAAGGAGAAACGTTACGATTATAGTAGCTGATTATGCTATTTAAGCGGCTTTTTGGCTGACACCAATAGAACGAAAAGCATTTTTCAAGTTGTTGTTATGCTCAAGAATTTTTTGCTCAATCTTGGCATAATCATGCTTTAACTTATCATCAGCTTCATGCAAACGATCAGCGAACTCTGTCTTTTTAAGTTCAATCGTTTTTGCTTTTAGCGCCTGCCACTCTGCAACAGTCTGTGTAAAGGCATCATATTCAAATTTAATACGATCTTGGAAGCTCTTCATCGCATGAGGAAGATCAATGCCGCTACTTGTAGCCGTATCAATTTGCTGCTGTGCGGTTTTGAATTGCATTTGAACTTCAGCATGTTTGATTGTCGTATCATCCACAGTACGCAGATCAGAAGCCAAACCAATCTTTGACAAACCAGCGATCAACCATTTGGTTGGATCATACTGCCACCATTTTACGCCATTACGATAGTCGTATTGGAAGAAGTGATGGTAGTTGTGATAACCCTCACCCCACGTAAAGATAGCCAAGAAAAAGTTATCACGAGCAGTGTTGGTATCCGTATAAGGACGATTACCAAGCATGTGGCATAAAGAGTTGATAAAGAACGTAAAGTGATGTGTCAATACTAAGCGTAGTAACCCTGCGATGACCAAGGTACCCCAGACATCACCAAGCAACCAGCCAATAGCGGCAACCATACCAACGTTCATAGCAACGACCCACAGACCATAATACTTATGTTGTATCTGTAGTACTCTGTCTTTGGTCAAGTCCGGAATGTTTTTATAGTCGAACTTGCCACTAGGATAATTACGCAGCATCCAGCCGATATGACTGAACCAGAACCCGCGTTTTGCTGAATACGGATCTTCTAAACGATCATCGACATGACGATGATGGACACGGTGACCAGAGACCCAGTCAAACGCAGAGCCCTGTACCGCTAGGGTAGAACCAAGCAATAAAAAGTTTTTAACGACTGGATGCGCTTTATAAGCACGGTGCGCCAATAGACGGTGGTAACCCGCTGTGATGCTCATACCTGTCCATACCATGAAGGCACCAAATACGCCCCAAACAGGTGCGCTCACTTCATGAGTAAATAAGTACCATGGTGTAATGATAGCAGCAGCGATTGGCGTCGCTACCAAAATAGTCGCTGGAATCCAGTTGATCGGCGCTTTTGTAAATTCGAACTCGCGCATATCAATGCTTTGCTCTTTTGTCAGAACATCAGTTTGCTCAGAAGCGTTAGCGTAGTTGCGTTTTGCGGTAGGCTGCTCATCAAGAGCCATTTGCGCTTTCTTTTCATCAAAACGAGTCTTGAAACGCGTGACTTGAGTGCTGGCGTTCTTTACAAACGTATCGCCAGATTTGATAGCGAAACGTAAGCCTTTAAGCGGTAAGCCAAGTGCTTTTTTTGCAATCATATAATATCCCTAACGGTATTAATTTAAGTCCCCATAATACCTGAAAAAACGTATAAAGTGAACACTTATACACTATAAAAATATTGCTAAATAACAATAACTTGTATGAATTATAGACTGTATGAGTCAAAAATACCGGTGACTTGTCAGGTATTAAGGGAAAGTGTAAGTAACGCTATAGATATGTAGGGACTGTGAGGGTGAAAAAAGAGATTTATTTAAAAGTGAAAAAATATGGATAGACGGTTCAAGGTAACAATAAATGACGTGGAAAGTCAGTAATAATCACGTCGATATTCCAGCTTATAAGCTGCTCGATCGTATGGACATCATTGACCGTCCAAGCGCTCACAGGCAACCCATAACGGTGACTATGTTTGATAACGTCTTGGGTCAAAAGCGGGTAATGAATACCTAATTGAATACAACCAAGCTGCAAAGCGCTGTTTGTCGCTCCTGCCAAGGCAGCTGGCGTGCGAATCAATAATCCTCGTGGTATGCGAGATAATAGTTTGTGGCGTTGCAACCGATTATGCAGCTCCACATCAAAGCTGGTCAGCACCACTGGTAAGCTGGCAAGCGGTGTATCGATAAGCTCTTGCGCCAGTGCATTAACCAACACTGCATAATTGGTTCTATTGTGAGTTTTAATCTCAAGCTCAATCACCCTAAATCCGCTCAATACAGGTGCTATATTGGCTAAAGTCATGATTGGCTGCCCAAATTGTAAGCGGCACTGAATCTCTGTGAGCCCGAGCTGATCAACACGCGACTGTTGACCGCACATACGCTCCAAGTCGTCGTCATGGAACACAATCAAGTGACCATCCGCATTCAGTTGAATATCAAATTCAACCCCAGCCAAGCCTTGTGAAGTTAGATTTTGAGAATACTTAAAGCCTGAAAAGGTATTCTCTAAACTCTCTCCGCGAGCGCCACGATGACCTAATAAACGCGTGTTTTTAAAATTTACCATATCACATGACTACTGACTGATTTTACGACTCATCATATATCGTCATGACATCAACGTCTAATAGAATTTGTGGCGTGAACTAGTGCACTTTGTGTCTGATATGTCAGAAGATGATTTTCTAGTATTTGTTATGTTTTTGCAACCAAACGCAGGTTTTACCCATAATGAGGGGCGCTATTTGTATATCCATGGGCTACACTAATGACCATTTCAACCAAACACCGTATAATGATGTGGTTTTCAAATCTATCGCAGACCGTTAATGACACCATTGTTTTATAAGTCTGCAATGCAGTTTGAGTGTTAAATACTGTCCATCAGTGGCGGTAAGAACCAGTAAATTGGGAGTAAAGTAAATATGAGCGTAGCAAATATAAGTTTGAGCAAGTGGCATAAAGTGGCTGGAATCGGAATAGTATGTAGTTTGGCGCTTGCAGGCTGTGATCGCTCAGAGAAAGAAGATACTGCCGATACGGCAGAGATGACGGAACAAGAGCCAGTAGCGACCGAAAGTACCGTCGCTCCTGCGATAAATTGTGATGACCCGATGGTACAAGACCGTCTCAAATCTGCTTTAAAAAATACACTCAACCAGCAAGCACAAGCGTTGGCTGCTAATTATGCAAATGATGCTGAGATTAGCCTAGAAAGCGGCGTTGTCACTGAAAAAATCAATGGCGTGGTTATCGATGTGCAAAACGCTGCCATACTACAAAAAGCCAATGACAATGGTATGACAACGTGCCAAGCAAGTGTCAGCATGACACTGCCAAGTGAAGACTTGTATCAAGCCAGTCAAGTGCAAGCGGCTAACAATCAGCCAAGTCTGCAATCTCGTTTGGCGCAAGACAATATCCGTATCAATAACAACATGCTCGTTGATGACGCCTTTACTTATGTTGTCGGCACTCAAGGCGGGCAAGTGCGCACGCGTATTGCTGGACAGCCAGCATTGATTACTGTGGTTTCAGATGTGATGGCAGGCTCTGTGTTGAAATCTGCGATGGATGAGGAGCGTGCTGAGCGCCGTGCAGCAGCCCAAAGCAGTAACAATAATACTCAAGCAGCACCCGCTCGTCAGCAGCCTAGAACCATCACGCCAGTTGAGCCAATTCGTCCTACTGAACCTGCGACGCCGCCAACCATCAATAAACCGACCAGCAGCCAAAACAGCTCGACAGAAAACAATCAACCAGCGGCTACTACTGAGACCAAAAAACCAGTAACGCCAGCGACGCCAAAAGTAGTGCCGAAAGATGAAACCATCGATATGGTCATCATTGAAGATGATAGCGCTACTTATTAATTTGCAATTTTATGAGTAGTTAGTAACTGGTAGTTAATAAATACTACCAGGTTAAAAAACCCCGCAACATGAGTGCTGCGGGGTTTTTTATCAGCGAAAAATTAGCCTAGTTCAGAGAATGCTAGCAAGATTAGGTTTGATTCACTAGCAATTGTCAGCGAAGTTTTGTAAGACTTGACTATCCCATAGTACTTCAGAGACTTGTTCGGGATCCGTACAAAAGCGCGCGGCGACAAACAACCAATCAGATAAGCGATTGATAAAGCTGATGGCAGTGCGGCGTATGGCTGCTGGGCGCTGCTCTTGTAATAATACAGCTTGGCGCTCAGCTCGGCGACATACGCTACGTGCTACATGCAACTGGCTCACCAGTACGGAACCTGTGGGTAAAATAAAGTCTTTTAGTGGTGGCAGCGTGGTATTCATCATATCGATTTGTTGCTCTAGCCACTCGATATGGGTGGCATTGACGCCCTCATATTCTGGCATGGCAAGCTCACCGCCGATATTGAACAATAGATGCTGAATAATAACTAAGGCTTGAGAAAAATCCTTGCTGATAGATTGGCCTTTGTTTCTTTGTAGTTGAGCACGCACCAGTCCAATGTGTGAGTTGAGCTCGTCGATATCACCCATGACACCGAACAGATTGTCAGCTTTACTGAGTCGACTGCCATCAGCCATACCAGTGCTGCCATCATCTCCAGTACGCGTGTATATTTTGCTTAATCGATTGCCCATCTTTATATCCTTAACGGTTTTTATGATTGAATGGTGGTAGTTGCCTGCTCATTGTAGTATTTTACGCCTGTTTTCGCTAAGATAATGGGTTACGTTAAAATTATAATCATACCATCGGTACGACTTGCTTATTTGCTGCGGCTGATATTTTCAATCTATTTATTTTATTTATGCTAAAAGGCTCTTTTATTATGACCACACCACTTGCAGATGCGATGTCTCAACTTGCTATTTATGACTCACTGACTGGCGGCAAGCGTCGGTTTGAACCACTCAAAGCAGGGAAAGTGGGTATGTATGTGTGTGGCATGACTGTCTATGATTATTGCCATATCGGGCACGCTCGAATGATGATTGGGTTTGATATGGTGGTACGTTGGCTCACCCAATTGGGTTATGACGTCAATTACGTGCGTAATATCACTGATATTGATGTCAAAATCGTTGCGCGCGCCGCCGAGAATGGCGAAGAGATTGGAGCGTTGACCCAGCGCTTTATTACAGCGATGCATGAGGATTTTGCAGCGCTTGGCTGTTTGGCACCTGATGCGGAGCCGCGCGCGACTGATCATATCGATGATATGCAAACCATGATTGAAACACTGGTCACAGGTGACTATGCATATGCAGGCGACAATGGCGATGTCTACTATGCTGTTGATAGTTTTGCAGATTATGGCAAATTATCGAAGCGCAATCTTGATGAGATGCAGGCAGGATCACGTGTCGATGTCGAAAATGATAAGCGCAACCCATTTGACTTTGTGCTTTGGAAAGCAGCGAAACCGGATGAGCCGCAGTGGGCGTCACCTTGGGGGCAGGGGCGTCCGGGTTGGCATATTGAATGCTCGGCCATGTCGACCAAGTGCTTGGGCAATACCTTTGACATTCATGGTGGCGGTCACGACTTACAGTTCCCGCATCACGAGAACGAAATCGCCCAGTCTGAGGCAGCGACGGGTTGTGAGTACGCGCGTAACTGGATGCATGTTGGATTTATCAATGTTGATGGCGAAAAAATGTCCAAGTCGTTGGCTAACTTTTCAACCATTCGCGATGTCATAGCAAAATATCTGCCCGAAACCGTGCGTTTTTTCTTATTATCTAGTCATTATCGTAGCCAAGTAAATTTTTCAGACAGCGCGTTAGATGAAGCTCATAATAGCCTAAGCAGACTATATAATGCATTAAAACTGGCTGAACAGCAAAAAGGGCAAGCAATCGTAATCGATGACAACTTGACCACCGAAGCTTATCGTACGGCTGCTGGGCAAGATTTTATCAAAGCCATGAATGATGATTTCAATAGCTCAACAGCGATTAGCGTCTTATTTGGTCTGGCACGCGACATCAATAAAGCCATCAAAGCTGAAGAAGTCGAGACAGCATGGCAGTTGGCACAGCAATTAAAAGCACTGGCACAGGTATTGAATATATTACAACAACCCGTGCAGCAGTTTTTGCAAGCGGTGATTGGTGATAAAGCAGAAGATGGTTTGACTGATGCGGCTATTGATGGGTTAATCGTCGAGCGTGCAGATGCCAAAACCAACAAAAACTTTGCACGTGCTGATGAAATACGCGAACAGCTAAAAGAGGCTGGTATTGAGCTTGAAGACAGCCGCGCTGGTACAACATGGCGCCGCGCATAGATATATAGACGCTGTGCATCAGATTACATACGCATGCTAATAAATTAAGTCAGCTCACGCTGGCTTTTTTTTGCAGAGTGCATTAGGTTAAAGCATACCGAATGCACTTTTTATATCCGTTCCTTTTGTAGACCAGTGGCTTTGAAAATATGAATACTCTTAAAAATAGTAATGCTGATGATCGTGGCATGGCAATGGATATTGACGGTGGTCACCGCCGCGATGTAGAGCGTAATAGTATCCGCTACAATGCACTGCAGGTGGTTTTAGGGTTTCTTATTATAGCCATCAGCGCTATCTATGTACCCGCCAGTGCGGCAAATGAGCAAGTCTCAAATGAGGAAGGCCGCTCACAAGTCGCTAGCAAACCTGGCAATTTGGCTGAGTACGCTGTCCAACAAATAAATACAATCAAAGACGAAAATATTAGCATCTCTGGTATTACCGAAGAGATATTTGATCCCACTGAGCGTAGCGCGGTACAGCAAGCAGGGACGTTGCAAGGTGATGTGGGACTGACAGGGGAGTATAGCGAGAATTATTACTTACTCAATAAGCTCAATGTCGGGTTACCACCATTAGCTGAGCCACCAAATTTGGCGACGCCGCTTGCGACCTTAGAGTTTTTTCAATCTGCGGTGATGAAACAGCAGTATGATTTGGCCGCTTATGCACTCAATATGAATCTGATTGATGAGCAAAACCAGCGTACCCGTTCGCTTGATTTAACCAAGCAGCTTGATTTTCTGCTATCTGAAAAAGAGCTGTACGTATTTGATGATATGCCCGATCGTCCTGATGGTCTGATCGAACCACCACTGGGTAACGATAGTAGTGTCATGGGTATTCCTAGACGCTCTATCCAACTTGGTTATATCGAGTACCGAGAACGCCGTGTTCCTGTTTACTTGGAGCGGGTAAGGGTAGGTGATCAGGCGCCAGTTTGGATGTTCTCTGCGCAGACAGTGGGTAATATTGAAAATCTTTATAAACAATATCATCCTTCAGAGTTTGAGCGTTATCTACCTACTTGGTTAAAACTTCAGTTTTTTGGTATTGCCTTATGGGAGTTTTCAGCGCTCATCCTGTTTTTCTTATTTACCATGGGCGTAGGTTGGATACTAAGTAAAAGCACGGAAAAACTCATCAGCCGCTATGTTGATAATGAAAAATACAACATCTCTGCTGGCAGTGCCAATGGCGTGGCAGATTTGGCCAATAAGCTAACTGTGCCTTTGACTTTTACTATCAGTTTTTCGCTCGTTTTTACCTTAGTCTCTGGCGGTTTTCCTTATCTAGATGCAGTAGCTTCATCAACACGCCCGCTGATTTGGACGGGGCTGGTATTTAGTGCGATGTGGCTAGGCATTCGTGCTATCAATTTTTTTGCCAACCGTTACCAAGACATGCAGATTGAAAACCTAGGAGAGGAGCATTTTGATAAAGTGCGCCGTCGTCGCACTTATGTGTCGATATTCCGTCGCGTTTTCATTTTTGTCATGATATTGGGTAGTATCTGGATAGGACTGAGTG
>Ga0098065_1001149_pt1 | contig 9842 bp, 9 predicted proteins | sample 25_taG_FD_75062 | JGI IMG/M metagenome (GOLD analysis project Ga0098065, IMG submission 75062) | Marine viral communities from Cariaco Basin, Caribbean Sea - 25_WHOI_OMZ | ecosystem: Environmental > Aquatic > Marine > Oceanic | place: Caribbean Sea: Cariaco Basin | collected 2014-11-08 | reverse complement strand
TCATTTCACTGGCTGAGGTTGATAGAGCAGGCAAGGAGATACCACGACCCACGCCCAAACACTCCATCAGCATACGCCAACCGCGACCAGCGTTTTCGATACCGCCAATGATGTAATCTAGTGGGATAAAGACATCTTTGCCATCGACCGTACCATTCATAAATGGCGAGCCGATTGGGTTGTGACGTGGACCCGTGACCACCCCTTCATGATTGGCAGGGATCAGTGCACAGGTGATACCGTAATCGGTTTTGTCCGGATCACCAAGCAGCCCTTCAGGATCATGCATCTTAAAAGCCAAACCTACGACAGTGGCGATAGGGGCTAATGTAATCCAGCGTTTGGAGAAGTTCATACGCAGACCAAGTACTTGCTCGCCCTCATGCGTGCCATAACAGACGACGCCTGTGTCAGGGATCGCACCTGCATCAGAGCCTGCCTCAGGTCCAGTCAAACCGAAGCAAGGTACTTCGTCACCTTTGGCGAGACCCGGTAGCCAGCGCTGTTTTTGCTCGTCCGTGCCATAGTGCATTAATAGCTCACCAGGACCGAGCGAGTTGGGTACCATACAGGTCACCGCCGCAGTCGGTGAGCGCGACGCAATTTTACTCATCACGCGGCTTTGCGCGTAAGAGCTGAATTCTAGACCACCAAACTCTTTTGGAATAATTAAACCTAAAAAGCCATTACTTTTGATAAATTGCCACGCTTCAGGTGACAGCTCTTTGTCTTTATGCTGAATTTGCCATTCATCAAGCATGGCGCATAACGTTTCTACTTCGTTATCAATGAAGCTTTGCTCTTCTTCTGACAGCTGTGGATAAGGATAATTAGCAAAAGCTTCCCAGTTTGGGGCACCCATAAATAGCTCTTTTTCCCACCAGCTAGTGCCAGCATCGAGCGCTTCACGCTCCGTATCACTCATACTTGGCATCGCACCGCCTAATGCTTCGTAGACCGGTTTGGTAATCAAAGATTGACGGATAGGTGTGATGAGTAAAACCAAACAAAGCAATGCGATCGGTACGCCCAATATCAGAGACAGTGGGCTGATAATCGCGGTAACAATGACGGTAATCAGGGCAACGATGCTGCCCGTAACCCGTGATAAGGACAACAAAAAGATGGCCAAGACCACGGCTAATTGAATGATGACTGCCAAAATAAACAAGCCAATTGCCATGACTATCTCCTGTGGAATACTGAATAAAAAGCGTGAAAAATATAAAAGATAAGAAACGTGTGAATAACGATAATTATTGTTTTGTCTTATGTCATTGTAATCGATACATCTATAATAAAAATATATATAAGCAAACTATAAGACTAACCACTAATATGAAACAGTTGTCGATGACTATCAAGAGCCAAAATGCTACGCTCTGTCGATAATATGTATCAGGTATCATGCCCAATAGACTCTAGTGAAGAGGGTTTGTCGAGCAGCTCAAATTTGCTGACCAGTTAAGCGATCAGTGTTATCAACTAACCAAAAGGCTCAAGGCAGCTTTCGGCATAAGATAAAGTATCGTTACGTCCAACGATTATGTGATCAACAAGTGAGATATCTAATAAGTCACAGGCTTTTTTTAGCTCATAGGTCAATACATTGTCTGCTGTTGATGGCTTGGCATCGGTATGGGGATGGTTATGCGCGATGATAAGTTGGCTCGCCGCGTGGCTTAGAGCGTGCCGTAGTACATGCTTGATACAGACAGAACACGATGAGATACCGCCGGTGAAAAGTATCTCAAAGTTCAAAAGGTTCAATGCATTGTCCAGACAGAGGACTGCAAATACTTCACGATGCTCACCGCGTAACTGGGTGCTGATATAATCTTTGACCACTTGCGAGCGCCCAAGCGCTTGCCCCGTTTTTAGCTTACTATCCAGATAACGTGTGCCCATCTCTAGCGATGCCAATATCTGAGCATACTTGGCGGGACCGATCCCATGGCAAGCAAGAACAGTTTGTTGCGGGGCGGCAAGCAGCTCAGCTAGACTGCCAAACTGATCAATCAAATGACGCGCGAGCTCAATTGCTGACTGTGACTGCGTACCCGTACGCAAAAATATGGCCAGTATCTCCGCATCAGACAAATGAGCGGCACCGAATTTCAATAATTTTTCGCGTGGTCTGTCATCCTCATGCCAGTCTTTAATCGCCATTGCCACTCCTTAAGAATAAATTGCTACTTGTTATCTGAGGTAAATACGGAAAATTTTACCCAATTTATCTCATAGTTGTTACTATAAGCGCAATTTTATCTTTTCACTTTTTTATTGATGCCACGCTTATGTCCAATATTGTGCTTGCTATTACCGGCGGTATCGCCGCTTATAAATCTGCTATATTTGCCCGCTTGTTAATTAAGGCAGGCTTTGATGTGCGCGTCATTATGACGACAGGCGCACAAGCATTTATCACACCGCTGACTCTGCAAGCGTTGACTGGTAACGAGGTGCATGTCTCATTACTCGATGAGCAGGCAGAAGCGGGGATGGGGCACATTGAGCTGGCTAAATGGGCGGATTTAATTGTCATTGCCCCTGCGTCCGCCAATACGCTCGCACGTCTGGCTATGGGCATGGCTGATGATTTGTTGGCCACAGTGTGCCTTGCCACAACAGCGCCAGTTATTATCGCTCCTGCCATGAATCAGCAGATGTGGGCGCATCCTGCGGTAAATCTGAATGTACAAACCCTGCGTGATATGAACTATCAGATTATCCAGCCAGCCAGCGGTGAGCAAGCGTGTGGTGACGTGGGCGCAGGGCGGCTGCCTGAGCCTGAGCAGTTGTTAGCTGAAGTGCTCCTGTTCAAAGCAATGAACACGACGCCGCAATTATTAGCAGGCAAAAGAGTGGTCATTACCGCAGGACCTACAGTAGAGGCGATCGACCCTGTGCGCTATTTGTCCAATCATTCTTCAGGAAAAATGGGCTTTGCCTTAGCGCGCGCTTGTGTGGCAGCTGGCGCAGAGGTGATCTTAATTGCTGGTGGTAAAGTGGCATTGTCCACGCCGCTTAATGTCACACGAATTGATGTACTGTCTGCCAAAGATATGCTGATCGCTGCCCAGCAATGTGTGGATGGTACGCATAGCGAGCTTCAACTGGATTTTGAAGATGAGCATGACCATTCTCATGAGCACGCACATGAACATAGTCATTCTCACATTCATGAGCACCATCATGGCGATTGTGGTTGCGGTGATGAGCATGAACTACCGCAGGCTTATACTGAACACCAATTCGTAAAGGCAGATATCTTTATCGCGACCGCCGCAGTAGCAGATTATCGTACTGAAGAAGCCGCACCGCAAAAAATTAAAAAGACGCAAGATGCTATGAATCTCAGCTTGGTTAAAAACCCTGATATTTTAGCGACAATCTCTCTTGCTCATCCAGAATTATTTGTCGTTGGTTTTGCCGCAGAAACACAAGATGTAGAGCGTTATGCGCGTGGTAAGCTCGCCGCAAAAGCGCTAGATATGATCGCCTGTAATGATGTCTCACGGGCAGATATTGGTTTTGCTAGTGACGACAATGCCATGCAGGTATTTTTCTCTGAGCGCTATGAGCGTGATGCGATAACGTTAGACAAAACCAGTAAAGACAAAATCGCTGAGCAGTTAGCCAGTATCATTGGTGAAACAATCGCTCAACGTCAAAACAGCTAGTGGTATAAATATAGGCGCTAAGCCTCAAATGGTATAAACAATATGACCAACATAGCTGGTAACGATAGCACTCAGATGCTAGTGCTGACGCTCATTTTTGCGCTGGCATCGCTGCTACACGGTATTAGCGGACTTGGCGCAACGCTCGTGACGACTACCGCGCTTGCTAGTATGTATCCATTGCCACACGCCATTGTATTGGTGATATTCCCCTCGCTAGTGGTCAATGTCATGACTTGGCTAGCAGGTGGTGAGCGCACCATTTGGCAAAATTTTATCTACTATGGCAGACGCTATTGGCTGCTTGCGCTTACCAGCTTGCTAGGCAGTATTCTAGGTGCGAAGTTACTGCTATGGGTCGATAGCGCTTATATCCTTTTGCTGTTGGCGGCGGTCATTGCCTTTTACGTCGTGAGTAGCTTGCTCGGCAAACAAATCCGCTTACCAGATACGAAGCCCATGTTGATAGCCGTTGGTTTTGGTGCAGGCGTCATTGGCGGCTCAACCAATGCGATGTCGACCATCCTGATGATGTATTTGCTCTCTGCAAGTGACGATAAAAACACCATCGCCAAAGTGGGTAACATGTGCTATTTCTTAGGAAAGATCGCACAAATTATTGTACTGCGTGAGCCTATCATGGCATTGAGTAGCGGTGAGTGGCAGCTGATTGCCTTGCTCAGTGTGATATCTATTGTTACGCTTTTAGTCGGGATTCGTCTACGTCGTTATTTGCCACAAGCGCGTTTTCGTCAGCTTATTTTATTGATTCTAATCGTGCTTGGAATACGCGTGGGCTGGCAAGGCGTAACCGCATTATTATAGTTAAGTTTGCCAGAATGAGTTCGACTCTGAAATCACTCTTATCTTCTGAGTGAATTTAGTATTAAACCATTTCACCAAAATAAATCTGCTGTGCCACTCGAAACGTATTGCAGTGCGCTTCGACCACATCTTCGATATCTTCTGAATAGCCGCCGCCCATGACAATGGCAATAGGGATATTGGCTGATTTTGCTTGATGCAATACGTACTCATCACGCGCCTTACAACCTGCTTGGGTCAGTCCAAGTTTGCCGAGCTTGTCTGTTGCGAGTACATCGACAGCAGATTGATAAAAGATCATATCGGGCGCAACCTCAGCGATTAACCGTGGGAGTGTGTCCTCTAATATCTCTAGATATTCGTCATCACTAGCATCGTTTTCCAATTCAATATCTAGGTCTGATACCTGCTTGCGAAACGGATAATTCTTGGCGCCATGCATGCTAAAGACAAAAACGCGTGGCTCGCCCTTCATGATGCTGGCGTTGCCATTGCCTTGATGAACATCCAAATCCACTATCAAAATTTTCTTCGCTTGTCCGCGATTTAATAATAAATTGCTAGCGATACAGACATCATTGAACACACAAAACCCCTCGCCATGATCGGCAAAAGAATGATGGGTGCCGCCTGCAACATTCATGGCGACACCATATTGCTGAGCATATAGCGCGCACTCATAGGTTGCATGGGCGATATAACGACCGCGCTCCACCAACTGCGGGGTCATCTCAAACCCAATCGCTCGAGCGGCTTTGCGTGGTAGTGTTTGGGTTTTGAGCTGATACCAATACTCTGCTGTATGAGTGGTCAAAACCTCCTCTTCGCTTAAGCAGGCAGGGGCAAAAAAGTTATCTTGACTGATCGTGCCCTCACTCAATAAGCGCTCAGGAATCAAGATGTATTTTTGCATGGGGAAGCGGTGCTTTTCGGGCACAGAGTAACGAAAGACGTCAGAGTAGGCAATTTTTAGCATAAGAATTCTAGCTTAATATTGATGATTTTTTGGATATACAAATGAATAGATGAGCGACCGCTGAGTGCGGTCTTATTGAGTAAACTATATGAGTGAATAAACTGACTCATTACTGAACAAACTGCGTCGGTAAAAAGAATGTGCGTGCATCTGATTGCTGGCGCAGCTCTGTCAGTAATGTCTGCATGTCTTCAGCAGGGTCCTGATTATTAATCAAATCGCCAAATAGCTCGCTTGCAACCGTGGTCATCGCAACGACGCTTTGTAGTGAGTGCTCAATGATCTCAGTATCGATACCAACCGCTTCGACATCGATCGCGTTTTTGTAGCGTATTTCTCCATCATTGACATCCATCTCTAGGTTACCAATGAGCATGTCGTAGTTAATTTGAGTGATGAGTAGCAGGGCAGCGCTCTGATGACTCTCTGGTATCAAAAATGGCAAAATGCCATAGATTGCTAACAGTTTATTTTTTTCCTGAACACGAAACAGATAACCACAGTCTATTTTTTTATGACGCATTCTTAGGGATAAATGATGCGATTGCTGGCTGTCATTGGCTTTGGGACGATAGTGCGTATAGTGCCATTGCTTGTCATTGAAGTATTGCTTTAGACAGTCAACAATGGGCGTGTCGCTATGATTTTGTGATTCTGAACTTGGGTTGTCAGTTTTAAGGTGAGACGCATCTGTTTGCGCTTTCTCGTTGCGTTGAGTAGTATCATCTTCGGGCGCAGTTTTAGAGGTAGTATTATCAATGTCGCTATCAGCAAGTGATGACTGTGCTGGCTCGTTTATACCATCGATTACTGACTGCGGTGCGGAAGCCGTCAGTAATCGTTTGATTTTTTGCCATAAGCTGAGTTTATTGGGTTGACTCATAATAGTATGCTAACAAGTAAGAGTTTTAGATTAAGCGTGATTGAGAGCCAAACCTTCTTTGATAGCAGGCTGCGCATAGAATGCTTCTAGCATGTCACGAATATGAGCCGTTAACCAAGGCGTTTCAATGGCGTCGTATACGATAGGTAATAGAGCGCTGCTACATTGCGCCATAGCTGCTTCATCGATGTGCAAACTTGCAGCAATGATAGCCATCGTATCAGACTGATGATTGGCATACCAAGTATCAATACTCGCTGATACCAAACTGTGTAAATACGGTGACAGTCGCAGGCGGTTGTAGCTTTGCTGGATACCCGCTTCGATATGGTCGATGCTACTGTTATTAGGCTCATCGCTCAAGTAGGTTTGTAGTTCACTGATTGGTTGGTCTTTGATACGATCCCAGCCCATGACCATCAGACGCGCCACTTCTTCATTTGACAAATGCTCTTGTGCATTGGCCTCGGCTTTGCGCGTCAAGTCTTTGATATTGCGATGCAAATACGTTTGTAGTTTTTCATCGAGGTTTCTGTTGGTCGCTTTCTCAAACGAGCTGCGCCCAAGCTTCATCAGTTTACCAACGCCGCCCGCTTTATCAAGCGTGGTTTCCATAAAATCATTGATAGCGTGATAGAGCGTTTGGGTCAACAGATCGGCAAAGGTTTCGTTACCCACCAGCGTATGAATGAGGACGTTACGCTGCTGCTCATGGCTACCAATATAGTTAGCAAGAGTCTGAACTTGGGTGTCATCGACCAGCTCAGACAAAGGTACATTGTCATTGACGGGATGATAGATAATGGTGTGCAAAATATCACGGATATCTGTACGCATCACCTCAGTCATTGGCTGACTTAACAGCCAGTCTTTCATTAAATGCTGTAAATGGTCACAGGTGATGTATTTGCTTAAGGGCTGCGCGCCAAACCACTGCCAAGCTTCTATCGTTAAAGGCTCGGCCTGCTTGTGCAACCACTGCTGCATGAAATCAACTTGCGCATCGATCAAACTGTCTATCGTCAAGCGGCTGGTTAAATGCGCTTTTGACAAGTTGGTATCCGCATTGTCACTGTTAGTCTCTGCATCAGGCATTTGATTTTGGCTATCTTGTGAAGTCTGCATAGGTTTTGAAGTCATATTTTAAGGTCGTATTTTTTTGAGGTCGTACTTTTTGAAGTAAGAGTAATCGACAATTTGTTATACTGTGTGTTTGTGGTGAGCATAGGGTATTATGCCACGAACATTACCTTCGTTTGTGATGAATATTGACTGCTGCTTGATAAATAACCAGAGGTTTTGATGACGGTTTTGGATACGCCTGTACTAACGCTTGATGATATGACGGTTCAGCGCGGCGAGATACCGCTCTGTGAAGGGGTGACGCTGCACCTGTCTGCCGGTAGTATCTGTCATCTGATTGGTGCAAATGGAACCGGAAAGACCACGTTACTCATGCAGCTGGCAGGATTGTTACCTATTCTGTCAGGAGAGTTTACTTATCAAGGACAAGCGTGTTTGCCTATTCAACCTTTATATGTTTCGCACCAGCTTGGTATCCATCCGAATCTAACCGTGGCACAAAACCTGACATTTTTATTGAATTTATATGGCATCACGCCTAGCGCTACCGATATCGATGATGCACTCACTTGGGTTGGGCTACAAGGGTTTGAAACGATCAGCTCAAGTCATCTATCCGCTGGTCAGACACGGCGTATTACGCTGGCGCGATTGTATTTATTGACGCCAGCTGTCACACCGCTTTGGTTACTTGATGAACCGTTTACGGCGCTAGATGTCGATATGGTGGCACGTATGGAAGAGCGGTTATGCGAGTTTGCGCAGGCTGGCGGCTCGATACTCATGACCAGTCATCAGGCAGTGGGTGTCGCCAATCAAATGCTCGATTTGTCAGATTACATGGTCTAAATGTGACTGCTATCAGTACCATCAGTATCGGTAAAAGGATCAATAATGACAGACAGTCCAATGCACATGAGCACAACCATAACTACGAATAAAAACTCAAATGTTATTGTCACAACGCCGCGCAGTATTGGGTTTATGCAGTTGTGGCGCCGTGAATGGCAAGTCAAGCAGCAAGGGGCGGTGCAATGGTTGTACCCATTGGTACTGTTCTTAGTGATTATCACTTTGTTTCCACTAGCGGTCGGTAGTGAGCCTGCGCTTTTGCAGCGTCTTGGCGTATCAGCCGTGTGGATTGCGGCTCTGCTGTCACTGGTTATGGGCGTTGACGGGTTATTCAAGCCTGCACTTGATAATGGTACGCTTGCGCAATTGGTCGTCGCCAAAGCGTCACTACCGTTATGGGTGTTGATTAGACTGGTCATTCACTGGATTTTTAGCAGTGGTATTGTGGCAGTGCTTAGTTTGCTTGCTGTGCCGCTGTTTCAACTCAGTTGGTTTGAAGCGTGGATATTGATGGCGTCTATCGTGACAGGCAGTCCGATGCTTTTGATGCTATCCGCGGTCGCCAGTAGCTTAACGCTGTCATTGAAGAATGGCGCGGTGCTAGTGCCTTTGATTGCGTTACCGATGCAGTTGCCAGTATTGATTTTTGCCACAGGCGCGGTTGATTTATTTGCCACTGGCCTGAACGGTCTGCCTATCTTGGCCTTATTACTGGCAGGAAGTATTATATCCGTCTTGGTCATGCCGTGGGTCATTGCGCTGACCCTAAAAATGTCATGGCTCAATTGATTAATACATTTGCCAGATATTAAAAACCCAGTTGTCTAAATCCAGTTATCTGAACGCCATGTATTAACATCGTGTTGAAAACGGGCAATTTTGCTATAATAGTCAATTGAATATGTAAACAGCTCTTTGTAGATTCTATCCAGTGTTTAACGCCAGCAGGTGAGCTGATAGTGTGCTTTTGTAGGCCACATCGGTCGTGACCAGTAAGCTGTGTAATAGGTTTATTCCCATGCCCAACCTGAATAACGTCTCGTCTCCTAGCCTATGGCAGCGCATTTGGCAGGGCTTCTTGACCACTGTAGGCACCAAGCAGTTCTTTCGGATTTTTAGTCCTTGGGTCAAGTGGCTTGCGATATTAGCCAGTATTTGCTTGCTTATTGGTAGCGTGTGGGGTCTTGCTTTTGCGCCGCCTGATTATTTGCAGGGCAATAGCTATCGCATTATATTTATCCATGTTCCAGCAGCCAGTCTTGCTATCTCTATTTATTTTTCTCTTGCGGTGTTGGGGGTGATTTATTTGGTGTGGAAGATTAAGACGGCCAGTCTGGTCGCGCAGGCACTCGCCCCGATGGGGTTTTTGCTTTGTGTGATCAGTTTGCTCACAGGGTCTATTTGGGCAAAGCCAACGTGGGGGACTTATTGGGTGTGGGATGCGCGTCTCACTTCAATGCTGATATTAGCATTTCTGTACGCAGGGGTGATGGCGCTATTTGCTGCTTTTGAACACACGGCCAATCGCGGTAAAGCGGCT
>Ga0098065_1001145_pt1 | contig 9864 bp, 5 predicted proteins | sample 25_taG_FD_75062 | JGI IMG/M metagenome (GOLD analysis project Ga0098065, IMG submission 75062) | Marine viral communities from Cariaco Basin, Caribbean Sea - 25_WHOI_OMZ | ecosystem: Environmental > Aquatic > Marine > Oceanic | place: Caribbean Sea: Cariaco Basin | collected 2014-11-08 | reverse complement strand
CAGGGTCTCACGGCTAATTTGCTGAATATCTAACCCATCTAAGAGGATACGACCACTAGTCGGCGCATATAAACCTGACAACATTTTTAATAAAGTGGACTTGCCTGACCCAATAGGCCCTAAAATAGCGATGCGCTCACCAGGACGAATCACTAGCTTGGGGACAACGACAGCGGGACGGTCATTACCCTGATAGTTGAAGGTCACATCATCACATTCGAACAGACCCTCTACGCGGGAAGGCGATAACGGATAATTGACGCCATGATTATCTTGCTCAAGCGCAAATAGCGAATCGATATTTTTTTTCGCTGCCTTCGCATGGGCATATTGTACTAAAAGGTTAGGAATACTCATGACAGGGGCAAGCACTCTACCCCCTAGGATAGAACTGGCGATCAAACCACCAATCGTCATATCCCCTTTCATAACCACAAAGGAGCCAATAATGACGATACCCACATAGCTGACCTGTTGTAACATCTGGGTAAAGTAGCTTAAATTGTCATTAGCATGCTTCATATCCAAATCGTTTTTGATAGTGATATCCATCACATCAAGCCAACGCGATAAGAATTTCCAGCTGCCCGCCCCCGCTTTAATAGTCTCTACGCCTTCGACCGCTTCGACGAGCAAACCCGTTTTATAATAAGAGGCACTTGCGCCTTCAGCCGCAATTTGGTCGATACGTTTACGAGCCGTTAAGCCCATCACGATAGCGATACTAGCCGCAATAATAGGCACAGCAGCCACCAACGGTGAGGCGATAAAGGCGATTAAGGTAATAAAGATAATGGTCATGGGCAAATCGACGAGCCCAAATAGAGTACTGGCGGTAAAGAAACTACGGACTTGCTCATAACCGCGTAACTGTGCCGCCATAGAGCCCACGGAGCCTGGCATCTGGTCAATTCGAACTTTTAATAAACGCTGAAATACTTCTCGCGATAAATACTGATCGAGACCCACGACGACCTTATCCATAATGCGTGAGCGCGCAAACTTCATAAAGGCTTCAAACAAGATGATAAGACCGACACCACTGGCTAGGATAATGAGCGTATATTCACTACGGGTCGGAATAACGCGGTCATAAACCTGCATAGAGAATAGCGAGACAGCTAAAGCTAAAAAGTTAATCAAGAAGGATGCTACTACGGCCTCAACCACGATTCCTTTATAATTTTTTAGATCTGAATTTAGCAGCTCACTAAAAGAAGAACGGCGTTTTTTAATATGATCGTCTTTTAAGCGCACCCGCAAAATTAACGCCAGCTCATCAGCGCGCGAATGGGTCTGCCGATCTAACTATTTAAAATTCCAGCGTCCTTGCGGGGTTTGGGTATCGATAACGCCCCAACCAATATCTGGGCGAAAAGCCAATAATGGTAAGAAAGCGGCATCAGGCTGCTCTAATATCTCGGGTAAATCTTCAACGCCGACTCCATTCAATACTGAGATGACCCCGCCCAAGGTATTGACCTCTGGACCTTTATGAGCGGCAGCTTTTTTAATATGGCGAAGGATAATTTACTGCAAACGAACATTATCAATTGGATAGCCCTGTTGGCTCAGCAGATGTCTAATGGCATCGGCAAGCGTCTGCTCTAGTGGCGGCTCATCGATGACAGCATCCAATAAGGCATTATCAAGGTCTGAACCGCCTTCAGGGGTAGCGGTACTATCAGCATGCGGATTTTTAGGGAAATTTTCGCTCATACTAGTCACTTATTAGTTAGCTAGACATTGGTTAATTGGCTAGGAATCGGAAATAGCATCAAATCAAACAGACCGTAGCATTAACGGTAAAACAAAAGGCTTGAAGGCCACTTATATTTATAGAACCTATTATAAGACCTTACTACAAAATCCTTATCATACGAGGTAGCTTATTCCGTCTCAGAAAAGCTATCTTCTTCAACAAAACGGTCGCTGGTAGCGAAGCGATCTGTGGGGGCGGAGCCAATATTGGGTGGCAAATCACCGCTTTCTATCAGATCGCTGTCAGTAAGAACGGCATCATTATCGAGCACAGTATCCACTTCGATAAAGTTATCCTCTCGGGTGACTCGAACCAACTCACCTCTATCCAAACTGGCTTGAGCGCCGGCGGGCAGTCGAACTTGTAGATAAGATTCTGGCTGGCTAGATGCATTACGATAGCCAAGGTCGCGCCCGATATCCTGTATTTCTTGCTTCTGAAACCAGTTCTTGACAGGATCTAAAGGTTTAAAGAGCTTGGTAGGCTGTCTATTGTGGGCAAACTGTTGCCAAGGCATCACCCCAAACTCTACCTGCAGCTTATAAAAAGCCCCTAATATATCGGCACGGGTCTGCACCAACTGGATTTGATAATCACTATGCTCACGCACAGCATTCAATACCTCAAGCCAAGACTTACGACCGGCAATAAACTGGCGCCGATAGGAATTCACCACAATTTGCGCTCCGGCGACGGCCGCCACTAAGGACGCTTCTCGGTCTTTGGCGCTCGCAAATTGCTGATATTGAACTTGAATATCTTCCATTACATTACGACGAGCAGCTTCTTGATTCTGCACTAAGCTGCTGACCCGGGCTTGTGAAGCACGGGCTAAAGATAAGTTGGAAAATCCAGCGCCAGGATCATAACTCAAGCCCAAGGAGAACTTGCCATCATCTTCATTATCTTTGTGATAATAGGCGTGTTCGTATTGGGCATACACTGTGGGATAGCGTGAGGCCTGCTGAGCTTCTACTTCTTGTTTAGCAGACTCAATTTGAAAGTGTTCTTTGACGACTGTGGGATTATAGAAACTGGCTTGGTTAAAAGCCATTTGCTCAAAACCAGTAGATTGGCGCTTGGCTTGATCTACTAATATCTCGATATTAGGGACGCTGAGGGCACTACCCTGTGATAATGGTTGACCAATGATTTGCTCGAGACGCGCTGCAGCAATGCGTTGCTGTTCAGCGGCAGCTTGGTAAGCATTTTGCTCTTGTAAGATACGGTTGGTGGCAAGCTCTAGCTCAATACGGGCAGACACACCCTGACCAACACGACGTTTCATCATCGCTTCAAAATCATTAAGCTGCTTTAAATTTTCAATATAAACCCGCTGTTTTGCCACCGCAGTGATATAACTTTGCCAAGCATCAATAGTAGTTTTAGCCACTTGGTTTTGCTGCTCATAGATACGCTCGACCGCGGCTTTATCATCGAAAATAGCCTGATTCACATTCGCTGTTAATTTGCCTCCTGTCCATAGTGGCTGGCGAATAGTAATCTGCGAAACGATATCATCCTCTCTATCATATCCTGTGCTAATGCTAGGCGTAGGCAATAAATTCAGCTTGGCCGCATTGATACCTTCAGTAGTCGCTTGTTGCTCAGCTCGTGCAGAACCCACCAGTGGATGCGTCTGAATAGCCTGAGAAATTAGCGAGTTAATCTGTACATCAGTAACGACAGCATAGGCGGTTACCGAGTGCCAAACCAGGAGAGTAAGCACGCCGCTAATAAACGACTGATAGTATGATGAGTTTTCTCATAGGTTGGTGACATAATTTCTGGACTGTCCCTATCAATATAGTTACTATTTTATTGTTTTACTTCACGTTAATGCTAGTTAAGCTAGCTACCCACTATAAAAACAATAATGGTATCAGATGGATAAATTAGTTATTCAATATTACTATAGTTATGTTTAGATAATATTTATGGATTATAAACTATTTATAACTAATATAAACCAACTATTTTCGGGTTTATTAATTTCCTAATTATAGTAAATTGATCTGTATACGAGTTAAATATTTCTAGGCACTATTATAGAAAGCTACAATGAAACAGGTTTTTTAAATAGAGCTATTTAATGAATAGAGTTACTACTCAACCTAAGCTTCTATCAAATAAATAGTTTTAAATATAACTTACTACTCCTTTAAGAGCGCACTATAGCAGAAATTATAATTAGCTTTAACAGATATTTAGACCCAAGCGTCGCCAAGCATTTATTGCAATAATGCCGATAATGTTTAAAAGCAACTCGCAACATCTGTCGCTTAATAAGCTATATTTAAGTCATGATTATCAACCTTAGCAATCTAAAATCGCTAACAATGTAGATTTTCTCTTCCTCGTGATAATATGAGCCTCTAGACCCTACCGGGGTATTATCAGCTATATGATCTAACTTATATCAACTCAGCTAAGACGACATTATGACTACTAAATCACGGGATAAATGGTTACCTGCCCTACTATTGGCTGGCATAGTGCATGTCATCGTATTTGCGGCCCTGTATGTCAATTATGCGAATAAGAATAATCCCGTAGCGACAGAAACTAATATTAACTTTGCACAGCCTAGTCAACCAGACACTACTGCCCCGCCTACCGCTCTCTTTAGCGAGACGGAAATTAGAGAAGTACCTGTAGTAGATGGTAGCCCTAATCAATCTACAGAGTCGCAAAGCGCAAGTAACGCTCAGAACTCTAGTACAGAGGGTAATCGTGATAGCGACAATACTGCGAATACAGTCAGTAATGATAATAAACTTGCGAAAAGTACAGCAGATAAAACTAGCGACGAAAGTAAAGTTACCGTTAAATCCACTGGACAAGCTGCTGATATAGCTATGACTCAAAAGGCTACTCCAGATAGTGACATTACTACCCCAAGCAACCCATTGACCACGCAACGATCGAATGCTGGGCTGCTAGACATGGATATGCCAAGTCAGAACAGCAACGGCAAAACTACACTAGATAAAGACTATAATAAGACGAAAAGCGAAACAGAAGAGTTGAATGCCAAGATGAGCTCAGGCATTAACGAGATTAAAAATCGCACTCAAAAGAGAATCGAAGAAGCAGAGGCAATGCAAGCTTATGCTCATGCTGTAGACAATGGCAGACCTAGTGTGTCTCTTAGCAGCAAGCCAGCTAGCAGCACACCGGCCGCCAAAACACCGTTAACTGAAAATACTGACACCATATCATCCAAAGCACCCTCGAATAGACTCACCACAGCTACTGAAGACTAGTGACTGAGCGCCATCGCTAGTAGGCCAAAGCTAAATATCAGCATGGCATACAGTAAAAGATGACCACAAAAAAGGGCTAACCATCGAATAGAGTGGCTAGCCCTTTTTTACACTTGCGCTTTCTTATACTTAATTAACCAATAAACTCATACCTATAAAGCTCATGACACAACTTTTTAATAGTCAATCAGCTCTTTAATGAAAAGCGCTTAGGCGCTTAAATGCTCACCAGCACCTTTCTCAGCCAAATACTCATTAATCTCTGCTAAGCGCTCAGGTGTCCCCACATCGATCCAATTGTCGGCCATAACTTCAGCCGTAACCTGAAACTTAGGCATCGCCTTTTTGAGCAGGGCCCCTAAAGGAGCGGCTTGTCCTTCTACGAGACCGGCAACAATGCTGGGTGATAAAACGCTAATCCCAGCAAAGGTATGTTTTTGTGCATTAGCTATCGCCTGCTCACTGGCCAAACCATTCATAATAGCAAAGTCCCCACCATCATTATGCTGCGGATTATCAATCATAATGAGGTGAGCCAATTGATCGGCGCCCAATTCATAATCGGTCAATTGCCCAAAATCGTAAGTCGTCCAGATATCTGAATTCACTAAGATAAACGGAGCGTTTTGCAACTTATTATGCTGTAGCGCATTAAAAATACCGCCAGCAGTCTCCAGTGGCTCGTCCTCTTCAACGGACCAATGCAACTTGACGCCAAACTCACTACCATCCCCTAGCTGCGCCATCAGCTTGTCAGCCAACCAAGAGGCATTAATCGTGATATCGGTAATGCCTGCTGCTTTTAAAGCTTTGATATGCCAGACAATCAGTGGTTGACCACCGACCTCGACCAAAGGCTTAGGGGTCTCTAAAGTTAGCGGACGTAAACGGGTACCTTTACCAGCCGCAAGAATCATTGCTTGTGTAATCTTTGCCATTATTTATCCTGAATATTGAGTCAGTAGCTTATTTACTGGTAATTTATATAACGTTAAAGCTTAAATGCATTAAAACCTATGCTGCAAATTTCTGTTTAAAAGCCGGCATGACCATGTCTTCAAGCCAGGCTTTAAATTCCGTAGCTATAGCGGCTATTGGGCTATCATTCTGTTGGCTCAGCCAAGTCAGTTCTACTAATAAGTCGCGCATTACTTTAGGAATATCGGCCAAATAGCGGGCCTTACCATCGCGTTCGCTTAAGCGTACGAAAATTCCTAAAATTTTCAAATGACGTTGCATGCCCATAACCATCAAGTCATAAGTCAGCTGCTCGACCGTGATATCACTGACCTCGGCGGCAATATTGGCAGACGCTAGCTGATTGCTATAATATTGGATCCAGCCTGCAATCTGCGCTTCTGACCAATCCACATAAGCATCGCGTAGCAAGGAGGACAAGTCATAAGAGTAGGCACCAATCACCGCATCTTGAAAGTCAATCACGCCTAGACGCTCTGCATCTGCGCAATCTTGCATCAGGTTACGGCTATGATAATCTCGATGTACTATAACGCTAGGCTGCGCTAGCACTTGCTCTATAACGGCCTGTTTAAGCGCTTGCCAGCACTGCTGCTCAGGGGCCGCAAAGGGCACCCCAACGTAAGGGATAAACCAGTCGCTGAACAAGTCCATCTCACGCTCTAGCATAGCAGCGTCATAATGAGGCAGTTGTGCTTCAGCAGGCACAATCGTCTGCAATTGTAATAAGGTATCAATCGCCTGTTTATAGTAGTTATCTACAATCTCTGCTGGTGCATCAGCGACCAAATGGGCAAACTCTGTAGTGCCAAAATCTTGTAATACCAAAAACCCTTGTGTCATATCTTTGGCGATAATGGTCGGCACATTAATCGTTGCCGCTAGCAGCTCATCCACTGCGACAAACTCGACAATAGATTCCATCTCAGGAGGCGCATCCATCACGATATAACGCAGTGGCTCAGTGACCGTGTTGGCCTGACCCTGCTCGCCCGCCTTTGCGGTTAAACAAAGCCGATGATAACGGCGGAAACTGGCATCACCCGGTAAACTGTCTATCTGTAGCTCATAGTCATTAAACTGCTGGTGCAACCAATGGTGCAAAGTAAGCTCACGCTCGGAAAGGGCTTGGGTAGATGCAGTCATAGTACTCGTCTTATCCATTTTTCTTAGTAGGGTGATCGGGCATCAGGCACTAGTCTATTACCTTGTTGGGCAGCTAGACCCGCTAATTAAGCACACAAACGGTCAACTTTATTCAGACTATTATTTGCATAAAACCATCTGTTGGCAGGCGCTATGATGCCTAGTAAGTGGCGGATAGTGTAGCTGATTTATAACAGCTTGACTATGTGCACCGCCACCTGTTTCAGCAGATAACGCCAGAGTTACTAAAAAATACCGCCGCTAGCAAGTGTGAGCATCCCTGTCTTTTTAACCGTATTTTACTGAGGTGATTCATAACTAATAATGCTATGATTGCGCTAAGCAACAGGGTAAAATCTGCAGCGTCTTGACCTTAAGGCTAAGCCTGCCGCTATAAGTATCAGCCACTAAGAGTGGTAATAAACCAAAGATACTTAGTCGCGCTCTAAAGATTGCCGATAACGCCTGGCCTGCTATACAATACCTAGCGAAGCCACTGTCGCTAGCCATAGCATCATTAAGTGACTGAATTACTGTCGAATAATATAGGTATCCCCTTGCCATACTCACCATTATACCAAAGCATTCACGTCATCTTATTTGGCGCTTTAAGCCTGACTGCCCTGTCCATGAGCGCAGGCGCTAATGCGGCTATCAATGATATTAGCTCACGTACCGTTATTAGCAGTGCCACAGCCGCTAAGACCGCAGCACTTTCAGACACGGCGACGCTACCCTCTGAGAAGTTGTCACTCGATAGGGCTATTGACTCAGCCCCTGATGTCCATGCTACTGATGCTGCCAAGGCCACTAAAGATGCCTTTTTATTTGATAATAATATCAGCACAGATACGGATGCTGATTTTGATGAGACTGCGGCTAGTGCAGAGAGCGCAGTAATCGATAGTGAGAGCAATCAAACAGCTACTAGCAATCTTACTGCCGCTGCCACCACCCAACCCGCCATCCAAGCCGATGATGACAGCATTCAACGCAGCCTTGAGCGCCTCGCTGAGCATTACGAGCTAATCCCAGAAGAAGAAAAACAGCAAAGAAAGCAAAATGGCCTGACTCTAGAGAACTTACTTAACCTAGACCAAAACGTGCCAGCAACCACAGAATCAACGCTGCTCTCCTCCAATTTGCCTTCTAGAACGGCAGCACAGAATACAGATGACACCTTAAACAGCAGCGCCCGCTGTGAAGGCCGTTGGATTTATCCAAAAGCCAACTCTAAAGCGGCGTTAATCACTGATGCTGAGGGCGTGGTTCGTCCCGATATGAATCTGTACGCAGAGTCTGACTATGGCTATTATGACAATGTCGATTACGCTGAGCTGTCGGGCAATGTCATCATTGACCAAGGGACGCAACATATTGAAGCCGATAAAATCCTAGTGAATCTGACTAGCGGTGTTGCAGCGGCGCAAGGGCAAGTCATGTTTACCGATGCGGCCATTTCTCCAGCCACAAATGGCGGGCAGCGACCGTCTCAACAGAGAACGGATGGCGGTATTATTGGGGTGGCGGACAGTCTTGCTTATAATACAGAAACCGGACAATCGACTGCGAAAGATGTCGCCTTTGCTAGCGTGCCGTTACAAGCCCATGGTTATGCCAAACGCTTGAATAAGCCTAGCGATACTCGCTATGAGCTCGATGAGGTTATGTTTACCACCTGCCCTCCTACCGATCGTAAGTGGCAGCTCGATGCTAAAAATATTGATATCGACACTGAGACTGGCCGCGGCGTAGCGACCAATACGACTTTCCGTATTGCCGATGTGCCCGTATTGTATTTGCCTTACTTCAACTTTCCTATTGACGCCCGTCGTAGCAGTGGCTTTTTGACCCCGCGGGCTAGTATCGGCAGCGAAAGTGGCCTTGAGTTAGACATTCCCTATTACTTTAACCTCGCGCCCGAATATGATGCGACATTGAACACACATTTATATACCAATCGTAATCCTATGCTCACTGGGGAATTTCGCTATCTGACTGAAAACTACGGTGAAGGTCAGCTGACGGGCTCCTATTTGCCCAGCGATAGAAAGTACGATGGCGAAGACCGTAGTAGCTTCTTTTACGATCATTATTGGGCATCAGAAGCTATCCCCCATCTAGATGGCGACATCACTTATAAATATGTCTCTGATGCAGACTATCTTACTGACTTTGATACTTTAGGCATCGCAGACAATAACATCAACTTACCGAGACGGGCACGCTTAAATTATTATAACGACCTAGTCACCGGTGAACTAAAAGTTGAGACTTTCCAAAGCCTAAAAGCCTTTACTAGTGATGATGTGGCTATTGCGGATAAAGACAAACCCTATTCGCGCTTGCCACAGCTCAACCTAAACTATAGATTACCTTGGTCCGATAAGATTGATATTACCGGCGTGCATGACTCTGCTTACTTTAAAAAGTCTATCGATGATGGCTCAGAAGCGGAAAAGAGCGGCGTGCGTATGTATAACAAAGTGAGTGCCAGTTATCCGGTAGAGAGCGCTTGGGGCTATGTTACGCCACAGGTCAGCTTGCAGCATCTCTTCGCTTCATATGACCAAGACAGTCTTGATGACAATGACTTAAGCCGCGATGATGGTAGCCAGTCAGTCTTTGTACCACAAATGAGTATCGATGCCGGCTTGCACTTTTCTAATACCGGCACCCCATTTGGTTGGTTTGATGACACTTTGGGCGGCT
>Ga0098065_1001141_pt1 | contig 9879 bp, 15 predicted proteins | sample 25_taG_FD_75062 | JGI IMG/M metagenome (GOLD analysis project Ga0098065, IMG submission 75062) | Marine viral communities from Cariaco Basin, Caribbean Sea - 25_WHOI_OMZ | ecosystem: Environmental > Aquatic > Marine > Oceanic | place: Caribbean Sea: Cariaco Basin | collected 2014-11-08 | reverse complement strand
TAATAATAATAATGGTATTCCAATTTTCACAGAATCACTTGATATTAATGAAGTAAGATATTTATACGAACATTTGAGTTTAATTTCAATAATTAAAGATGGTAATGTGAAATCAGCAAAATTCATTGAAACCTCAGATGAGATAAATCTGATTTTAGAAAAACTTGAAAATAGTGATTTGGAAACAATTCTTCAATTATTAGAGAAATTTGAATCCGAAGAAAAAATAAAAGGATTATTAGAATCTTTATCAGATTTAGAACTTGAAAATCTTCACGGTGCATATCAACATAATTTGATTACACGAGAGATTAAAAATTTGGAGAACTTAATTGAACTCGAAATAGAAGGAAATATTACATCAGAAGTAAGAAATCACAATGAACTTTTAAAATATAAAGCCGGTCAACCTGAAAAGATATTTCAGAATTGGATTGAACAAAATCTTTGGGTATTTGGAATTGATTATATAAAGAAACACAATTCCAGAAAAATAGCATTATTTAGTGAGGGTGATTTACTTATGGAATCAGTCGATGGTTATTTAGATTTAATAGAACTAAAAAGGCCAAAACACGAATTATTTAAATTTGATGATAGTCACCAATGCTTTTATCCTCATACAAGTCTCTCGCAAGTTATAGGTCAAAGTTTATTTTATTTACAAAAATTACAAGACTACAAACTCAACATCGAGAAAGAATATAAAGTAAAAGTAATAATGCCGCGTGTTAAAATAATTATTGGAAGAAATAATGATTTTAAAGATGAGGAAAAAGATAGTTTAAGAATGCTAAACTCAAATCTAAGTTCTGTACAAATTATAACTTATGATGATTTAGTTCAATTCGGTAAATTAATTTTGGCAAGTTTTGAAAGGCAGGAAAAGCGAGCACATAAAAAATGATAACAATAATTTTGGATTTGTTTGTTGCCAAAAAATCTCTTAAAGATTAAAACAGCAATTTCAGTTTAGAACCAACAACCAAAAATTCCTAAGACACTTTTAAAAGCTCGTGGAGTGAAAGTTCCAATCCCTTTGCAATTTTTATAAGTGTAAGTAAACGAGGATTGGTTTTTCCGTTTTCAATCATATAAAGCTGTGTTCTACCTATCTCACAATCAAAGGCAAAAGTTTTTTGGTCTAAGCCTTTTTCCTCACGTAGTTGCTTGATTCTAGCACCCAGTTTTTCGAAATATTGTTGTTCTTTCGTGTTCACTATACCGAATTTCAACAATTTTTTTATATCTTGTGTTCGTTATTCCGAACAAATAAAAATGAGTCGATTTAGAAAATTAAAAATTTACAGTAAGTTTCGTACCCGGCGGTGGGATAATACAACCGTTCCCGAAATTCGACTTCAAGGAAAATGGCTTGAAAATTTAGGCTTTAAAGAAGGCGCTCAAGTAAAGATTAAAGAACAACACCATCAACTCATCATCACCGTTCTTCAGCAAGAAAAAGAAGGAACTAATCACACATAAACTATGGTCTCAATTTAAAAGTCCGTGGTCATAAAACCAACCCTATTTTTATACAAAACCATTATTCCACGCTAAAAAAATTATAAAAGCGTAGCATAACACATATTTAGATGATCGACCTACTTTTTATTTCCGTAGCAAAACAAAACAATTTCCTGTAGATTAAATTTTGAGTCTTTTAAAATCGGACTGCTTTTAAGAAAAGCCAGAGAAGATAAAAATTTGACCCAAGAACAACTCGCAGCATTAGTCGACAAAAAACGGACTTATATTTCGAGGGTGGAAAATAACGGAAGTAATTTAACGCTAAAAACACTTTACGACATCGTTGAAAAAGGACTTGGCGGGAAAGTAAAAATATCAATCGAAGTATAAAAGTAGGTTTAGCATACGTCCAGATTCTTCCAAAATAATTCAATAGTAGTTATTCTAATGTCAAGTATTTTGTTTCGTTTACTTGACGTATGATTAATATGTATTACCTTTGCAAAGCAATGGGAGTTACACAAAACATACAGAAGCAAATAAGAAAGTTAGCTGACGGCACGACGTTTAAATACGAGCAGTTGGATATTGAACCACAAGAGTTTTTGGCAGCAGCAAAAGCCATTGAACGGCTTATTGCCAAAGGTGTGATTAAAAGAGTTTCAACAGGCGTATTTTATAAACCCAAGAAAACCGTTTTTGGCGAACTAAAGCCCAGCGAAGAAGAAATTTTAAAGCCTTATCTATTTAAGAAAGGAAAACGCATTGCTTACATCACGGGAACTTCGTTATACAACCGTTTGGGGTTAACAACGCAAATTCCCAAAAGTATGAAAATTGCAAGTCGGGATAAACGAATTACGGTTTCAAACGGTAACGTAAAAGCAAGTCCCGTAAAAAGTTATGTAGACGTAACCGATAAGAATTTTTATTTACTGCAATTGTTGGACGTATTAAAGGACTTTAAAAAAATTCCTGATCTGGATAAAAGTTCGGCAATTAAAATCCTTTCTGATAAACTGAAACAACTCAATCCTACAGAAACAAAACTTTTGATAAAATGTGGTTTAGCTTATCCGCCACGAGTACGGAGTTTTCTTGGAGCGTTATTGGAAAACATAAATACAGAAAGCGATGTAAACGCATTAAAAACAAGTTTAAACCCACTTTCAGAATACGAATACGGCATTGACAATAAACAATTATCAACGGTAGAAAATTGGAACATCAAATGAAGATACACGAAAATAAAGAACTGTTTCAAGATGCCGTGATAGCTACTTCACAACAAATTGGCATACCGGAAGTATTGGGTAACATTTGCTTTATTCCATATTTTCAAAAATGACATCGGTAAAGAAACCGTTTTTAAAGGTGGAACAGCTTTGTTAAAATGTTTCGGGATGATACAGCGATTTTCAGAAGATATTGATTTGGTGGTGTTACGAAAGGAAAACGAGACAGGGAACCAATTGAAAACAAAAATCAAAAAGATTTCCAAATGCGTTTCAGGTGTGCTTCCCGAAACAACTATTCACGGCATTACCAACAAAGTGGGAATGATACGCAAAACAGCGCACAATTACCCACGGACTTTTACGGGACATTTTGGACAAGTTCGTGATATTATTATTGTTGAAAGCACCTAGCTGGGTAATTTTGAACCATACACAACCATAAATGTAAGTTCGTTCATTTACGAAATGATGTTGCAAAATAGTCAGCAAACACTCATTGATGAATACGGAATGAATCCGTTTGAAGTATGGGTATTGAACCCGAAAAGAACTTTATGTGAAAAAATAATGAGCCTGGTTCGTTTTTCGCAAACCCAAGAACCGATTGCTGATTTGAAAAACAAAATAAGGCATATTTACGACATTCATTTAATGTTGAAAAACGATCATCTTAGGTCATTCTTTCAATCAGATGAATTTGAAAAAATGCTTTTACGTGTAGCAAATGACGACATTACAAGTTTTAAAAACAATAATAAATGGTTAGCCAATCACCCAACGACGGCAATAGTTTTTTCTGACCCAAAAGACACTTGGAATAAAATAAAAGATGTTTATACAGGAAGTTTTAGTGAATTGGTTTTTGGCAAACTTCCACCTGAAACAGACATACTGAAAAAACTAACCACAGTAGCCGATAGATTAAAGTCTATAGAATGGAGCATAAAGCCTTAGCTTAATATTCAACCTAAACTTATAAAAGAGAATTGCTTTTCCAACGCTCATTAAAAACCACCATATGAACAAACCGCTTCAATACCCATCGGGAGAAGCGGTTTTTTAATTCATCTTCAGTTTCTACATTGATGATTGAAAAATTGTTCATTTTAGTTAGTTTTCGTGTTTTAAATGGGTAGAGATCCCAATGCGGTTCCATAAATTGATGGTACCAATCTGCATAATAATTTGCGCGATTTCATTCCCCGTAAAATGTTTTTGCGCTGCTGTATATGTATCTTCAGTCAGGCCTTTTTGTTGAATATGGGTGATTTCTTCCGTCATTTTCAGCAATACGTTTTCTTTTTCATCAAATAGCGGAGATTCCCACCAGGCACTTAAAGCAAAAATCCGTTGGTGGGTTTCCCCATAGCCTAGCGCATCTTTCGTATGCATTTCTATACAGTAAGCACAGCCATTGATTTGAGAAGTTCTGATTTTGATCAACTCCTTTTCGATATCCGTCAGGCTCGTAGTCGCTAAATAGTTTTCCAAGCCAAGCATTGCTTTGTACGCTTCCGGTTCAAGTTGTTGAATGTTAATTCTATTTTCCATTGTATTTATAATTTGAAATGAGTCTATCGAATAGGGTATAGGCATAGCCAAAACCAATCCCTAAACCTAAACTCTGAGCATAAGCATAGGCAGATTGTTTAAAGAATCGGATGGATAGCTAAACCAGGCGGTCATCCCTAAAAAATAGGTGATGAGATTATTAAAATGTTTCAGTTTAGTCACCCAGTAGAGGAGCGTTACGATACCAAAAACTGAAAGCAATACTCCAAATTCTGGGGTGTACGTGTTGAGGTAAATTGCGAAGATATTGATGAAATACGCCAATAACATTCCCGCAGTTTCCTCCAAAAATGAAATTAACGTAGTGGTTTTAGAGGTACAGAAAAGTACATACGTACTCCAACCTATAAACAACACCCAGGCCGGTAGTTGTAGTAAGATACAAACGTAAATCGATAAGGCGGCCAGAAGCCCTAATACAATCGATTTTAAACTATCTTTTAAAGTGATTTCCATTGTTGATTTGTGTTGCATACAAACCTACAGGGAATACAGGTGAATATTCTTAATCTAGATTAAGAAGCAAAGAGCATTACATTTTGGAGCGGATTTTACTAATAAATTCTGGCGTTACCCCAAGGTAGGAAGCCAACATATATTGAGGAACACGTTGCGTAAATGCAGCATTCACTTCTATAAAATGCCGGTATTGTTCTTCTGAAGATAAACTAAACAGAAACTCCAGTCTTTTCTGAAAAGCCATATAAGCGCGTTCCATTATCCTTCTGAACAAACGTTCCGTTTTTGGAAGTTGTTGACAAAGCTGTTCAAATTTATCTGAAGTTAAGCAATATACTTCGGTAGGTTCAATCGCTTCAATAACCAGATGTGAAGGCGTATCATTCAGCAAGCTTTCGTAGTTGGAAATCCACCAATTGTCGATACCAAAATGATAGATCTGCTCTTTACCTTTTTCGGTATAACCATATATGCGTACACATCCTTTTTTGATATAAAATCGACTTTGGCACCGCTCTTCGTAGGCCAATAATCGCGTTCCGGGAGCAAAGGATTTCGTTTCCAGATAAGATATGAAAACAGCATATTCTTCTTCAGATAGGTTAATGTAGCGTTGTACGTATTCTTTTAAAGACATTGGTTCAGTTCATTTTTTGGCAGACAAATCTCATTACAAATATACACGGGTAGGGACAATAGTTTCCATTTCGAATTTTAAGGGGTGGAGGTTTTTACGGAAATCAGGGATTTAATAAGTATTGTTCCTCATAAATTTTTCAGTCTTTAGAGGAAACCGTAAGGAATGTTGTAGGTTTTTGTTTATTTTTATAAATAGATATAACACAACTTGTGGTGTTATATGTACGTTAGCCAACATATCCAATCAACCAATGAAAATCATAAAAAAATCAAAATCAGTACAAAAATTTGGAAACTCATATACCGTAGAGTATATTTGTGAAATGGTAAGGTCGGAAAAAACTAAACAATTAATAATTGAAAAAACTGCTGCTATATTCAATAAAAAGGGATATACAGGAACTTATTTATCCGATTTGACTAATGCTACTGGATTGACAAAGGGTAGTATTTATGGCAATTTCAAAGATAAAAACGAAGTCGCTTTAGAAGCTTTTAAATTCAATTATAAATTTCAGACTCGTCAAATAATTGACAAAATAGAGAAAGAAGATAATTCAGTAAATAAATTAATGACATTTCTAAATCATTATAAAACATCATTTAAACCAATTTTTAAGAATGGAGGTTGTGCAATCCTAAATACTGCTGTTGATACTGATGATGGAAATGAATTATTAAAAAACGAAGTTGTAAAAACAATTCATAATTGGCACAAAAAAATTGTATCAATCTTAATTGAAGGAGTTAATAAAAACGAACTAAAAGAAATAGATATCGACCTATTTTCGTATCGAATGATTGCTATAATTGAGGGTAGCATTTTATTGGCAAAAACATTGAATAAACCAGAGATTTTATTAAATAACATAGAACATCTAGAAACAGAAATTTTACAATTAAAACAGAAGTAAAAAAATTTAATCATCTATATACCGTAAGGTATATGATACAGGTATATAAATATGAAAAGAGTAGTAATAACAGGACTAGGAGCAATTACACCTATTGGAAAAAATGTAAAACAGTATTGGGAACATCTATTGAAAGGAATTTCCGGTGCAAATAAAATAACACGTTTTGATGCAAGCAAATTCAAAACTCAATTCGCTTGTGAAATAAAAGACTATGACGCTTTAGATTATTTTGACCGTAAGGAAGCTAGAAAACTTGATAGGTTTAGTCAATATGGACTAATCTCAGCAGAAGAAGCAATCAAAGATGCTAATCTCGATTTTTCAAAATTAGACACTAACAGAATTGGTGTAATATTTTCGAGTGGCATTGGTGGCTTTGAAACCTTTGAAAAGGAAATAATTGATTATACAAATGGGAATTTCAACCCTCGTTTTAATCCGTTTTTTATTCCAAAAATAATATCCAATGGTTTGTCTGGTATAATTTCAATTAACCACGGACTCAGAGGTGTAAATTATTGCCCTGTTACAGCTTGTGCTTCATCAACACAAAGCATTATTCAATCCTTTAATTATATCAGGTTAGGAAAAGCAGATACTATTATCGCTGGTGGTTCAGAAGCACCAATAACAGAATCATCAATTGGAGGATTTAACGCTATGAAAGCAATGTCCACCAACAATGAAAATTTCAGTTCCGCTTCAAAACCATTCGACACAAACAGAGATGGCTTTGTTGTTGGAGAAGGTGCAGGAGCTTTGATTATTGAAAGTCTTGATTCGGCATTGAAAAGAAATGCAAAAATTTATGCCGAAATTGTTGGTGGTGGAGAAAGTTCAGATGCTTATCATATAACTGGAACACATCCCGAAGGACTTGGAGCATATTTAGCAATGGATAGCGGAATAAAAGAAGCTAAAATAACACCAAATGAAATTGATTATATAAATGCACACGCAACGTCGACTGGTTTAGGAGATTTATCTGAAATTAAAGCAATCGAAATACTGTTTAAACCAAATATTGACAAAGTACAAATTAGTGCGTCTAAATCACTGACTGGACATTTATTAGGCGGAACTGGTGCCATAGAAGCTGTATCGACTTGTCTATCCGTGAAAACGGATTTGATACCACCAACAATCAACACAACAGAAATAGACGAAAATATTCCCAAGGAATTAAATCTGTCATTAGGAGAAAAATCATCGAAAAAAATTAATTATGCGTTGAGCAACAGTTTTGGATTTGGAGGTCATTGTTCAGCAATGATAATCAAAAAATACGTTGGCTAACAAAGATGTGTATAAAAAATAGGGCAATAGTGCTTAAACAAAGGCTTGGTCGTGTCTGCGAGAACGCCATATTTTAAATTTGTATTTTAGCCAACAAAAAAGTTAAAAAGAAAATTAAAAATATGGCTTCGTGCTAAATCGAAAGTTAGGTGCTTACCAACTGCCCTACTTTTCATATACTAACCGTTGACAGCAGTTAAGATTTCATACTACGGCGAGCCTGAAGAAGGTTTCAATGTCTCAGAATTTAAAGGTTGGTTTCACGTTTTTGACTACAAAAAACAGGAATTGACAAATGAGTTTTATTATACTGAAGAGTTGTACTTGGAAAAAGTTAAAGCAGAATAATCCAAACCCTTTACAATTAATTGGAAAGTGCTTATTTGTAAATTAGGTACAAATATTGTACATTTATTCGTACAACATAAAGTACAAAAAATAGTGATGATGAAGGCAATAACAATTTCCACGCTGCGTAAGAATATAAAAAAACATTTCGACTATGTTTCAAAGTCAATGGGAGTAATCGTTGTACCAAGAACTAAAGGAGATGATGCTGTAGTTATAATGTCTATTAGCGAGTATAATTCATTAAAAGAAACCGAACACCTATTATCTACAAAAGCCAATAGAAATAGACTAATGGAATCTATTGAACAATTGGAAAAAGGAGAGTTAATTGAATATAATGATGAAGAAATAGAATTAGCTCAATAAATGAATATCGTTTTTACGACACACGGATGGGAAGATTTTACATACTGGTTAGAAAATGACGCTGATACTGCAATTAAAATAAAAAACTTATTAAAGGAAATTAAATCAAACCCTTTTAAAGGAACAGGAAAACCAGAACCTTTAAAACACGGACTTAAAGGTTTTTGGTCAAGAAGAATAACAGGTGAACACAGGTTGGTTTATAAAGTGTCTGGGAAAAAAGGCATTGACCAAAAATGCACGATAATTCAGGGTAGATTTCATTACGATGATAAATAAAAGCCAATTACCAAAAATCCACGACAACCACAACCAAAAAACACCCAAATGGACCAAATCAGAAAGTTTATTGATCATATTTCTCCAATAAACGATTCTGATTGGGATTTTTTCTCTTCCAAACTAAAAGAAGTACCGTTTCACAAAAACACCACCCTATTAAAAACCGGAAAAATAGAGCAGCATTTATCCTTTATTGCTAAAGGAATCGTTCGCCTTTATATCCCAAAAGAAGAAGCCGATGTAACCTTCGGGTTTTTATTTGAAAACGAATTTGTGACCGCCTACGATTCCTTTTTAACCCAAACCCCTTCTGAATACCAGATAGAAACCTTAACCGAAACTATTGTGTGGCAGATTTCCCATAAAGACTTACAAGAAGTCTATAAAAACACCACCATCGGGAATATTATTGGCCGCAAAATGGCCGAAAATATGTATCTAAGAAAATCAAAAAGAGAACTTTCCTTATTAAGCCAAACCGCAGAAGAACGATATCTAAGCCTGTTTTCTGATAGACCAAAACTATTAAAACAAATTCCCTTAAAATATATAGCTTCCTATATTGGCGTAACGCCACAAGCCTTAAGTAGAATAAGAAAACGTATTACTTAACCTAGGTTCATTATTTCTATTTCCGCTTTATAGAACTTTGTATTTCTATAAATTAAGAAATATGAAACCATTAATTGTTCTGTTAGTAAGTTTTACCCTCGCTTTATTGATCATAAAACTGATACATAAAACCTATGATTTTAGAAGATCGGCAAGATTTGCAATGGCCCTAATGTTGGTATTTACGGCAATTGCGCATTTTGCATTTACCAAAGGAATGGCGATGATGATCCCGGCATTTATACCTTATAAAACCTCCGTGGTTTATGTAACCGGAGTCTTTGAAGTTTTGCTTGGCATAGGTCTCCTAATTCCGAAACTTAAATATATAACCGGGTGGGCACTTATTCTCTTTCTTCTCCTTATACTACCCGCTAATATTTATGCATCCATACATCAAGTAAACTATCAAAAAGGCACATTCGACGGAAATGGACTTACTTATTTATGGTTTAGAATTCCATTACAATTGCTGTTTATTGCTTGGACTTATGTTAGTACCATCCGAACATAACAGAAGGAAAAACCGATAGCTAAGATTTATAAAAATTTTGATGATTGATCATAAATTATTTCCAACCAATTTCGGGTTATTAAGTGAATTTTCGTAGAAAATTTGTATCGAAATGTTCCCAAAATAAAAACTATGATTTAATGTACTATAACAATAGTATGAT
>Ga0098065_1001132_pt1 | contig 9957 bp, 8 predicted proteins | sample 25_taG_FD_75062 | JGI IMG/M metagenome (GOLD analysis project Ga0098065, IMG submission 75062) | Marine viral communities from Cariaco Basin, Caribbean Sea - 25_WHOI_OMZ | ecosystem: Environmental > Aquatic > Marine > Oceanic | place: Caribbean Sea: Cariaco Basin | collected 2014-11-08 | reverse complement strand
CATTCGATGAAGATAAGCGCGCGATTTCAATAGAAGAAAAGCCTGTCAAGCCTAAATCTAATTATGCGGTAACTGGTTTGTATTTTTATGATAACGATGTCATAGAAATTGCGAAAAAGGTAAGGCCTTCTGATCGAGGCGAAGTCGAGATCACTACCGTCAATCAGATGTATATGGAGCGTGGTGATCTAAATGTAGAACTACTAGGTCGTGGTTTTGCTTGGCTCGATACGGGTACACATGAGAGCTTGTTAGAAGCAGCACAATTCGTTGAAACCATTGAAAAGCGTCAAGGTTATAAGGTTGCTTGTTTAGAAGAAATTGCCCTCAATAACGGTTGGCTGACCAAACAACAAGTGGCTGAGATTGGTCAAACGATGAGTAAAAATGCATATGGTCAGTATCTAATGGATTTAACAAAAGAGTCATAATTATGATACCTGTTACTAAAGCATATTTACCTAATAAAGAGAAATATCAGTCTTATGTTGACCGAATCTTTCAAAGTGGTTGGCTGACTAATAATGGTAGTCTTCTACAGGAGCTAGAACGACGGCTCGCAAATTATCTGGGTGTGAAGAATATCATTTTAGTCGCTAATGGCTCATTTGCATTACAGCTTGCTTATAAAGCCTTGGCTTTAGAAGGTGAAGTAATTACGACACCTTTTAGTTTTGCGGCTACAACTAGCACACTCGCTTGGGAAGGTTTAAAGCCTGTTTTTGCTGACATCAATCCAAAAACTTTTAATATAGATCCAGCACAGATAGAAGCTCAGATAACACCAAATACCAGTGCTATCGTGCCTGTACATGTATTTGGCAATCCATGTGATGTTGAAGCAATTCAGAGCATTGCTGATAAGCATAAATTAAAAGTTGTTTATGATGCTGCCCATGCTTTTGGTTCAGAGTGCAAAGACCAAAGTGTTTTAAATTTTGGTGATATTAGCACACTTAGCTTTCACTCCACTAAACTCTTCCATACTATCGAAGGTGGTGCAGTTATCACCAATGATGATGAATTGGCCAAAAAAGTGAGGCTGATGATTAATTTTGGTATTAGTAGTCCTACTGCTATTGAATCGGTAGGAACTAATGCCAAGATGAACGAGTTTGAAGCAGCTATGGGTTTGTGTGTGCTCGATGAAATAGATATTATCAGACAGCGACGTGAAGATATTTGGCAGGTTTATACCAACGAGCTGTCCAATGTAGTCGAGATACAGCAGTGGAATGAGCATGGTAAGAATAACTGCGCTTATGCACCAGTATTGTTTGAGAGTGAAGAGCAGTTGCTTAAAATTGAAGCCAAACTTAAAGAAAAAGATATATTACCTAGAAGATACTTTTACCCAAGTCTAGATACTTTGTCTTATCTAGATAGTAAACAGGTTTGTAATAACTCGAGAGATATCGCCAGTCGAATTTTGTGCTTACCGATATATCCAACTTTAAAACTTGATGACGTTCAAAAAATCGTGAACATACTGGAGTATAATTAATATGGCTTTTTTAACAGAAGAGCAAATAGAGTCTATGGGTTTTAAGTCTGTCGGTGAAAATACTCTTCTTTCAGATAAAGCTTCTTACTATAACTGCAAAAATATTAGTATAGGGAACAATGTTCGTATAGATGACTTTGTCGTACTTTCTGCAGGAATAGATGGCATTGAAATTGGAAACTATATACATATTGCAGTGTTTAGCTCTCTAATAGGAGCGGGTAAAATTATATTAAGAGATTTCTGCAATATATCATCAAAAGTGTCAATTTATAGTAGTAATGATGATTATAGTGGCGAGTATATGACTAACCCTATGATATCTAGTGAATTTACTAACGTAACACATGGTGCTGTTAGTGTTGGTAAACATGTGATTATAGGTTCGGGTTCAGTGATACTACCTAATGTTATATTAGAAGATGGTGTCGCTATTGGCGCATTAAGTTTGGTTACCAAAGATTGTGATGCATTTGGTGTTTATATCGGTACTCCTGCAAAAAAAATTAAAGAGCGAAAAAGAGATTTGCTTGAGTTGGAAAAAAAACTAAATAGGGCCAAAGCTCTTGTCTCTTAGAAAAAACGTAATAGCCAACTATGCTAGTCAAATTTATGTAGCAGCTATCGGTATCTTAATTCTTCCTCTATATATTAAATATATGGGAGCCGAGGCTTATGGTTTGGTCGGTGTTTTTACTATGCTACAAGCATGGTTTGGCTTGTTAGATATGGGACTTACTCCAACAATCGCCCGTGAGACAGCTCGTTACCGTGGTGGTTCGATGTCATCATTAGCATATAGACAATTGTTTAGAGCGTTAAGTGTTATTTTTATATTCATTGCAGTATTGGGGGGAGGCATAATATGGTTTATGTCTGATTTCATTGCAAATAAGTGGTTAAATATAGAGGAACTAAGCAAAAGAGAAGTTATTATAGCAGTACAAATCATGGCGATTAGTTTAGCGCTACGTTGGCTTGGTGGATTATACCGTGGTGTTATAACAGGCTCAGAGCGTTTAGTTTGGTTAAGTGGATTTAATATTGTGATTGCCTCGCTTAGATTTATTGCTGTTTTTGCAAGTATGTGGCTTTATGGTTTTACACCTTTAGTTTTTTTCTTACATCAACTTGCAGTAGCGTTTTTTGAGGTTTCTGGTTTGTTTTTTATGACAGGATTGTTGAAGCCTTCATTAAGTAACTTAGAAGAGTCTATAGGCTGGTCATTTAAGCCTGTCAGACCTGTTTTGAAATTTGCTTTGACAATAGCATTTACATCGTCAGTTTGGATATTGGTAACACAAACTGATAAGCTGATTTTGTCAGGAATATTACCTCTTGCTGAATACGGATACTTTACCTTAGCTGTTCTAGTAGCAGGAGGTATTATGATTTTAAGTACACCTATCAGCATTGTAATCATGCCCCGAATGGCTCGACTTCATGCAGAAAGTAAGCATGAAGAAATGATTAAAGTGTATAGAAGCTCCACACAACTAGTCAGTGTTCTAGCAGGATCTGCAGCAATTGTTGTTGCAGTTTATGCCGAAGCACTAGTTTATGCATGGACAGGCGACCATAGCATTGCATCCAATGCGGCTCCTATTCTACGCTTGTATGTATTAGGTAACGGTATTTTAGCTGTTACTGCTTTTCCTTATTACCTCCAATATGCGTTAGGCAACCTACGCTATCATTTGATTGGTAATGCAATTATAGTTTTGACATTGATCCCTGCTGTAATTATTGCTGCTACTTATTATGGAGGCATTGGTGCAGGTTATGCGTGGTTAGGTATTAATACTTTATATTTGATTACTTGGGTAGGATATGTTCATTATAAACTAGTCCCTGGTCTGCATAAAAGTTGGATTATCAAAGATGTACTTTGTATTTATACTCCAGTTTCTATTTTATTAATCAGTTGCTCCTTTATATGGCCTTTAGAAGGTAATGATCGTTGGATTATTATCCTAAGCCTAGGAATAATTAGTGTAGTAGCAATAGCTGTCGCTAGCTTAGCTTCTAATATAATGCGTGACAAAATATTTACTAAAATGAAAGGTTTTCTATAAATGAATGAAGAGATTGAATTATCTGTATGTGTGGTTTGCTATAATCAAGAAAAATACATAGCCGAATGCTTAGAAAGTTTAGTAAACCAAGAAACAAATTTTAAATTCGAAATTATAGTTGGTGAAGATTGTTCTACGGACAATACTCGTATTATCGTACAGCAATATGTTGATAGGTATCCACATTTAATAAGACCTATTTTTTATCGTAAAAATGTAGGAGCTGTTGAGAATATTAAGCAAGTTTATATTGCAGCAAGGGGCAAATATATTGCTCATATAGATGGTGATGATTTGGCATTACCTGGCAAGTTGCAAAAGCAATTTAATGCTTTGGAGAATAATACAGAATGTGTAATGTGTACACATGATATGAAGTTAACTGATGAAAACAATAAGAGTTATAAGCGTAGCTTTAAGCAACATAACAAAAGCATTAACTCATTATATGATTTATATGAAAGTCTCCCCTTTTTTGCTCATTCTTCTAAAGTATTCATAAATAACATGACGGATGATTTTTGGAATAATTTTACTAATGAAACTATAGATATAGAAATACATGTCAAACAAGCAAAAAAAGGCAATATTTTTCATTTAAATGAAGAGTTAGGCGTGTATAGACATTCAGTAGGCATGTCAGTAAAAAACAATAAGGTGAACCCTCTTCTTCCGAATGCCACTAGAAGAATATTTGAAGAAGAACTTACAGATAGTAATGAAGATTATCAAAAAATTAATGATTACTATGCAAAATCCATTTTCAATTATGCTTATCAATCCGCCATACAAGGGGATAAAATTGGGCTTACGAATTATATTAATGAATCCGTTGCTATATCAGTATTTTCAAAAAAGCAGTTAATCTTTTATAAGATGTCAAAAAATCCTGCCTTAGTGATAAAAATTTGTAGACTTAGATCGTATTTAACTAAACTTAAATAATTTTTTTCAAAGATTAAAGAGATATTTCATGTGTGGAATAGTGGGCTTTCTCAAAAGCGAAGTTTTTACTTCATCAGAAGAAACTCAACAGTGCTTGCAGAGTATGACGGATTCAATAGTCTATCGAGGTCCTGATTCTGAAGGACACTGGTATGATCTTGATGATCAGATTGCGTTAGGTCATCGCCGACTTGCCATATTGGATTTGAGTGAGTCTGGTCATCAGCCTATGCTCTCTGACGACGACAGATATGTTATGGCCTTTAATGGTGAAATATACAATCACTTAGAAATTCGTCAAGAAATCGAGAATTCTATTCCAACTATCATCTGGAAAGGGCATTCAGATACTGAAACTTTATTGAAAGCAATACAGGTTTTTGGTTGGGAAGAGACGCTGCAAAAACTAGTCGGTATGTTCGCTATTGCATTGTGGGACCAACAACAAAAAGAGTTAACACTTGCACGTGATCGTATGGGTGAGAAGCCTTTGTATTGGGGCTGGTCAGGTGAGACAGTACTCTTTGGTTCAGAGCTAAAAGCACTAAAAGCACATCCAGCATTTAATGCCGAAATAGATAGAGATGCTTTAGCACTATTATTTCGTTATAACTATATTCCAGCACCTTATTCGATTTATAGCGGTATAGAAAAACTGTTACCGGGTCACTTTGTTAAAATAAAGATAGGTCAAACTAGGGAAGAGGTTTCTCCTATATCTTATTGGAGCCTAAAAGAAACCGTCGAAAAGGGAGTATCTGCTCCTTTTATCGGTTCTGATGCTGAGGCTATCGATTTACTTGAGCATACCATTAAGCAGAGCCTTCTCGGACAAATGGCAGCGGATGTGCCTTTAGGCGCTTTCCTTAGCGGCGGTGTGGATAGCAGTACTATTGTTGCGCTGATGCAAGCCGAGAGCAACAAACCTATCAAGACCTTTGCTATTGGCTTTGATGAACCAGGATATAATGAAGCTGAATATGCCAAAGCAGTAGCCGAGCACTTGGGGACAGAGCATACGGAATTCTATGTAACGGCTAAAGATGCTCTAGAAGTGGTTCCATTGCTTTCAAGTGTTTTTTGTGAACCCTTTGCCGATAGCTCGCAGATACCCACGTATCTGGTAAGTAAAATGGCAAAGCAACATGTTACTGTGGCGTTAAGTGGCGATGCTGGTGATGAACTATTTGGTGGTTATAATACTTATCAGCTATTACCGAAGATCTGGAAAATAGTAAGTCCCCTGCCTACACCTGTTCGTAAATTGGCTTCTAAATTACTATCAGGACTACCGATGCCTGAAAAGCTATTAAAGCTAGTTGAGGTTTTACCAGTTAATAATCGAGCTGAGTTTTACAACTTAGTGATTAGCCATTGGAAAAACGCCGAGCAGTTGGTCATCGGTGCAAAAAAAGTCCCTGCTGCACTGACGGATAAGTCTCAATGGTCTAACGTTGAATCATTTGAAGAGTGGATGATGAGTATCGATGCCCAGCAGTACATGATTGACGATATACTGGTAAAAGTTGATCGTACTGCTATGGCTAATAGTCTTGAAGTTCGTGTACCTATGCTGGATCATCGAGTAGTCGAGCTAGCTTGGCAGTTACCACTTAATATGAAAATTCGTGATAAATCTGGCAAATGGGTATTACGAGAGGTTTTATATAAGTATGTGCCAAAGGAATTGATTGAGCGTCCTAAAAAGGGGTTCTCTATACCTTTAGCCCAATGGTTGAGGGGACCACTTCGAGAGTGGGCAGAACCATTGCTAGCTGAAAAACGACTCATAGAAGAAGGCTATTTTTATCCAGATAAAATTAGGCAAGCTTGGCAAGAGCATCTAGAGGGTCATAAGGACAATTCTTCGAAACTATGGAGTGTGTTAATGTTCCAGAGTTGGTTAGAGAATAATTTTTGAGTTTCTATAACTCAATGTCTGGCATAGTAGATATAATCTGAAAAGTATACAGTATGATTGGAATGAATTTTTTAACACTGTGATAGTATAGTCAGTTCAATATGAAAAAAATACAGCAGGACTGGGATAAATTTTTTGCAGCCTCTGTCTGCGTAGGCACAGCAAGCCAGAAAAATTTATCCCAGTTCTGCGTTATTAAACAATGTATCCGTTTTATTTAGTATCGACTATAGCAATCACGAAGAATTAAACCAATGAGCCATAACTATTAGCGTATCAATTTTATTTTGAGATAACCACATTATTAGTGAGTAATAACAAAATATAAATCCTCAAAAGAAGTTAATTATTTTACTAAGACTAAAAATATCCATCTTAGACAGTAGGTGCTAATCTGAATCTCATTTAGAGATTCTAAAGTTATTAGAGTGACTAAAAGGAAGGTTATAAGTTTAGGTTATTTTAATAATTACTAGGTGTTTAAGATGTACGATTATAAACTAGATTTCTACCAAAATATGCTCACTATTACTATATTGATTGTGACTTATATCATCATTTTTATAGTAGGTTCTAGACAGAAAAATAATATTCTGATAGTGACTTTGATAGTTCTATGGCATACCTTTTTCTCATTAGTATATTTTATATTTTCGCTTTATAGCGTTTCTGATGCTAAAGGATACTATAGAGTATCTATTACTGAACACACATTTTCACTTGCACCTGGAACAGCATTTTTAAATTTTCTTACGTCAGTTTTCACGCAAGGCATTGGTTCAAATTACTTAAATACAGCTTTAATTTTTAATATTGCAGGATCGTTAGGTTTAGTTCTATTATATTTATCGATAAAGGACTATCTTAAAAATCTTCCTTGGTATTATGTGCTAATAGTATTTATTCCTTCAATGAGTTTTTGGAGCGCTTCGTTAAGTAAAGATTCAATATCATTCTTTGCGGTTTGTTTGTTTTTATATGCTATAGCTACTAACAGAAAGCCTAGTATATTAATACCTATGGCTTTTTTGTCCATGTTTATGGTGCGACCTCATATAGCAGCTATGTTTCTCGCATCATATGTTGTTTATTTCATTTTAAAGGCCAAAGTTCACATACTTTTTAAATTATTGACAGTACCTTTTATTATGTTCGGACTACTTCTATCCGTCAGCTTCGTTGAAAGTTATATAGGTTTAGAATATGGCTCCGCAAAGGGCTATACCGATTATATTAATCAGCGAGAAACGGTAAGCCAAGTTGGTGGTTCTTCTGTGGATATCAGTTCCATGAGTTATCCGATGAAGATTTTTACTTACATATTTAGACCTTTACCATTTGAAGCACATAATCTTATATCATTGATAAATAGTTTTGAAAATACGGTATTATTATTATTTACAATCTATATTTTATTTAAATCAAGATTTAATCTTAAACCTTTTTTTAAAGATAAGAATCTATGGTTATTTACATATCTATTTTTGACATCTTCAGTCCTAGCATTGACTACGGCAAACTTGGGAATTGCAACTCGACAAAAATGGATGTTCATGCCTGTATTTCTTTATCTTTTAATCTACGCGTTATATGACTATAAGGTTAGAAAAAATAAAGTCTGTCAGTAAGCTTTCTAGCTACTGTAAATTAATCAATCTCCCTATCATATCGATAGAAGATTTATCAAATGCTATGATAAAATTCTTAATTAAATCAAAAGTCATGAGAATGATGAATATCGCTGCTCACCAATTGACAGAAAAAAATTTGATATAAAGAGAGTTATCGTTCAGATACTGATTTAAATTTTTACCTACAAATAACATGAGTAGAATATGAAAATTGTCCATATCATTACTGGTGGAGAAGGTCGAGGAGGGGCAGAAGGTGTTCTTCTTAGACTTGTGACTTTAACTTCTAATAAGATAGATCATACTGTCTATACACTGTTAGATATGCCTGAATATGCTGATGATTTTAAAAGAGCAGGTATCACTGTTGAATCACTTAATATTCGCAACCCGAAATCATTTGCTGTTAATTTATTTTACTTAAAGAAACTATGGACAAGTTGTCCTCCCGATGTGATTCAGAGCTGGATGGGACATTCTAATATATTATTTGGCTTGCTTAGTAAAGGACTAAATATTCCAGTGGTATGGAATATCAGACAAAGCCAAACTCTTAAAGAAGAGCTAGGTCTTAAAAACTACACTTTAACGAAAGCAAGCGCTATACTTTCTAAGACGATCCCTTACAAAATAATAAATTGTTCATCAAAATCAATTGAGCGTCATAAGGAAGCTGGGTTTTATGACAAGTTTATATATATACCTAATGGAGTTGACGTTGAGCCCAACGCTAAGGACTTAGTTTCACCAAAAAAAGATAAAGAGTTTACTGTTGGGCACGTTGGTCGTTACCATCCGGATAAGAATCATAAACTATTTATTGAATCGTTCACCAGCTTTAACAAGCTGCACGGTAACTCTAAGGCCCTTATGGTAGGTACTGGTGTAAGCTATCAAAATAAAAGATTCCAATGTGAGTTTAGTGAACTAGTAAATTCATCATTTGAACTACTTGGGCAAGTCGATAGTAAAATAGAGCTTTCTGAAATTTATAAAAAAATGGACTGCTTGGTGTTAAGTAGTATCACTGAAGGCTTTCCAAATGTGCTCATTGAGGCTATGAGCTTTGGTGTTCCTTGTATTAGTACAGATGTTGGCGATGCCCGCGAAATAATTGTGGATACGGGATGGATAGTGCCTTCTGAAGACCAGAACGCATTAGAAAAAGCTCTCGAAGTAGCTTATCGTGAATATCTAGATTTTCCAGAGAAGTGGGCAGATCGAAGAGCGCGCGCTTACAAGAGAGTTGTTGAAAATTACTCGATTGAAAAAATGTGTGAGCGCTATATTGATGTCTGGAATGACGCAATAAACCAAACTACAAGCAATAGGAGTCAATAATGGACACAGGTGTCTTTACCTTATCGCTGGACTGTGAAGGTCTATGGGGAGTTGCTGATCACTTAGGAGCTTCTACAGCGTCTATTAACCAAAACAGCTTAAGTGAAGTATATACATATATTGAAGATGTGTTATCGCATCACTCTATTAAGGCAACTTATGCTTTTACTACTCTCTTCACACAAGATGAAGCTGATATTCTAAAATATAAAGATATTATAAAATCTTATATTAATGAGCAGGATGAGTGGTACAAGTACATTTATAGTGCACTGCAAAATGAAAGTTTAAACGGTTGGCTAGGAAGAGAGTTATATTTACAAGCTAAGCAAAATGGCCACGAGATTGCATGGCATGGATTTACTCATCATCCATTAGGTCAAACTACTACAGAAAGTATTGTTGAATTTGAAATTGCAGAATCTCTCAAAATATTCGAAAAAGAGGGTATGTCCGTCAACTCTATAGTTTTCCCACGTAACGATGCAGGGCATTTAAAGCTCCTCAACAACTCAGGCTTCAATGTGTATAGAAAAGGTG
>Ga0098065_1001127_pt1 | contig 9994 bp, 8 predicted proteins | sample 25_taG_FD_75062 | JGI IMG/M metagenome (GOLD analysis project Ga0098065, IMG submission 75062) | Marine viral communities from Cariaco Basin, Caribbean Sea - 25_WHOI_OMZ | ecosystem: Environmental > Aquatic > Marine > Oceanic | place: Caribbean Sea: Cariaco Basin | collected 2014-11-08 | reverse complement strand
CGACGTTTGGACGACCAATTAAGGCGACCACAGGCTTGATACTCATGGGTTACTCTCAGTGAAAGGCACAATGACGGACAGTACAATTATTCTTATGACCACTGATATAACAATAGTAACGAATAGGGCTGCACTTAACCGCAAATTAAAATGAATGATAAAACAATAGCAAAAATAGTAGCTGGCTATTTTATGGCTAAAAAATAATTGGGACGACTAAATTATATATAGTATATATGGTTAGCACATCGGTCGCATAGAGTACGCGAAAGCCTGTACTTAAACAAGCGATTTACACAAGGCACTAAACGCTGACTAAGCAGCGTTTGTGTTTTATAGATAAAAACCAGTGTACTGTCTTATCAGCGCGTTAGCTGCCAGATAGCAACTTGTCCTGACGTGCTTTGAGTCATGAGGCGATTACCTTGTACTTGCAAATTCGTCAACGCCCCTTTTGTCTGCACGCGGCTAACGATATTGCCAGTAGCAGGGTCAAATAAATGTACCACACCGTCAAAATCACCGACTGCAATATAATTGCCAATCATGACAGGATTGGTTAGGTCACGATAAGCCAGTGCCTCACTTTCCCACAATGTCTCGCCGCTATTGCGATCATAGGCTACTACTTTACCATCTAGGCTAGTAGCAATCACTTGCTGAGGGTTGACAGCAAGTGCTTTTAAACTAGCAAGCTCATTGACGAACATCACTTGACGTGAGGCCAAATCAATCCCCAATAGCTGACCACTATAACTAATCGCAAACAGCTGATTTTTATCCACGATAGGTTTGCCATCGACATCGCTCATGCGCTCAACTTCGCTGCTTCCAGACCCAATACCGACACGTCTTGACCACTTTGGCAAGCCATTATCAACGGTGACTGCATGCAAACGACCATCAGCAGTCGCCAACAACGCCGTTTCATTATCTAGCAAAGTTGGTGCCGCGCTACCGCGCACGCTGATCGCTGGTACTTGCGTTGCAAACTGCCACACTGATTCACCAGTCTGTAGCGATAAGCCATGCAAGAAGCCATCGTTCGCTGATAACACCACACGATTATTACTGATAAGCGCTGGGGACAATACCGACCCTGACAACTGCTGCTGCCAGCGTTTTGCGCCAGTCGTAGTATCAAATGCCATTACTTGACCATTGCGAGTACTCACAACCGCTGTCTGACTCAACGCATCCAACGCCACACCGCCTGTGATCTGATCACCGACGTTAATCGACCATAAGCGCTCGCCTGCCTGATTAAACCCTATCAGATCACCACCGCGTGATGCCGTAACGACTTGACCATTGGCGTAACCAACTTGCAAATCTAGAGGGTCTTTCTTACTGGCTTTTTTGTTACCCACATCGGTGCTAAACACTGGCTGGAGCACGCTGATCGGTTGCGCAATTTGTACCAATTTTACTGGGTCATTAACCACTGGCTTGATGCCGCGGTTACACCCAATCACTGCAGTGCTCATTACGGCAAGTACTGCCACATGCATGACTGTCTTCTTGATAGTCTGACTACTCAACGTAGTTTTTAACATTTTGCTAGAGCGAATAGATTGAGTCATTATATGTTCTCACTACAAATGAATTATTATTAATTAGTACATTGGCCAACAGCACATTAGTCATTATGACGTCATATCAAAAAGCATTTAGTCGATTGCTACTGCTCAATACTGGCTTAGCGATTTACTGAGCTTGGTAATTTACTGAGCTTAGTAATTTACTGAATTTAGTGACTTACTGAGCAGCTTCAACGCTCGTACTTTCTGAGTTTTCAACCACTAATGGCTGCTCAGGAGTAACTGATTCTTGGATAAGACTGGTAGGCCCAGCAATTGGCTCAGGGGTGATACCCAAGCTTTCCATCTTTAAGGCCAATACTGCACGTGTTTCTTGGCGGCTACGTAATAGCTCCCAAGCATTATTGTAAGACTTAATCGCTGATTCTTTGTTGTCTTGTGCCAAGTAAATATCACCCAACAGCTCTTGCTGACTGGCTTCAAACGAGCTTGGCATATCGTTGTTGGCTTCTGACAAGGCCGCATCTGCATCGCCTGTCGCCAGTAAAGTCTTGGCATAACGCAGCTGAGTAATTGCCTTTAGACCGGCATCGCCCAGATCAATTGCGAGTGCTTGCTTGAATGTCTCAGCTGCCGCCGTAAAATCATCACTATCGACCTGTTGACGAGCTTTTATCATCAGCGCTTGCCAGGCATAAACTGACTCACCATGCGTACTGACTAAAGTATCAATATCTTTGTCTAACTGTGTGCGGTTCTGTACAAGCGACTCTTGCGCGTCGGCTTCTAGATCTGGATTTTGCGAAGCCAAGCTGACTTCTTCATTCAATCGCTGGATATCGGCATATTGATCAGCGGCGACAGTATCTACTCGCGCATGGTTGTTCTGCCAGTATGTCCAGCCAAAATAAGCAGCCAGTGCCAACAAAATCGCAGTGACAATATAACTACCATACTGCTTTAACGCTTGCATGGAGTTGTCTGCATTCGGCGAATTGGGGGTCAGAGCCATATATATTTACCTGATAAAATGTACATTAAATTGCTGATGCCAAAATCAAAACTGCGGCGTTGCAAGACGATTATTTACGAGAAAAGTTATCTTTACTCGATAGCCAGTCTTGTGTGACAGTCCGTTGCTCACCCGTCTGCATGTCTTTGATACTGATGGTATTATCATCCAGCTCTTGCTGTGCGATGATGACTGTCAATGCTGCGCCTGACTTATCTGCCTTTTTCATTTGCGCTTTTAGACTCGTTGCACTTGCCATCTTCACACGTACATCTGGACGACTATAACGTAGGTTTTGTGCGTAGCTGATACCTGCACTATAAACGTCAGGATGCGCCACAACAAAGACATCACAAGCGGGTTTATCAGCAATCGGTGCCACGGCTTCCATCAGTAGCAATAAGCGCTCTAGCCCCATCGCAAAACCAATAGCCGGTTCAGATTTTACAGGTTTTTTATCTGACTTATCATCATTTGTACCTATGGACTTTAATTGTCCAACCAGACCGTCATAGCGACCACCAGCGCATACCGTCGCTTGACTGCCAAGCTTGTCCGTTACCCACTCAAAAACCGTTTTATTATAATAATCAAGACCGCGCACCAGATGCGGATTGATTTCAAAATCGATACCAAGCGCAGTCAGATAAGCTTGGACTTGTTCGAAATGCGCCACGCTATCTGTACCCAAGAAGTCAGCAAGCTTTGGTGCGTCTGCTAATACTGCCTGCGTACTCGCTTCTTTACTATCTAAGATACGTAATGGGTTGGTTGTCAGACGACGTTTGCTGTCTTCGTCTAATTGATCTTTTTTGTCCGTCAAATAGGCAACCAATGCTTCGCGATAGGCATGGCGCTCATCAAGCTCACCTAGGCTGTTTAACTGTAAGTGCATCTCATCTTTTAGGCCCAGTTCTTGCCACATCAGATGCGTCATTGCAATCAGCTCAGCATCAGCGTCTGGTAGCGCACTGCCAAAGCTCTCGACACCTAGCTGATGAAACTGACGATAACGGCCTTTTTGCGGACGCTCATAGCGGAACATTGGACCAACGTACCAAAGCTTCGGCGTGTCCCCACGCAATAAGTTATGCTCGATAACGGCACGTACTGCTCCTGCTGTGCCTTCAGGACGCAAGGCCAAAGGCGTCGGTGGCTCAGATTTATCAGTGAAGCTGTACATCTCTTTTTCAACGATATCTGTCGCGCCGCCAATAGCACGGGCAAACAGATCAGTTTGCTCAACGATAGGCAAGCGAATATGCTCATAACCATATCTACCAAGTACATCAGCCAATATCGCTTCTAGATGCAGCCACTTTGCTGATTGGTCAGGCAAAATGTCATTAAACCCTTTAATAGCTTTAATCATGATACGGTCATGTCCTTAAAATTTAACAGTTATGTCTATTGTTGTTATCTACGTATTAAAATCAAAAATGTGCTGCCTACCCTTTGTTTACACAGCAAAAAGCAGATACTTGCATTGCGACTTATTTTACGCGAATAATCTCGTTCTCGCGCTTTTTCGCCAAATCTTCTGCATGGGCGCGAACCATACTTTCTATTTCATCGACTAAATTGTCGGTATCGATAAGATGACTTTTTTGACCCATACGGTATACCAGTGATCTTGGTGCGGCACCAACGATACCAATATCTGCCTCTTTTGCTTCGCCTGGACCATTTACTTTACAGCCAATTACGGATAGATCCATTGGTTCACGGATGTCTTCCAAACGTGATTCTAATGCCATCATCACTCTAATCACGTCAAACTCTTGACGCGAGCAGCTTGGGCAAGCGATAAAGTTTACGCCGTTTGAGCGAATGTTAAGCGACTTTAAGATATCAAAACCAATCTTAATCTCTTCTTCAGGCTCGGCCGCCAAGGAGATACGAATAGTATCACCAATACCATCTAACAACAGACCACCAAGCGCAATGGCAGATTTGACAGCACCAGTACGGTAGACACCCGCTTCAGTGACGCCTAAATGTAGTGGGTTATCAATCTGCGCTGATAGCAGGCGATATGCATCCAATGTCAAAAACACATTGCTGGCTTTAACAGACACTTTGTATTGGTCAAAGTTAAGACTCTCTAAAATGTCGATATGACGCATTGCTGACTCCAGCATCGCCTCCCCAGTCGGCTCAGTATATTTACGCTGAATGTCTTTTTCTAAAGAGCCTGCATTGACGCCGATACGGATAGGGATATTGTGATACTTGGCACAAGCAACCACTTCACGCACCTTTGCATCGCTGCCAATGTTACCAGGATTGATACGCAAACAGTCAGCGCCAGCTTCAGCCACTGCTAAGGCAATCTTATGATCAAAATGCACGTCTGCAACCAAAGGTACGCTCACCAGTTTACGAATCTCACCAAAGGCTTTGACGGTATCCATCGTCGGCGTTGATACGCGCATCAAATCAGCGCCAGCTTCTACGCAGCGCTCGATTTGGGCGACGGTTGCTGCCACATCACAAGTGTCAGTATTGGTCATGCTCTGTACGCTAATTGGCGCATCACCACCAATCGCAACATCGCCGACATAGATTTTTTTGGTCAAACGGCGGTTAATAGGCGATGGCATTGACATAGATAAATCCTTGAATCAAAAATAGAAAAACCACAGGCTTGTATATATAAATGAGCTTAGATGTATAGTAGTTTTATTAAACACTAGTAATCATGCTCGATAAGAAGCCAATGATGACTAAGGTACTAGCTCAAAGGTAGCTTGCTTATCCGTTGCATAAGTATCTAAAGCAACCGTTTCTTGATTGAGCATCAAGCTAACATTATCGATATTATCAATTTGCACACTAAATGGTGGCACACCTGATAGGTCATAGTCACCTGCCGTTTGTGAACCGCTGATGAGACTATTACCCGATGCATCCGTGATACTAACCACAGCATCATCAGTCAGCTTCACGTTTAAAAAAGCCGTATCTGCACTGGCAGCACCTAAATTCAACGCAGAGCCAGACGCACCGACACCACTTGCATCATTGCTAATCGCAGCCCCTTGCGCTTGCTCAATAGCAGATACATCTTCAACAGTAGAGACAGGCTCTTGGTTATTTTCTTTACTCGCATTACTCACCATACGGAATAAAAATACTGCCAAAATAATGAGTCCAATCACACCAATGATCAATAGCGGATTAAAACGAATGCGATTGTGCGTATCGCGCTGCAGCGTGCCCATTGGTTGCAATGGCGTATCAGTATTATTGACCGATTTGGCTTTTAGCTCATTGGGATAAGCGGCATCAAAACTACTTGCGATTTTGGCTGAGTCTAGGCCCAAATATTTGGCATAGTTAATAGCAAAGCCGCGAGCAAATGCCGCTTGCGGTAATTCAGCAAAATTTTCGCTCTCTAGTGCTTCTAGATGACGTTTTAAGATAAATAACTCGGCGGCCGCCTCTTCTAAACTGACTTGCTTCGTTTTACGGGCTTGCTGCAACGTGGCACCAAATGATCCCTGAGCGTTAGATTGAGTGTTTGATGATGGGGTGATCATTTCCATGGTGCCTCTGGATTGTTAAGCCAAGTCTTAAGTTGTTTCGCTTCGTCGCTCAATGGATAAGCGGACAAAAGCTGCTGTGCCAATTGCTGGCGAGTTGTAATGTTGTTTTGTGCTGCTGCAAGTTTGATACCTTGTAGGAGCAATCTAGGACTAATGCCCTGCCCTTGTACCAATATTAAGGTCTCGTCATACAAGCGCTGAGCCTGCGGTACACGCTGCTGCTCAAGCAATAAATCTACCAGCTCAATATGAGCAATGATACTATTGCGATTGCCATCGAGGGCCCGCAAAAATGCTTTAGCAGCGGCACTATTGTCACCCAACTGAAGGTATGTACGCCCTAAATTCTCTAACGCACCGATACGACCTTCATAACCTAATGAGGCGCCTGCAATCTCAAACTGCTCCGCCGCCTCACGATAGCGCTTCATCTGTGATAAATAAACACCGTAATTATTGTGTGCCTGCACAAAGTCTTTATCCAGCGCGATGGCTTTTTTAAAGTACTGATCGGCTTTTGCAAGATTAATACGGCTGCCTTCTTGCTGCAACAAAACGCCCATCATATCATAGGCTGGCGCGTAACGGCTATCCGCAGAAAAGGCTTTTTCGAGTTGACGCTGCGCCGTATCGAGCTCATTTTTGCGGATATATTGTGCAGCAAGCGAGGTACGTACACGAGCAATTTCTTGCTGATCTAAATTGCGGTCACCGCTGGGCCTTGTGGATGTCTGATAAGGAGCGATGCCTGACAAGTCATTGTTTGGCGTACTTTGACAGCCACTTAGCAACAATCCTGCGAGTGCGGCGGCCAGTAATGCGCACTTCGATGCAGTGACTCGGTTCGTCACCACACCTGCCTTTTTATAGAGGTTGAAAAATGGTTTTTTATCTACCAACTGATAAGAATTTTTAGAAGTCATCATAGCCGCCATCATAAAACTGTGGTTCAATGCGTTCGATCTTCGAGGCATCAGTTTAATAGATTTAGCCCCTATAAGTACAATTTAGTTGTTATTAATTGCTATGTTCTTCAATCTTGACCGTTATTGATACATTTTCATTACCGTTGCGACAGATAAAAGACAGCTAAGCTCTTAGAACAGACGGATATTTATCCTATCATATGCAAAACGCATCAAATATTTTCACGATCTTTGATGCTCTGCTGCCATGCTGCTGAACGTCTGGTACGGTCAGCCACTTGTCCAACTAACTGACCGCAGGCGGCATCAATATCATCACCGCGTGTTTGACGAATAGTACAGACAAAGCCCGCTTCACTCAGTATATTGCTAAACGCATGAATACGATTGTTGCTTGACTTATCGTACGGTGCATGCGGAAACGGATTAAACGGAATAAGATTTATCTTACTTGGCAGACCTTCTAATAGCGCGACCAACTGATGAGCATGCTCATTGCTATCATTGACACCATCAAGCATCACATACTCAATCGTGACATGCTTTTTATGACGCGGATTGACATCATAGACGTAGTTTTTTGCAGCGGCAATCAGCTCATCTAACGGATACTTTTTATTGATGGGCACTAGCTCATTACGCAGCTCATCGTTTGGTGCATGCAATGAGATGGCCAATGCCACATCAATGTCTTTGGCAAGCTGATACATTTTCGGTACGACACCTGAGGTCGATAACGTCACGCGGCGTTTTGATAGCCCATAAGCATGATCGCTGAGCATGATCTCCATCGAGCCTACCACAGGCTTATAGTTCAATAGTGGTTCGCCCATACCCATCATCACCACGTTGGTGACGTTATTTTCCCATAGGCTATGATCGACGTTTTCTAAGCTTTCATTTTCGTCCGTCATATATGAAGCATTAGCCACCCATAACTGTCCGATAATCTCAGCTGCACTCAAATCACGCTCAAACCCTTGCTTGCCTGTACTACAAAAACTACAATCAAGCGCGCAGCCAACTTGTGAAGACACACATAACGTTTTGCGGCCATTGAGTTTGCTGTCATCAGCCGGAATCAATACGGTCTCGACCAACGAGCCGCCAGTCACTTCAAACACCCATTTACGCGTGCCATCATCGCTGTATTGACGATGAATAACCTTGGGCGGGACCACGCACGCATTGAGCGACAATTTATCGCGCAATGACTTACTCAAGTTGGTCATTTGCTCAAAGTCCGTCACACCATGCTGATAAATCCACTTGATGACCTGAGTCGCACGAAATGGCTTTTCGCCGATACTTTTGAAGTAATCAGACAGCTGTGCTTGTGTCATGCCTAATAGATTGGTTTTTGCGTGCGCCTCGTCTACTAGCTTAATACTATCAGTAAGCTTGGTAAGTACGTGCTGGGTTGGTGCTTGAACAGTTGACATAATAGGTAACCTTTTTGCATGCGCTTAAATAAGCGCTGCAATTATTGAGATGAGCGTTGCCGTACATACGTATGGCAGGAATGCATGAGCAATCCGTTATGAGCGCGGTCTTTAGTAAGTTAATAAAATCAATAACACAATAAATCAATATTGAGTAAAAACATGCTGATAAGGGATTGATAACGCTAGTTAAAACTAATAATGAGGGAAACGTCGGACAATTTCAATATAGAGTGCGCTATTATAATCGAAGTTACCCATTGGCAAATAGCGAAAACGATTTATAGCGAAAACGGCCTATACCCATAAGATATAAGCCGTCTTGCACAACCAATTATTAACAATCAATATGCTAAATAATAGCTGACATTAATAACCGCTACTATTAACGCGTACGTGCACAAACTTCGTCATCGCTGAAGAAGTAGCTGATTTCACGTGCTGCTGATTCAGCTGAATCTGAACCATGTACCGCGTTTTCATCGATGCTGCTCGCAAAGTCAGCACGGATAGTGCCTTCAGCGGCTTCTTTTGGGTTAGTCGCGCCCATGATTTCACGATGCTTAGCGATTGCGTTTTCGCCTTCTAGTACTGATACCAATACTGGACCTGACATCATGAATGATTTTAGGTCGTTGTAAAATGGACGCTCAGCGTGCTCAGCATAGAAACCGCCTGCTTTTTCGTCATCAAGTTGTAGCATTTTAGCGGCAACGATTTTTAGACCCGCGTCTTCAAAGCGGCTATAGATAGCGCCGATGTGGTTGCCAGCAACTGCGTCAGGTTTGATGATAGATAAAGTACGTTCGTTAGCCATGAAAAGCTCCTAATAAGTAATAAAATCGATAAAAGTCAAAGGGTTAATTCTTTGTTTTGTCTTTGGCCACAATATTGGATTTGGACTTATTTGACTGACAAGTGGTTTGTCAAATCAAAAACCTGAACGCCAACATAGGATTGCTGCCTATTATAATGATTAAGACCATAAATGATAGGGTTAATTTATGACTATAACTTGCATAAAAGCAAATTTATAACAGTAGCTTACTTCCATATAAGGTAAGTCTTGGTAGGTAACCAATACTGATACTACCTACTCATCTCATTACTGACTATTTTTGGTATTTATGGCAGCAAAATTCACTAGGTAAAAATTTTATATTGAGCTTGCTAATGAAAAAACCCCACAGCACATCATGCTAAGGGTTTTATTAATAGTAAATGATGAGGAACTTGCTAATACATGCGCCTCATTAAAATGACTAATCATCTAAGCGACTGTCCCGGCAACTACCAGCATTACATTCACGCACACGTTCGTTTAAGAAGTTAACTCTAGTGGTTGTCTTGCTAGTAGCGCAGTTCATGTTAACAAAGAAACCATCGTCATTATTGTAACTACATTGGTCGTTGCGCTCGCGCAGCCATGCTAGTTGACCACGTTTTAGCGTGGATTTTTGTTGTTTATTCAGAAGTTTATTTAATTTATTGTAAGAGTTATTGAGCTCTTTATCTGCTTCCAAAT
>Ga0098065_1001123_pt1 | contig 10039 bp, 8 predicted proteins | sample 25_taG_FD_75062 | JGI IMG/M metagenome (GOLD analysis project Ga0098065, IMG submission 75062) | Marine viral communities from Cariaco Basin, Caribbean Sea - 25_WHOI_OMZ | ecosystem: Environmental > Aquatic > Marine > Oceanic | place: Caribbean Sea: Cariaco Basin | collected 2014-11-08 | reverse complement strand
CGCATTGCCATCTTCAACAAATGTATCGATACGGGTTACCGGAGTGGCGAAGTCCGAAACATCCAGGCGACGGCGCAGGTTGGCCGGCACCTCCAGGTCCGGCATGGTCAGCCGGATACGGCCACCAAGCTCAGTGAGGTTTACAGCGGCCTTGGTGCTGCCGAGATCCACAATCACCCGACCTTCACCGTCTTTGCCCCGGCGGAAATCCACATCCGCCAGCGCATTGGAAGATGAGGTTGAGGCAACTGGCGCTGACTGGGGCTGTGCCGGGCGGGAGCTCGCCACAGGCGCTGAACCGCCTCCACCAATGGTCATTACCAGCGAGTTATTGTTGCGAACCGTTTCATGAGGCACCAGCTCCACCAGATTGAAGATCAACCGGGTGCGGTCCTTGGTTTCCACGACCGTCAGGCTCTGGGCATTTCCGCTACCCAGCGGAATGCTGCGCTGATTGAGGCCGCTGGTGGTATCCGACAGGTCTACGGCGATCCGTGCAGGACGCTCGATGGTATAACCCTTAGGTTCGGGCGGGGCACCATCGAACTTCATGGTCACTTCGAGGCCTTCCCCCGGCAGCGACGTAAACGATACGTCTTCCAGCGTGACCGCTCCGGCCAGGCTACTCCATAACCCGATGGCAATCACGCCGACACAGACATTGAGTTTTTTGAACATCGCTAGCCTCGATCCCACAACTTTTTGTTCATGCATATTTCTTTCAATCATGTTTTTGCCGCTCCCCTGCCTCATTCTTCATCCAGGGACAGGGAGCGCGGGCGCTCGACCCAACCACCCCGGCCGTTCGGAACGATTTCCACCAGCTCGATCCGGGTGTCGCTCACGCCAACCACCCGGCCGTAATTCTGGCCCATGTAGTTACCGGTGCGGACTCGGTGAATCCCGCCTTCGTTGTCCCGTATTAACGCGAACAGGTTGCCATCCACGCCCTGCAGAGTACCGACCATTCCAAGTGATTTAAGGTCAAAGTTCTCCAGAACTTCCTTCGGTCGATCCAGATCCGGTTCTACGTCACTCACCGGCTCTTCATCGGCCATGGTCAGCTGAACATCGATGGGCGGCTCGAACGGCGCTCTCCGATCGGCTGCCGAATAACTGAATGCCTCGTAGGCCTTGAATTCCGGCAGGGGCTCAACGTGGCCCCGGGGCTTGGCCCGGGTATCCGCCATAAACTTGTCCAGATCAGAGAAACCGTTTCCCTGGGAACAAGCCGTCAGCAAAGAGGCCAGACACACACCCAGCCAGGCTTTTCCCGCATGCTTTCCTGTCATGCTCACTCTCCAGCCCGGTAGCGGTAGGTACGGGCAACAACCTGCATATCAAGCTGGTCGCCCTCTCCGCTGATTGGTTTGATGGTTAAATCGTGCAATGTAACGATCCGCGGCAGGCTGGCCACACTGCTCACGAAAGAGGCAAGCTCGTGGTAGCCGCCCGAAACCCGGATGTTAATCGGCAACTCCGAGTAAAAGTCCCGGCGCTGCTCCGGCTGCAGCTTCACTTCCTGCAACGACAGACCATTGCCCAACGCCGTGTTGGTAATGTCCTCAAGCAGGCCCGGAACTTCCGTCTCACTCGGCAGCTGACGCACCAGCGCTCCGAAGGTTTCTTCCATTTCGGCCATCTGAGCCTTGAACACGTCCAGGTTGGCGACCTGATAGGCTTTCTGCTCGTACTGCTGCTTGAGTTCCTGCTCCTGCTTTTCGACACGATCGAGCTGAGCGTACTGATCCTTGATAAAGAACCAGTAGCCACCACCAAGAATCAGGCCGAAGACTATCAGCGCAACAATTGCCTTGACTGGTGCAGGCCAGATACCCGCGTTATTGATATCAAGGTCATTGATATCGAATTCATTCAGGCTTTTAAGTGAGTCCGCGAGGCTCATTACTTACCCTCCCCTTCGGGCTCTGGAGTTTTTTGCTGCACAGAGAGGTTGAACTGACTGTATCCGGCCCGACGGTTGTCTGCAGCCGCCACATTGGACAGGTTCGGGTTAGCAAACCAGTCTGACTCGTCAAAGCGGCGCATCAGGTTTGAAATGCGGCTGTTGGACTCGGCCATGCCAACGATGTCGATCCGATCCCCCGACCGCTTCAGGTCCGTAAAGAACAGGCCATCGGGCAACGTGCGCACCAGCTCGTCAAATACCCGGACAATAACAGGGCGTTTGCCCTGCAGATCCTGGATGACCTGCATACGAGCCAGCAGCTCGTCGCGCTGCCGCTTGAGGTTTTCAATCTCTTTGATTTGCTTATCCAGTTCCTTACCGGCCGTTTCGATGTAGGCATTACGGGACTGCTGGTAGGCAATCCGGTTATCCATATCGCTCTTCCAGAGGAATGCCAGGCCTGCGGCAATAATCGCCGCGCCCAGAATCATCACCACGAACTGTTTCTGTTTTTCAGCCCGCAGTTCTTCCCGCCAGGGCCTGAGGTTAATTTTTGCCATCAGTCGAAACTCCTCATTGCCAGACCACAGGCAATCATCAACGACGGGGCATCATTGCTCAGGGCTGAGGCGTTTACCCGGGAGCCGATCGACATATCGGCGAAGGGGTTGGCCACCAGGGTCCGGGTACCGGTTTTTTCTTCAACCATTTCAACCAGCCCCTGTATAGAAGCGGTTCCACCTGCCAGCACCACATAATCCACCGAGTTGTACTGGCTGGCACCGAAGAAGAATTGCAGTGCGCGGGCAGCCTGCTGAACCACTGCTTCCCGGAAGGGGCCAAGTACTTCTTCTTCGTAGTCGTCCGGCAGCCCGCCCTTTTTCTTGGCCAGGCCGGCTTCCTCGAACGACACGCCATAGCGGCGCTGGATTTCTTCCGTCAGCTGGCGGCCACCGAAGATTTGTTCACGGGTATAAACCGTCGTGCCGCCGGCGAGAACGCTAAGCGTGGTCATGGTGGCACCCAGGTCGACAATGGCAACGACCATTTCCTCGCCCTGCCCATCGAGCTGTTGTTCGATCAGGGTGTAAGCGCGCTCAAGGGCATTGGCTTCAACGTCGACGATCTTGGATTTCAGGCCGGCAATTTCAAGCACATCTTCCCGGACATCCACGTTCTCTTTCCGGCAAGCCGCCAGGAGCACTTCAACTTTGTCCGGGTTAGATTCGGAAGGCCCCTGAACCTCAAAATCCAGGGCCACTTCATCCAGCGGATAGGGAATGTACTGATCCGCCTCAAGGCCGATCAGGTCTTCCATCTCGAACTCATTGAGGCCGCTGTCCATCTCAATGATCTTGGTGATGACCGCCGAACCGGACACCGCGACAGCAGCTTGTTTGACGCTGGTGTGGGACTTGGACGCCACCCGCTTGAGCACTTCGCCCACAGCTTCGACGTTGGTGATATTTTTCTCGACTACCACATCAGCCGGCAACGGCTCTACGGCATAGCTCTCGACCCGATAACGACTGCCATGTTTCGACAGCTCGAGCACCTTCACTGAACTGGAGCTGATATCCACTCCCAGCACAGCACTGGATTTTTTTCCTGGTAATCCGAACACGCGCTCACCCTATACCTGGTTGAATACACCCGGCTGTGCAACCCTGGAGCTCCTGAGTTCCGGTAGCTGTCCCAGAATTGCGCTATCTGTTTTTTATGTAAGAGAATTTCTTTTTTTTTACGTCTACAATGCACTCTCTTATTTATTCAGGAGCGATTGCAGGTTGGAAAGGCCACCCAAGCCTTCCTAAAGCAATTTCTCAAATAATAGACCTATATCCAACTGTTGTCAGAAAAAAATGTCTAATCTGCTGCGTACATCTCGTGTTTTAGCCTGGTTCATTCTCACCGGCCTGAGTGTCGCTGTTATTGTTGCCTCCAGCTTCTACCTTTACCTTCGCCCCAACCTGCCGGATGTTGACCAGCTGCTGGACGTAAAGCTGCAGACGCCGCTGAGGGTGTATAGCAAAGACAACAGATTAATAGCAGAATTCGGCGAAAAGAGAAGGGCACCGGTCACAATAGAACAGATCCCTACAATTCAGTTACAAGCCTTTATGGCCGCTGAAGACTCCCGCTTTTACGACCACTTCGGGGTAGACATCAAAGGCCTGGTGCGGGCTGCCATCGAACTGATCTCCACCGGCGAAATCCAGTCTGGCGGAAGCACCATCACCATGCAGGTTGCAAAAAATTACTTTTTGTCACGGGACCGCACCTTCATCCGCAAGTTCAACGAGATACTGCTGGCACTTCAGATTGAACGTGAACTGAACAAAGAACAGATCTTCGAGCTATACCTGAACAAGATCTATCTGGGTAACCGGGCCTATGGTATCGCAGCGGCAGCTCAGGTGTATTACGACAAACCGGTTAACGAACTCTCGCTCGCCCAGATGGCCATGCTGGCAGGCCTGCCCAAGGCACCTTCCGCCTATAACCCGCTGGCAAACCCCGAGCGGGCGCTGATTCGCCGGGACTGGATTCTTGGCCGGATGAAAGACCTGGGCTACATCAGTGAAGAAGCCGGGGCCCTTGCCAAAGACGCACCTATTACCGCCAGCTACAACACCAGGGAAACCGAAGTTAACGCCGACTACCTGGCTGAGATGGCCCGTGCCGAAATGGTTCGCAGGTTTGGCGAGGAAGCCTACACCGATGGGTACAGCGTAACCCTCACCGTGGATAGCGAAAAGCAGCAGGCTGCCACCGAAGCCCTGCAGGCGGGCCTGGAAGACTATGACCGCCGCCACGGCTTCCGCGGCGCTATCGGCCAGATTGATGTGAGCGACCTGTCAGGCGACGAAATCTCCCGACAACTGCTCAACTATCCGCAAGTGGAGTCACTGGTGCCCGCCGTGGTTACCCGCATCGACGATGAGGCCGGTGAAGTGCATGCCCAGCTACGCAGACTGGGTACCGGGATCATAGGCTTCGACACCATGACCTGGGCCAAGCGGTACCGCACCGAAAACCTAACGGGCCCGGAACCGAAAAAGCCGTCAGACGTGGTGAGCGTCGGTGACGTTATTTACACGAAGATCCTTGAACTGCCGCAGGTCACCGAACTGCCAGAGGCCAATGACGATCAGCCGAAACCCGCAGAAGCCGGTGCCGGCACCCTGAAAGCGGCCCTTGCCCAGGCACCAAAAGTGGAAGGCGCCCTGATCTCACTGACCGCAAAAACCGGTGCCATCGAAGCACTTGCCGGCGGCTACAGCTTCAGCCAGAGCAAATACAACCGTGCCACCCAGGCCCAGCGCCAGCCGGGCTCTACCTTCAAGCCGTTCCTGTACCTGGCAGCCCTGGAAAACGGCCGCACACCGGCCACCATTTATAATGACGCGCCGATTGTTTTCGATGACTCGGAACTGGAAGACACCTGGCGCCCCCAGAATTCATCAGGGCAATTCTACGGCCCCACCACCTTGCGTGAGGGCCTCTATCGCTCACGGAACCTGGTATCTATTCGCCTGCTTCGGGACCTGGGCATTCAGACCACCATGGATTACCTGGGCCAGCTGAAGGTGCCGACCAACAACATGCCATCCAACCTGTCACTGTCTCTGGGCAGTGGCTTGCTGACTCCGATGGAACTGGCCAGGGCCTTCGCGGTTATCGCCAACGGGGGCTACGATGTTCAACCGTACCTGATCGAACGTATCGAGGAATCTGACGGCACCGTGGTATACGAAGCACCGGAAACCATACTGTGCGACAGTAACTGCGATCAGCTGGCGGAAAACGAGAACGCCACAGACATCCAGACCGACGAGCTTCCCGATACCGAAGGCATGGCACTGCCCGCCTCTGCAGACGAATCCGAAGGGCCAAGGGTAATGCGCCGGCTGGCCGATGAGCGGTCCGTGTACATCCTGCATTCGATCATGCAGGACGTCATCCGCCGGGGTACCGGCCGCCGCGCACTGGTCCTTGAGCGCAGTGACCTGGCGGGCAAAACCGGTACAACCAACGAGCAGAAAGACACCTGGTTTGCCGGCTTCAACCACGACATGGCAACAACCGTATGGGTCGGCTTTGATCAGCCAGCCCCGCTTGGTCGCGCCGAATATGGTGCCAGCACCGCCCTGCCGGTGTGGCTGGATTACATGAAAGTCGCGCTGAAGGATGCGCCTGCCGCCACCATGGACCGGCCCAACGGCCTTGCCAGCATCCGCATTAACCCGCAGACCGGTGAGCGGGCACGGCCGGGAGAGGACGGCGTATTCGAGCTGTTCAAGGAAGAAGACGTGCCGGCCCCGCTTTCTGCAGATGACAACGGCTCCGGACTGAATGGCGAATCTGAAGGCTTGTCACGGCAGATTTTCTGACCGAAAAGCGAAGATACAGACACAAAAAAACCGGCGGGATCTCCGCCGGTTTTTTTATGAAGCCAGACTACATCGCAATCAGATGATGTCGTCCATGGACTTCAGCGGGTAGTGGGCCGGGTAAGGCAGGCCAGCTACACCGGAGTCTACCGCGGCACGGGCCACAGCAGCAGGAACCACTTCCAGCAGACGAACATCCATCGGCTTGGGAATGATGTATTCCTTGCCAAACTCCAGGCTATCTACACCGTAAGCGGCACAGATTTCCTGGGGTACCGGCTCCTTGGCCAGCTCACGGATGGCGTGAACAGCGGCCACTTTCATTTCCTCGTTGATAGCGGTTGCACGAACGTCCAGCGCGCCACGGAAAATGAACGGGAAGCCCAGTACGTTGTTTACCTGGTTCGGATAGTCAGAGCGACCGGTCGCCATGATCAGGTCATCACGGGTAGCCATGGCCACTGCCGGGCTGATTTCCGGATCCGGGTTGGAGCAGGCAAACACGATCGGGTTCGGAGCCATCTTGGCCAGCTGCTCGGCACCCAACAGGTCCGGGCCGGAGAGACCCAGGAATACATCAGCACCGTCGATAGCGTCGTCCAGGGTGCGCTTGTCCGTCTCGTTCGCGAACATCGCCTTGTACTGGTTCAGATCGTCACGACCAGAGTGGATCACACCCTTACGGTCGAGCATGTAGATGTTTTCAGAGCGGATACCGCAGCTGACCAACAGCTTCATGCAGGCGATTGCGGCCGCACCAGCGCCCAGACAAACCACCTTGGCTTCTTCGATTTTCTTGCCCTGCAGCTCAAGGGCATTGATCATGCCGGCTGCAGTTACGATGGCAGTACCGTGCTGGTCATCGTGGAAGATGGGCACATTGCACTTTTCGATCAGAGCGCGCTCGATCTCGAAGCACTCGGGTGCCTTGATGTCTTCCAGGTTGATGCCGCCGAAGGTATCTGCGATACGCTCAACAGTTTCAATAAACGCTTGCGGGCTTTCGGAATTGACTTCGATATCGAATACGTCGATTCCGGCAAAGCGCTTGAACAGTACGCCCTTGCCTTCCATTACCGGCTTGCTCGCCAGGGGGCCGAGATTACCCAGACCCAGGATGGCAGTACCGTCAGAAATAACGGCTACCAGGTTACCCTTGGCTGTGTATTTGTATGCATTCTCGGGGTCCTTCGCGATCTCGCGGACCGGTTCGGCAACCCCGGGGCTGTACGCCAGGGAAAGATCGCGGGCAGTTTCGGTCGGCTTGGTGATTTCAACACTCAGCTTACCCGGCCGCGGTTTGGCGTGATATTCAAGGGCTGCTTCTTTCAGATCTTGAGACATTGCCACTGTTCCGTTTGTCACGTTTAAAGGTAAATACCGCCGGAGCTAGCCAGCGGAGCGCGCCATTATGGCGCGCCCGACCCGAAACGACAAGCCGAAATCGAACACTTTACAATCAGTCAATAGGGCATTTTGCGTATGCAGCAGCAAAAGGGCCCAATCTGCAGGCACAAAAAAAGCGCCCGAAGGCGCTTTTTTCAGCATTGCGGCAATGATCAGTCTTTCTTGCCGCCGATCCGGCTGCCGAAACGCTTCTGGAAGCGATCGATACGACCACCGGTGTCCATAACCTTCTGCTTGCCAGTGTAGAACGGGTGGCACTGGGAGCAAACGTCCAGCTGCAGGTCGTGACCAACAGTAGAACGGGTCTTGATCACGTTACCGCAGGAACAGGTAGCGGTGATGTCTTCGTACTTCGGGTGAATACCTTCTTTCATGGCGAACCTCTTTCGGTCATGCCGCTACCTGATCACCCGCCGTAAAGGGCGGTTTCAGCCAGGCACCGCATGTTTGAATCAATTGGAAAGACCGTGCACAATCAAGCCCGGCCAGAAACAGACCGCGAATCTTACTGACAAACCCGGCCACAGGCAAGTATCTTGCTCCCCCGGAACCAGCCCGTAAACTACCGCCGGCGCCATACCGCCCGTTTTCAGGATACGCAGATACCGTGACACGGCCAGCAACTGCCCGCATCGCCCTCAACCGCCCGCTCCGCAGGCTGTTTGACTACCGGGTTCCGGATGGCCTTGAGCTGGCCCCGGGGCAGCGGGTGAAAGTGCCTTTCGGCCGGCAAACCCTGACCGGCCTGGTGGTAGAAACAGGGGTTCAACCGCCTGAAGGCATTACTCTGAAGCCGGTGGGCGAAGCCCTGGAGCCCTAGCCCGCCCTGCCCGAAAGCACCTTCCGGCTACTAACCTGGGCCAGTGACTACTACCAGCACCCACTGGGCGAATGCCTGTTCACCGCCCTGCCCCCCGCCTTGCGCAAAGGCCGGCCCGCTCGTGAAAAGCCGGATGAAAGCTGGCACTGCACAGCCAGCGAGGCCGCCCTGCCAGCCACCGCGCACCGCCAGCGGGCGCTGTTCAATACTGTAAAAGAGGCACCGGGCATTACCACCAGCGCCCTGGTTCAGGCGGGCTTCAGCCGCGCACAGATTCGCGCACTGGAGCAGAAAGAACTGATACAGCAGAAGGAAGCGATTACCGGCATAACCACAGCTGCGGAAGCCGACCTGCCCGCTCCGCAGCTGTCACCGGCCCAGCAGACAGCCGCCGCCGGCTTTCCGGAGCGCACCAGCGAATTCTCTGCCATCCTTTTATATGGCATTACCGGAAGCGGCAAAACCGAACTGTACCTGCATTACCTCAAAACCCGCCTGCAGAGCAACGAGCAAGCACTGGTGCTGGTGCCGGAAATCAACCTGACACCGCAAACCCTGGCCCGCTTCCGCCGCTATTTCGGCAACCGGATTGCGGTATGGCATTCCGCCCTGAACGACGGCGAACGCCTGAGCACCTGGCTGAAAATCCGCAACGGCGAGCCGGTTATCCTGATTGGAACCCGCTCTGCCGTATTGCTTCCGTTTACCGGGCTCCGCGCCATCATCGTGGACGAAGAGCACGACAGCTCCTACAAGCAGGGTGAAGGCTTCCGCTATTCCGGCCGGGATGTGGCCGTGTACCGGGCCCACCTGAACCAGTGCCCGGTCATTCTCGGCTCCGCCACGCCCTCGCTGGAGTCCTGGCATAACGCCTGCCAGGGCAAGTATCAGCTGATCCGCCTGGAAGAACGCGCCGGCAACGCCAAACCGCCGGCACTGGAGCTTCTGGACATCCGCAGCCGGCCGCTGGAAGCCGGGCTTTCCCGCCCCGCCCTGAACGCTATAAAGGAAACACTGAAAAAAGGTGAACAGGCCCTGGTGTTTGTAAACCGCCGCGGCTTCGCCCCGGTAATGATGTGCTTTGACTGCGGCCACCTGGAAGAATGCCCCCGCTGCGACACCCGCTTGACCTACCACAGGCGGGACAGGGCCATGCGCTGCCACCATTGCGACTTCCAGATGGCGGCCAGCCACAACTGCCCGAAATGCCAGAGCGAGAATTTCAAACCTGTGGGCCAGGGCACCGAGCGTACCGAAGACACCCTGGCCGAACAGTTTCCGGACACTCCCGTGGTGCGGGTCGACCGGGACAGCACCCAGCGCAAGGGCAGCATCCAGGCCATCCTGAAAAAAGTGAACAGCGGAGAACCCTGCATACTGGTGGGCACCCAGATGCTGGCCAAGGGCCACGATTTCCCCAACGTAACCCTGGTGTGCGTGGTGAACGCCGACGGCGGCCTGTTCAGCGTAGACTTCCGCGCCCCGGAACAGATGGTCCAGACTCTGTTG
>Ga0098065_1001119_pt1 | contig 10068 bp, 7 predicted proteins | sample 25_taG_FD_75062 | JGI IMG/M metagenome (GOLD analysis project Ga0098065, IMG submission 75062) | Marine viral communities from Cariaco Basin, Caribbean Sea - 25_WHOI_OMZ | ecosystem: Environmental > Aquatic > Marine > Oceanic | place: Caribbean Sea: Cariaco Basin | collected 2014-11-08 | reverse complement strand
TGCTACTGGGCTCACTAAGTTCTAGCAAATCCTTTGGCGTTACAATCACTCTCGCCTTTGGCTCCTTCCACTCATCACTAAAAAACGTGGTCAAATCAGAACCTAACACTGCCAAAATCGCCTTCAAGGTATTTACGGCGGGACTCACCTTATTACGCTCAATAGAGCTAATAGAAGTGTTCGTCAATCCTGATAATTTCGCCAATTTACGCTGCGAGTAGCCTTTTGCAAGGCGCAGTTGATTGATTTTTTTACCGATGTCTTCTTCTATCGATTCGTCAGTGTCGCTAGATGTGTCTGTTTCAGAATCTATCAACTCATCTTCGTCATCACTACTGATGTCATCATCTTCCTCGATATCAATATCTTTATCACTGGCAACATCAGCGTCAATGCTGTTACCAATCTCGCTATCGACACTTTTATCGATATCAGTGTTAGCGCTGTCAATATCTACCGGATCTTTAGTGGTGCTACTCGATTTGGGGTGTGCTGGCATGGTGAATGAATTCCGTGAATAGAAATTTGGACAAGTTATCTTGTGCATAATTTAACTCAGGATGCCATTGTACACCAATCATAAAGGGATGTTGTAACAAGCTAATGGCTTCTACCAAGCCATCAGGGGCTAGGGCTTCGACAAATAAACGTTCACCTACTTTATCGATGGCTTGCTTATGTAAGGAGTTGACATGCCATTTTTCACCGAACGCCGCAAGTCTGCCATTAGGCTGGATAATGACATCATGTACGGGCTGATATTGCACCTCAAGTGGTTGCGTGCTGTCCTCTAAGTGCGGCTCATAAAACCCCTCTACCTCGCGCCAATCAGGGTGTAACGTGCCTTCAAAGTAAACATTCATCTCTTGCAGACCCCGGCAAACGGCTAATAGTGGCGTACCCGTTCTGTCTGCATAAGCCAGTAATTTAAAGCTTAACTCATCACGGCCCAAATCTTGTTTTGCTTCGATGTGCGTTGCGCCGTAACGTGCTGGTGCCACATTGCTGTAGCTGCCCGTCAATAAAATACCATCTGCGATCGCTAGCAGTGCATCGAAATTTTCGTCATCAGCGGCTGTACTTGGTAGCAATATAGGATTACCGCCATAAAAATTCACCGCATCGATATATTTTTGATATACCGCTTGAGAGGGCTGACCATCGACCATCTTGTGACAAGCAACAATCGCGATGATAGGTCTAGAATTTTTCATGTCGTTTTCCCTATTGATAACAATGAAGCCTAGCAGGCGATATTGTTTGATTCCTTGTTTAGCTAAAATTTACCATAGCATTCGATTAAATGTAAACTATAAACTTCAATATCAGTAGTTTTTTTATATAAATTGGTCTAATTTGCATAAATTAGAGAAAAATGGGTGATTTAACGATAATTTTAAATAAAAATTGACAACTATAGTTTTCATACCTATATTAGATTGATAAGTACCTCTTAATGAATATAAACAGTAAATAATAACTTTCTTATAAATTACTGTTTTATCAAACATTTATCGTCATTTTCATCACAGATTCATACGTACTTAGGTGCAATAACTGTCATAACCACAATCCCAATAGCTCTAAAATTCATAGGAAGAATAGATATGATGACAACCAATGGAATGGTCGAATCTGCAAATAACACAGAATACGTCTATGTTGCAGCAGGTGATATTAATGGCTTACTTCGTGGTAAGCGCATCCCATTCGATCAAATGGAAAAAGCAGAAAAAGGCGCCATACGACTACCGATGTCAATTTTAGGGGTCGATATCTGGGGTGCGGATGTTATTGAATCTTCTCAGTGTAATGGCGATATCGATGCGATTGCCAAACCGACAGGGCGCGCCGCTTATCCCCTTCTTAACACCAGCGCGCCCTCATCGTTACTGCCCGTTTGGCTCTATACGGAAGACAATGAACCTTACTACGGTGATGCTCGTCATGTGTTAGATTACATCAGCAAAAAATTCCAAGCGCTTGGTCTGACCCCAGTGATGGCAACGGAGCTAGAATTTTATTTGGTTGACTATACCGAAGGGGAAACGCCAAGACCGCCTATCCGCCCTAAAAGCGGACTGAGACTGAATAAAACCTCAATTTTGAGCATCAATGATTTATTGCAGTTCGATGAATTTTTAGATGATGTCTATGCGCAGTGCGAAAAGCTCGATATTCCTGTTGATGCGGCGTTGGCTGAAAATGGTTGTGGTCAGTTTGAGATTAATTTATTACACGTGAACGATCCGCTCAAAGCGGCGGACGATGCGATTTTGTTCAAGCAGGTCGTCAAAGCAGTAGCTGCTCGCCGTAAGCTCACCGCCACTTTTATGGCAAAACCTTTTGGTCTGCAATCTGGCAACGGTTTTCATGTGCATTGCAGCTTGTTAGATAAAGACGGCAACAACGTCTTTGATAACGGCACAGATGAGGGTTCAGAGATTTTGCGCCATGCGGTTGCGGGCCTTCTAAAAACCATGTCGGACTGTACATTATTGTTTGCACCGCACGTTAACTCTTATCGTCGCTTTACCCCCGGTACGCTCGCTCCGAACAATGTGTCATGGGGTTATGAGAATCGCACAGCGGCCGTACGTATCCCTGGTGGCGATACCAAAGCACGTCGTATCGAGCACCGCGTGTCTGGCGCTGATGCCAACCCTTACTTGGTTTGTAGTGCCGTATTGGCAGGTATATTATATGGCATCGAAAACAAACTAGAGGCGCCAGAACCCGTCAATAGTATTACTTACGACGAAGCCACGCTCAAAACCTTACCGTTAGATTGGCTCTCAGCGATCCGTCAGTTTGAAAGCAGCGACATCATTGATTCGCTCTTCCCAAGCGAGATGATTGAGCTATTGATCGCTGTCAAAAAGCAAGAAGCCAAACGCTTTGCCCAGCAAGTCACCAACCTTGAATACCTCACCTATTTACAGGATGTGTAATATGTCTAACAACACGCGCAATATCCCGCACTATTCAGACAAAGGTCAATATCCTGACAGCTATTACGCTGCCAGTCGCAATCCTAAGCCTGATAGACCGACGCTAGAAAATGACATCCAAGTAGAAATCTGTGTGGTTGGTGGCGGCTTTAGTGGCTTATCGACTGCCCTGCATCTGATTGAAACCGATCATGAAGTTGTCGTACTCGAAGGCGCGCAGATTGGTTGGGGCGCCTCAGGCCGTAATGGTGGTCAGATCGTCAATGGCTTAAATGCCAGTCTACAAAAAATCAAAAAGTCGTATGGCCAACAAAGTGCTGACTTTGTCGGTCAATTGGTTACCCGTGGCGGCAAAATCATTCGCCGTTTTGTCAACGATTACGATATCAATTGCGACCTCAAAGAAAAGAATATCTTTGCTGCGTTGAACAAAGGACAGCTAAAAGACTTACAAGAGACGCATGCACTGTGGGAAAGCCACGGTATGCATGATAGAGAGATGCTGGACAAGCAAGGCATGCAAGAACATATCAAATCAGATGCTTATGTGGGCGGCGTCATTGACCATTCAGGCGGACATATTCACCCATTAAATCTTGCACTAGGTGAAGCGGCGGCTATCGAACAAGGTGGCGGCACTATTTATGAAAACACCTTGGTGGTAGATATTGAGTATGCCGATGATTCTATCAAAGTCATCACTGAGTTTGGCTCTGTCACTTGTAAACAAGCGATTCTGTGCGGTAATGCTTATCTTAATAAAGTGATTCCTAAGTTGACTGACCGAGTCATGCCCGTATCGACACAAATCATCGCGACCGAGCCGTTAGGTGATTTAGCCGATCAGCTGCTACCCACCGATGTCTGTGTCGAAGATGTACGCTATATTCTCGATTACTATCGTCTCTCGGCAGACAAGCGCATGTTGTTCGGTGGCGGCACAGTATATGGCGGACAAGACCCCGCTGATATCACCGCCAAGATCAGACCAAACATGAACAAGATCTTTCCAGAGCTGCGTGATGTCAAAATTGACTACGCATGGAGCGGTAATTTTGCTTTGTCATTCTCTCGCGTACCACAAATGGGTAAGCTACACGATCGGGTGTTTTTCGCCCATGGTTATAGTGGTCATGGCGTGACAGGCTCGCATCTGTTCGGACAAATCTTGGCCGATGCCATTAATGGTAAAACCAAAGAATTTGATACTTTTGCTCAAATCCCATGGATTCCGTTCCCGGGCGGTCGAGCACTGCGCGTGCCCTATTCAGTGATGGGCTCATGGTGGTATGCACTAAAAGATACGACTGGCCTATAAACCCACTAACACCTCGAATACTGAGTCTTAAATACTGAGCACTGAACAAATACAACGCTCTTAATGACTGTTATTAGATTTACCTGTCATAGCAATGGAGTGCTGTGGCAGGGTTAGATAGAAAGCCAATTCGCTACTTTCTACCTGACATCAACTACACCTAGAATTTGTCCTAAAAATAGAGTTTTACAGGGAGCGTAAGTATGAACATGAAACTCAATGATGCTGTCGAGGGGCAGTATCACAATAAGCGAGTATTTCTCACCGTGTTAGGCGCACTCGCTATCTATTTAGCGTTTGCGTGGCTATCAACGACTCGTGGCCCAGACGAGTCGTGGGGAGCCCTATCCTTATTACCGACGTTATTGGTGCTCGTCACCGCCATTATCTCTAGGCGACCGTTCGAATCTATGATGGCAGGCTGTGTCGCGGGCCTTGTGATGCTTAACCCCTTTGATCTGGTCTCCCCTTTTGCAGACAATATGTCAATGGTATTGGGTAATGAGACCATTATTTGGATTGTGCTCGTCTGTGGTCTGATGGGCGGACTCATTCAATTGCTTGAAATTAGTGGTTGTCTTGATGGGTTTAGCGAATGGCTACAAAAAATCATTAAATCGCGCCGCCAGTCATTGCTCGCAACGTTCGCCTTGGGTATTGTGGTCTTTATTGATGATTATTTAAACTGCCTTGCCGTCTCTACGTCTGTCAAAAAACTGACTGATGTGTATGGTGTCTCTCGCGAAAAACTCGCCTATATCGTCGACTCCACCGCAGCACCGATGTGTGTAATCGTGCCTATCTCTACATGGGCGGTGTATTTTGCAGGTCTGTTAGAAGAAAACGGTGTGGCCGCAGATGGTGCTGGTCTTGGCCTTTATATCAGCGCCATTCCTTACATGGCGTATGCGTGGTTCGCTCTCCTAATCGTATTTTTGGTCGCGTACGGCATATTAGGTGACTGGGGACCGATGAAAAAAGCTGAGAAACGTGCCAAATCAGGCCACCCTGTCCCTGAAGCCTTTATCGAAGAGCAATTGGTCTCAAATGTCCAGGCCAAACGCAAATTATCGTTCAAAGCCAATATCGCAAACTTTGCCTTTCCGATGATCTTGCTTATTGTCTCAACCATTTACTTCGAAGTCGATCTGTTGCGCGGTGCGTTGCTCACCTGTTTTGTCACCGTCATTATCTATTGGATGCAAGGTATTTTGAGCTTTGAGACGCAAGTAGAGTCTATCTTTAAAGGCTTTAAAGTCATGCTTTATCCACTTTCAACGGTTATTGGCGGATTTTTCTTAAAAGCCATCAATGATGATCTTGGCATGACCACCTATGTGATCGAAGCCATCACCCCTTATATGACGATTATTATTTTCCCTGCGGTTATCTTTGCAGTCATGGCGTTCTTAACCTTCGCCACATCATCAAGTTGGGGGCTGTATGTGTTGGCAATGCCGATTGTCTTCCCGATATCGCTTGCTCTTGGTGTGAGTACGCCGCTTATGATTGGTGCGTTGTTGTCCGCGTCCTCGTTTGGTAGTCATGCCTGCTTCTTTAGCGACTCATCATTACTTGCCGCGCAAGGTGCTGGCTGCTCACCCATGCAGCATGCCTTTACCCAGTTCCCCTATGCCATGCTAGGAGCCGGTTTATCTGTCGCAGCTTTCTTAGGATTGGGTTACATGATGGCGTAAGCCAAACCCAATGTTAGCGTTGTCACTATGGTTTAACCAACAGTCTCTAATGGTTGGTTAAACCATAAAACCTATTATCTTTATACCGTATTACTTATCTATTATTAAAAGGATTTAAATCATGCGAAACGTTACCGTTGCCACCACGCAAATGGCCTGTGGTTGGGATATCCAACAAAACATCGCCACTGCCACTGATTTGGTCACCAAAGCCGCCAAAGCAGGTGCCAATATTATCTTACTGCAAGAGTTGTTTGAGACGCCGTACTTCTGCCAAGTTCATGAATTTGATTATTTTAAGCTGGCGACGAGCGTTGCTGATAATGCCGCTATCAATCATTTCAAACAGTTGGCCAAGGAGCTAGAAGTGGTATTACCGATCAGCTTTTATGAAAAATCGGGCAATACCTTTTTTAATAGCGTGACCGTGATTGACGCCGATGGCGAAATACTCGGTACCTATCGCAAGACTCATATCCCAGATGGCATTCCTTATGCCGAAAAGTTTTACTTCACCCCCGGTGATACAGGCTTTAAGGTTTGGGAAACCCAATATGCCAAGATTGGGGTAGGTATTTGCTGGGATCAGTGGTTCCCTGAATGCGCCCGTAGCATGGCATTGATGGGTGCAGAGCTATTATTTTATCCGACTGCGATTGGTGATGAACCAACACTCGGTATCAACTCAAAAGGTCATTGGCAGCGCTGTATGCAAGGCCATGCTGCTGCCAACCTGATGCCCGTCATCGCATCCAACCGTATCGGCACGGAAACCATCAGCCAAAATGGTAATGACAGTACCATGCAGTTCTATGGTGGCTCATTTATCACTGATGGTCGCGGCGAGATCATACAAGAAGCCTCTGCGGGGACTAGCGAAGTCATTAGTACGACCTTTGATTTAGATCAGTTGGCTATCGAGCGCCGCCAATGGGGCGTGTTCCGTGACCGCCGTCCATCTATGTATGGCACGCTGCTGACTCATGGCTAATAGATACCCTATTTTCAATTATCTCTTACTACTTTTATCGTCGCATGAATGCGATAAGGTGATTTTATGTCCAAATTACTGACCGACACGACACCACAGCAAGACAGCTTTTACATGCCAGCAGAATTCGAGCTGATAGAAAAAGTATGGATGGTATGGCCATACCGTGCGGATAACTGGCGACAACAAGCCACTCCTGCCAAGAGGGCTTATACTGATGTTGCATTGGCAATTAACAAGTTTTGTGAAGTTGGCGTACTGGTTAATCCTGATGATTATCAGCAGTGCCGCGATAGCTTGCCTGCCGATATCGACGTGATTTCCATGCCGAGTGATGATGCGTGGGCGCGTGATATCGTGCCGACATTTTTAGTCAATAATGCTGGCGAGATACGCGCTTGTGACTGGACGTTCAATGCATGGGGCGGCGACTATGATGGCCTCTACTCGCCTTGGGACGACGATGATAAGTTAGCAGAACGACTGTGTGAGCATTTAGATATTAGCCGCTATCGCACAGATAACTTTGTGATGGAAGGCGGCGCGTTTCATGTCGATGGTGAGGGCACGGTTCTAACCACACGTATGTGCCTGCTAAGCCCGGGGCGCAACCCACATCTGACTGAAGCACAAATTGAAGATAAACTAAAAGCCTATCTCAATGTACAAAAAGTGCTGTGGATTGATGATGGAATCGATCCTGACGAGACCACAGGTCATGTCGATGATATCGCCTGTTTTGCGCGGCCTGGTGAAGTGGTGTGTTTATACACTGACGACCCTGAGCATCCTTTTTATGACGCCACGCAAAAAGCCTATGAACAACTCTCAAATATGACCGATGCAAAAGGCAGACGCTTAACAGTTCATAAGCTTTGCTGCACCCAGCAGCCAGTGACCTTGCCTGATGACTATGACATTGTCCAATCTAACGATGCCAAACCGCGCTTGACAGGTGATGTCTGTATTGCCTCTTATGCCAATTTTCTCATTTGTAATGATGCGGTCATCGTACCGCAATATGATGATATAAATGATGCTTTAGCCATCGCACAGCTTGAAAAAGTCTTTCCGCAGCATCAAGTAGTGGGAGTACGCACAAAAGAGATTGTCTATGGCGGCGGTAATATTCATTGTATTACCCAGCAGCAACCAAAATCATTAGTCAAAAGCACCCGCATAAAAATATAGACCCAAATGGATTTTGAACCCAAGAATATTTTAAACTAAAGGACATAACTATGAGTGATTATCAAATCAACAATCCAGCCACTGGCGAACTAGAAGCTACTTATCCTACTGCCACTGAACAAGACATCCAGCAAGTCATCGAACAAGCTGACAACGCCTATCAAGACTGGCGTCAAGTCTCATTGAGTGAGCGCAGTGCACTACTGCATAAAATTGCCGATAGCTATCTGGAACGTCAAGACGAGCTGGCTTGCATCGTCGCCAATGAGATGGGTAAGCCCGTTGCACAAGCCAAGGGTGAAATCGGTCTGGTCGCTGAAATCTATCGTTACTATGCAGACAATGCTGAGCAGTTACTCGCGCCGAATACCATTGATGTTGACTCAGGATCAGCGTCGGTAGAAAAACGTCCTGTTGGCGTCCTACTCGGTATCATGCCGTGGAATTATCCGCATTATCAAGTGGCACGTTTTGTCGCGCCAAACTTTATGGCGGGTAATACTATTATCTTAAAGCACGCGCCTCAATGCCCTAAGACTGCAGAAATTATTGCTGATATGTTCAAAGAAGTCGGCGTACCTGAAGGCGTTTATAACAATGTTTTTGCCACCAACGATCAGGCAGCGACTATTATCCATGACAAGCGTGTACAAGGCATCTCACTCACTGGCTCTGAACGCGCTGGGCAAGCCGTTGCCAAAGAAGCAGGCGACGCACTCAAAAAAGTCGTATTAGAACTGGGCGGCTCCGATGCCTTTATCGTTGCAGCAGATGCCGACATCAAACAAGCGATAAAAGGCGCAATCTCTGGTCGTTTTGGCAATGCCGGCCAAGCCTGTAACGCCGCCAAACGCCTAATCGTTCTTGAGTCTGTCTATGACAATTTCGTTGAGGGCTTCACTGATGCTGTACGTAGTATGACATTGGCCGATCCTCTTGATGAAAAAACCTTTATCGGCCCGATGTCTTCAAAGGCTGCCGCGGTCAACTTGCAAGCGCAATTAGATAGTGCCGTTGAAGCAGGCGCGACGGTCCTAGTAGAAGGTGGCCTGGTCAAAGATAAGCCTGGTGCATGGTTCAAACCTGCGGTACTAACAGACGTCACTGAATCAATGGATGTCTACCGTGAGGAGCTGTTTGGTCCTGTCGCGGTCGTCTACAAGGCTCGTGATATCGACCACGCTATCAAGATCGCCAATGATGTGCCTTTCGGTCTTGGTGCTTCTATCCAAACGCAAGATACTGCCCTAGCTGCTGACATTGCTGACAAATTGGAAGTGGGCATGGTCACGATCAACGCACCTTCTGGTACGGAAGCAAACACACCGTTTGGCGGCGTTAAACGCTCAGGATTTGGTCGCGAGCTTGGTACACTTGGTATCACTGAATTCTTAAACTATAAGCTGATCCGCGATAAATCTTAATCGTATAAGCAATTTATTGAACAAACTAAAAAAGCCTAACGTTTGGCGTTAGGCTTTTTCGTGAAATTTACTGACGATATCGGGTAGCAGCGGTACTTTAATCAATCGCTTGATACTTAAATCTACTGACAAAAGCACTAAAGTACGGCTGCCCAAGTAACTGCCGAAAATGATAGATATGTTGTAGATGGCTATTGGTTCAGAAAACTTACTGGTTCAGGAAACTTGCAGAATAACCTTACTCTGTAAGCCTCGAACAAATGACCAATCAATTTATTGATGACCATATAATAAATAGTGCTTCATATCTTCATCTGAATCTCAAACGCACACTTAAGTTTTAAAGACTGCTTAAAAAATCTAGTATTGGCGTTTTAATAAAGCTTAGATTAACACATGAAGTGCAATACCAAATGCAAGGTGAAAAAAAGACCTAGATGCGCTAGCATCAAAGTCTTTATCCACCGACCAAAGTGAGATTGCAACCATGAACTAT
>Ga0098065_1001118_pt1 | contig 10075 bp, 10 predicted proteins | sample 25_taG_FD_75062 | JGI IMG/M metagenome (GOLD analysis project Ga0098065, IMG submission 75062) | Marine viral communities from Cariaco Basin, Caribbean Sea - 25_WHOI_OMZ | ecosystem: Environmental > Aquatic > Marine > Oceanic | place: Caribbean Sea: Cariaco Basin | collected 2014-11-08 | reverse complement strand
GGGGCACGACCAACGACGAGGACGACTGACCAGCCTCCCGGATCGCCAGCGCATCGTGACCCTGGTGCAAGACGCCCAGCGTGACGGTGCTCGGCTGGCCAAGGCCTGTCAGGTGATGGGCATTAACGTGCGGACCTACTATCGCTGGGTCTCCGAAGGCGAGGTGACGGCGGATCGCCGCCCCGACGCCGACCGCCCGGAACCGGCTAATAAGCTATCGCCTGAGGAGCGAGAGGCGGTCTTGGCGCTGTGCAACGCCCCGGAGTACCGGAGCCGCCCTCCGGCCTTCATCGTGGCCGATCAGGCGGACAAGGGCCGCTACCTGGCTTCTGAGTCGACGATGTATCGAGTGCTGCATGAATACGACCAGCAACATCATCGGGGCCGACAGCAGGCCCCTCAGCGCAAGCGCCCACCGACCACGCACCAAGCCACAGCGCCGAATCGGCTGTGGTGTTGTGATCTTGCCATGGTCCACCTCACTGCAGTGTATTACATTCTTGAGATGTCCATCGTTACTGGGCAAGATCAATACTGCTTCTGCCTACTGCTCTTGTTTCTGTTACTGATCCTGTTACTGCTACTGGTTAACGCATGGGTCGAGTAACCGTCAGATAAGGCTTGTTGAACCCTTTTCAAAGGGTTTCAAAACAGTTAGGGAAGCTCTGGAAAAGTCACTGCCATCAGCGATAATACGGCTATCGTCAACTGCATAGGATTCAGTGCGGCCATGGATCAAATCACCTTCTCCGAAGCCGAGTACCAGAACAAGAAGCGAAAGACCCGCCGCGAACTCTTTCTGGAGCGGATGGACAAGCTGATCCCCTGGACGCAGCTGGAGAAGAAGGTAGCCCGTTATTACCCCAAGGGCGAGAGCGGGCGGCCTCCTTATCCGTTGTCTGCCATGCTACGAGTCCATTGCATGCAGTTGTTTTATAACCTGAGCGATCCAGCCATGGAAGACGCCCTCTACGAGATCGAGTCCATGCGCCAATTTGCCGGTTTGAAACTGGACCGATTGCCGGACGAAACCACGATTCTCAAGTTTCGCCATTTTCTGGAACGCCACGGCCTTGGCAAGGTGCTGTTCCAGGAAGTGAACAACCACCTGGAGAACAATGGCCTGATGCTGCGCGAAGGGAGCATTGTCGATGCCACGATCATCTCGGCGCCTAGTTCCACCAAAAACAAAAAAGGCGAGCGGGATTCGGAAATGCACCAGACTAAAAAAGGTAGCTCTTGGCACTTTGGCATGAAAATGCACATCGGTGTCGACGATAAGCTTGGGTTGATTCACAGCATCGAGACCACGGCTGCCAATGTCCATGACATTGTGCTTGCCGATAAGCTCCTTCACGGTGAAGAGCAACGTGTCTTCGGTGATGCCGGTTACCTGGGTATTCAAAAACGCGACGAGCACAAGCACCGCAACGATGTCTCTTGGTATATTGCCAAACGGCCTGGCACCCGCCAGAAGCTAGATGCCAGGCGACAGAAAGTCGAAAAAATCAAAGCCAGTATCCGTGCCAAGGTGGAGCACCCCTTTCGGTACATCAAACACGTTTTTGGTTATGGCAAGGCTCGCTATCGTGGACTGGCCAAAAACACTCAGCGCCTGCACTTACTGGCGGCGTTCAGCAACCTGCTGATCAGTGAGAAATACCTATGGGAATAGGGCGATTGCGCCCGTTTTCCGCTCAATGAGTGGGAAAGGGGCAAAAATACACAAAGAACAGGAGAAGAGTGTCTGAATTTTCGATTTTTTGTCGGCTCATGTGAGCGTTGATGAATATCGGCAGTTATTCAGACCTTCCCTTTCTAAAGTACTATTGGTAATTTACGACTGAGTAAAACACTACTGGAGAGGCTTTTGAGTGCACCTGATTATCCTGCTGATGAAGCCGTTCGTTTACTCGCATTAAAACGCACAGCGTTACTGGACTCGCCTGCTGAAGAGCGCTTTGATCGTATCACCCGACTTGCGGCTTTCATTTTTAATGTCCAAACGTGCTTAATTTCGCTAGTCGATGCTGACAGGCAGTGGTTTAAATCTAAGGTAGGGCTTGATGCTTGTCAGACTGAGCGTGATATCTCTTTTTGCGGGCATGCAATATTGCACCCGGATATTTTTATCGTTTCCGACGCAACAAAGGATGACCGCTTCTCTGCTAACCCGCTTGTGACCGAGGAGCCGCGTATACGTTTTTATGCAGGAGCGCCGGTTTGCGAGCCAGGTGGGCAACCTATTGGCACATTATGCCTTATAGATCCACAGCCTCGTGACTTGACGATAAGCGAAAAACGAGTATTACGTGAGTTAGCTGACATGGTTGAGCATGAGATTGCCAGACTAGATCAGGAAACGCTCCAACAAAAACTGTCAGCTGGCATGACAAGAACGGCAACAATAATGGCAACATTGCCAGATATGGTTTTTGTCATTGACCGAAACTTTCGTTTTTCAGTGTGTAACGACCATCCTGATTTGCTTAAGCCTCAACATGAAATTTTAGGGCAGAAAATCCTTGATGTATTGCCTAATGAATTAGGTCATCAACTGATGGATAATGTTAAACAGGCTTTTGAGAACGGCAATGTCATTCACCACAACTACACCTTTGCAAAATTGAATAAATCCTTTGAGGCGCGATACAAGAAAATTGATGAAAATGAAGTTCTGATTATTATTCGCAATACTACTGAGCAAACCGCTGCACACTCTGCCATCAGGCGTCTTTCGGAAGTTGCCAGGCAAACAACGAATGGCGTAGTGATAACCGATATACGTGGTTTTGTTGTCTGGATAAATGAGGCGTTTACTAGCATCACTGGTTATAGCATCGAAGATATGCTGGGTAAAAAGCCAGGCGAACTATTGCAGGGAGCCGACACTGATCCTGCAACTATTGTTAGGATGAGAGCGGCCCTGGCTTTACAGCAGAGTTTCAATGTTGACGTACTCAATTACTCAAAAGAGCAGCAATCATATTGGGTGAGAATAGCCTGTAATCCATTGCTAAACGAAGAAGGCGAGCTTAGTGGCTATATTGCAATCCAGACCGATATCACGAAAGAGAAGCGGTATGAAGAGCTCATTCACAATAGTGAGAATTTACTCAAAGCGGTGATTGATGCCAATACTATTGGCACATGGCGTCTTAATTTACAAAATGGCGAGTTAGTAATTAATGATAAATGGGCATCATTGTTGGGCTACGAACTTTCCGAACTGCTGCCAACTTGCAGAAACACCTGGGAGCGACTGACCCATCCCGATGATTTAGCCTATAGTGCTGTACAAATCGAAAAACACGCAGCCGGTCTTATTCCCATATACGAAGCCAATATTCGAATGAAACATAAAAACGGCGAATGGATTTGGATTAATACCAGGGGGCGAGTGTCCACAAGAACAAATGATGGTAATGCTGAGTGGTTACTGGGTACGCACTTTGATATTAATGACCAGATACAGGCCGAAAGCTCACTCAACGAAAAATCAAAGCAGATGGAAGCTGTTGTCGAGAGCTTACTTGATGGCATTATTACCATTGATAGCAAGGGTAAGGTACTTACATTTAATCAGGCTGCAAATGAAATTTTTGGTTATTCTGATGAAGAAATTATAGGCAGAAATATCAGTATGCTTATGGGCTCACCGCATCGTGAACATCACGATAGTTACTTATCAAATTATATTAACCGGGGTATCAGTGACATTACCGGTCGTATTCGTGAACTTGATGCATTGCACAAAAATGGTACAACATTTCCTATTGAGCTGGGTGTTGTTGAAGTAAAAATGGCTGGTGAAACTAATTTCATTGGAATCGTGCGGGACATCACTCAGCGCAAAAGTCGTGAGCAAGAAATACATCAGTTAGCATTTTATGACTCACTCACATTACTACCAAATCGTCGGTTGTTATTGGATAGATTACAAGGCGCCATAACACATTGCTCACGCGCCAACAATTTTGCGGCTTTAATGTTTCTTGATTTAGATAATTTTAAAAATCTTAACGACAGTGCTGGTCACAATAAAGGCGATTTATTGTTATGCCAGGTCGCCGCACGTTTGGTTCAATCGGTTAGGCAGGGTGATACGGTGTCACGGTTAGGGGGGGATGAGTTTGTTGTCGTAGTATCAGACTTAAGTGATGATAAAGAAACGGCTGCTAATCAGGCTGAATCACTTGCGCAAAAAATCATGGCTCACTTAACGCAAGAATATGACTTGGAGGGTTTAACGTACAATAGCTCCGCAAGCATCGGGGTAACAATGTTTAATAGCACAAGCGTCTCAAAAGAGGACTTATTAAAACAAGCCGACATGGCAATGTATAAGGCTAAAGAGGCTGGTCGCAATGGCGTGCAGTTTTTTGATCCCAAGATGCAGGTTGCAGTTAGCTCAAGAGCGACCTTGATCCACGACTTATATAACGCAATACAGCAAAGACAATTTACTCTTTTCTATCAAAAGCAGATTGACCAACATGGACAGGTTATCGGTGTTGAGGCCCTCTTACGCTGGTTTAATCCAGAAAAAGGGATGATTTTACCGACGCAGTTTATTCCACTAACGGAAGAAACGGGTCTTATTGTGCCTATTGGGGATTGGGTTTTACAACAGGCGTGTGAAACCTTAGTCGATTGGGCTTCTAAGCCTGCTATGAAGAACCTGAGCGTTGCGGTTAATATTAGCGTAGTTCAATTTAGCAAAGATGATTTTGTTCAGAAAGTAATCAACTCATTGAAAAATTCAGGCGCTAATCCTCAACTGCTAAAGTTAGAAATAACAGAATCACTCTTGGCTAATAATATTCCAGATGTAAAAGCTAAGATGCGAGAATTGCAGCAATGCGGTGTTACGTTTTCTATTGATGATTTTGGTACTGGTTATTCATCTTTATCATATTTGAAACAGTTACCTATAAACCAGTTAAAAATAGATCAGAGTTTTGTTCGGGACATCATTAACAGTAGTAATGACAAGGCGATTGCTCAGGCTATTATAACTTTAGCTAGTTCAATGGATCTGCAAGTAATCGCTGAAGGCGTCGAGACAGAGGATCAGCAAGCATTGTTAAAGAGCATGGGCTGCAATACTTATCAGGGATACCTTTTTGGAAAGCCATGCAGACTTGAAGAGCTAAAATTATAAGTGTGTTACATCAATGCAATTGTGTGACGATGATTAGCGTTTTACGCCCCGCTTTTATGAATAATATAAGAAAGTAATTATTAACGTCTGCTTTCAGAGTACTGCTGATTTTTGGTAGATATGAGCCGAAAGCCCGCTTTTCGCTCAAAGCGGTCCAATCATAAATTTGGCTCGTTAAAATTAGCTGTTGTTACTGGTCACAACAGCTAGTCAGAAAAACACACGATTCATTCATCTATCTGGCCAATCGCTCTTACCGGGATCATTAGCATGTTAGCTCTATGAAATTTTCTGGAGCTGACAATGAGAACCCCCTTGTTCCCTTGGTTCATCCTATGGGTGACCATCCCAATCATTATTTTCTTTGTAAGCGCGCCATAAAACCCATCTACCCACATTAATGTTGGCTGATCACACTGATGGTTTCTTTGATTTTGGAGATCATCATGAGCCGCGAACTCAAGTCCACTCAAGCGTTTTGGTTAGGCCACCTGTCTTATGCCGCCGCATTGGAGATACCGTTAAGTACTTATGCCGAAGCACAAGCCGTGACGTTAGCCAACCTGATGGCGTGGGAAAAACGGTTAATCGTGCAAGGGTTTCCCGTGCCACCGCGTTGTCGTCCCGCCCGGTTTGTCGCGGTGGAGGTCGTCGCATGATTCGCCCAGGCACTGATCTACAGGTGTATCTGTGCCGAGAACCCGTCGATATGCGCAAGCAAATTGATGGCTTGGCGCTGTTGGTGCAGGAAGCCATGGCCTTGAACCCGTTTGATCAAGCGCTGTTCGTGTTCGGTAATCGCCAGCGCGATAAAGTGAAACTGCTGTTCTGGGGTAAGCGTTCATTCCAAGACGTAGTTGACCTACTTCACGTCCCGGAGAGGTCTCAATAACTCCGGCGAGACCTTGTACTGCTTCCTGCCATCCTCATCCAGCACGATCACGCTCTTGCGGTTGATCTTGGTGACAATCCCCAGCACGGGGCCTTCCCGGCTCTCGAAGGTCACTTTCAGGCCCACCCGCAACTGGCTCAGCGCCTGGAGGTTCTCCCGGTCACGCAGTTCATCAATTCGCCGGCAGATGTATTGATTCAGTTCCAGCAACTGGTCGATGCTCATGTCGTCAATGCGCATGAACGGTGGCCTCCGGCTGTTTGTTCTGTCGGTCAGGATGGCGTGGATCGATCAGCGCCCGTAGCGGATTCTCGGCGAACCGGGTTTTCCAGAGACGAGGCGTCAGGTCGCTGACGTCACTGGCCGGATGCTGGCTGATGCGTTGCAGCACGTCCACCAGGTAAGTGTAGGGGGTAATATTGTGCAGCTTGCAGGTGCTGATCAGACTCTGGATGATGCCCAGGTGTTCCGCCCCCAATTCAGTCCAGCAGAACATCCAGTTTTTCTTGCCCATGGGAATGGGGCGTAGTGCCCGCTCGAGGTGGTTGGTGTCTGGCTGCACGTCTGGGTTTTCCAGGAATACGCTCAGGCTGGCTTCCCGGCTGAGCACGTAGTTCAGAGCTTTGGTCAGTGGATCGCTCGGCACCAGGCCGCCTGACGCCAACTGATCCCGGCACCACTGGAAGAAGCCGCTAACGACCGGTTTCGAGTGTTCCAACCGGTACTGACGTTTCTTCTCGCCAGTCAGCCCGTGGGTTCTGATGGTTTCTTCATTCCGGTACAGCGCTGCGATTCGTTGCAGGGCCTCGGTGACGGTTTCCGGGTGATCCTTCTGCGCCTCGATAAAATAACGGCGGCTATGCACCCAGCACTGGGCGTGGGTGACGTTCTCTTGGGCAGCAGCGTAGCGGGCATAGGCCGCGTAGCCGTCACTGATCAGCGTGCCGTTGAACGATTCGCTGAGGATGGCTTCGATGTGGGCACGCCCACGGCTGTTCGAGTAGGTGAACACCACCTCGTCGGCATCGCCGTATAACGGCCAGAACCAGCCGGATTTCAACTTGCCTTTTTGCGGGCCCGCCCGACCCTGGTGACCGGCCTTGATCGGCGTTTCATCCATGGCCAGCACCCGACTGCGCAGCACGTTGTCGGTCTGGGCATCCACAATGGGCCGAAGCAGGTCGATCACGCGCTTGACCAGATTGGTCAGGGTGCTGCGGCTGATTGTGATACCGGCTTGCTGGATGCGCTGGTGCTGACGGTACAGCGGCAGGTGGAACTGGAACTTGTCCACCAGCAACCCGGCCAGCAGACTGACATCGGCCAGGCTGTTGTTCAGCACGTTGAACGGGGCCGACGTGGTGATGGGCTTGTCACTCCCCTTGCGCCGGAACACCGGGCGCTCCACCTTCAGCACCACGTAACTGGAGGCCCGCTGGGCCAGCCGGTAGGTGGTCTTACTGCCGATTACTTCGTACTGATCGGCCTCCGGCCCTGTCAGCTCTGGCGGCAGATACTCTATGACTTCCACCGGCACATCAGAGGTAAAGCGCAGACCGGTGTCGTTCAGGCAGCCATCGTCGCGCTGCTTCTTGCCGGTGCCACGCTGATAGGCCTTGATGGGGCGTTCTTCTTCGTCAGCAGGCGGCGCCGGTAGCGGCGCTTCCTCTGGCTGGAACAAGCTGTCCTGCCCGGGAAGATCGAACACCTGCTTCTCGGATTTGGGACCGAACAGCTGCTTTTTGAACCAGTCCAGTTGATGCGTCAGCTGACGAATCGCTTCTGCCTGGGCTCCCAACTGCTCCCGCAACACGGCATTCTCCTCGGCCAGAGCCGAGTAGGAAGGTGCATTGGAAGAAGGAGCGGAAGCGGTTGAATTCATGGCCGATATTATATCGAAAGTCGGCCTTCTATACCCCTCGAAAACGCTTGAACTGGCGATATTTCTGCACCTCGATGCCATCGATCAGCAGTTGCAGATCCGTCAGGGTCAGGGCTCGCTGCCCGGAGGCGGATAACGGCACCCGGAACTGGCCCTGCTCCAGGCGCTTGGCCCACAGGCAATAACCGGTGGCGGTGAAGTACAGCATCTTCATCTGGGTCTTGCGACGATTGACGAAGACGAAATACTGGCCACTGAGCGGGTCGTGCTTCAACTGATTCCGAACCAGGGCGCTCAGGCCCCGGAAGGATTTGCGCATGTCTGTGGGTTCGGTACATAGCCAGATGCGCGCCTGGCTATCGAGCCCGATCATCCGTTCTGGCTCAGCCGTAGCTCGACGCCGTTACCCAGGCTGAGCACAATATTCCAGCCTAAGCCGGATGATGGCGACGTGCCCATCAGTGACGACAAATCGAGAAAGCTGGCTTCTCCAGAGTCTGTCGAATTATCGGTCGGCTGATCGGACAGGCGCTTTCGCCAGTTGCAGAAGCTGGAATAGCCAATGTTCTCTTGTTTACAAAACTGCGAAGCTGACAGACCACTGTCACGATGCTGGTCAACCAGGGCCTGCCACTGTTCCGGGGTGCGGTGCTTTCTCATGGGGGTAACCTCGTGTGGGCAAATGTGAGGTTACTGTAGGGCGAATGTCAGCCGGGCGGCAGGACGTCTTAGAATGAACGCTTACGCCAAGACTGCATGTTTTCAGACAATATTTTAGTTCAGACCGCAGATCAGCATGGCATAGTAAGCATTAAAACCAAAGAAATTGTAAATACAAATTTTAATACAGTTATCCTAGGTGATCATGTATGGCTTGGGAGGCAGTGCATATTGACCTCAAATGCACGAGTAGGATACGGGTCAGTTATTGGAACTGGGGCAATTGTCACTGGAGAGGTTCCAGATTTGGTTATTGCTGCTGGAGTTCCAGCGCGTATTATTAAAGAAAACCATACTTGGTCCAGGTCACCAATTACTCTTGACTATTTTTCAAAGAAAATCATTGAAGAAAATTGCTAACAAGGCGCTGCACTCGGACGGAAATTCCGCTGCGCTCCATTGCCGCCGGTGAGCTTCATCGTTAGGCAACATTACGAACATGTCGCTACTGATCCAGAAGGCCTGCTGGCGAGAGCACCTCACCGATCGTCACAAGCCTTTGATTCTGCACTCAGATAACGGCAGCCCGATGAAGGCGGCGACCTTCCTGGAGAAGCTCTACGACCTGGGCATCACCCCGTCGTACAGCCGGCCAAGGGTCAGCAACGACAACGCCTTCGCCGAGTCGGCCTTCAAGACACTGAAGTACCGGCCGGGATTCCCCGCCGACGGCTTCGCCACGCTGGCCGAGGCGCAGGAGTGGGTCCAGCGATTCACCGAGTGGTACAACCATGAGCACCGGCACAGCGCCCTTCGATACGTCACGCCGAGTCAGCGTCATAGCGGCGAGGCCAAAGGTATCCTGGCGCAGCGCCGGGAGGTCTTCGAGGCAGCGAAGCAGCGTCATCCAGAGCGTTGGTCGGGTGACATCCGAAACCTCAGCCTGCCAGAGGTAGTGCACCTGAATCCCGAGAGGGATCCGGTGCCGCAGGCAGCAGGATTTTAAAGAGCCAGAACCATTTCATGTGTCATCTATGTTGACAGGCTCCGGCCGCTGGTCGATGCCCTCATGTCTTATGATGCCCCTCGTGCGCTGATGTTTGAAACACTTGGGGAGCGCACGCTGGCGGCTGCTCAGTTACGCCGGATCAAAAACCCTGACAGCGGCGATGAGCCGCTGCTGGAAGAGTTTTTATCGCCTGTTCTAAGTGACTGTCTGGCTCACCACATTACGATTTTGGGTAACTTTGGCGCGGCTAATCCAGATGCCGCGCGTCGTCGCATTCAGCAGTTGGCTAAGCGCTTAGGCCACTCTCAAGTGTGCTTGGCCACTATTCAGGGCGATGACGTAAGAGATGAGTTAAGCTCAAGTCTGGTGTATGGGAGGAGGTAGGAAGGGTGGCGTATCCTGTTGGTTGATCACGACCAAGATCTCAACCAACACGAGTGGATACGCCATGACCGATTCTACCCTCCG
>Ga0098065_1001116_pt1 | contig 10076 bp, 8 predicted proteins | sample 25_taG_FD_75062 | JGI IMG/M metagenome (GOLD analysis project Ga0098065, IMG submission 75062) | Marine viral communities from Cariaco Basin, Caribbean Sea - 25_WHOI_OMZ | ecosystem: Environmental > Aquatic > Marine > Oceanic | place: Caribbean Sea: Cariaco Basin | collected 2014-11-08 | reverse complement strand
GCGCCAAACTATTAATGCCATAGAGAAAGGAAAATTTGATCCTAGTTTACCCACAGCATTTCGGATTTCCAGGCTCTTTAAGCTACCAATTGAAGCTATCTTTACGTTTGAAGAAACTTAAATTGGTAGGTGTAAACTAATTTTATAAGTCTGCCTTTTCAGTTTTAGTTATTACTTTCCAATACAGAAATCGTCTTTCCAGGATTTACCTACACTTCCTGTATTTTGAGGTACAATCTAGGTACATACCTATTTCTAACATGTTAGAAAAAGTCAAAAAATGTTAGCAAATATTTAGCTTTTCTTAATTTAACTGATAATTACGTAATTCAATTTTACACTAATTTAGTAAAAAAATGGCTTTAGAGTTATTTACCGGTTATTTCACCAGTGAGCTGATACAATACTTTTACCTAGAAGTTGAGCTCTTCAGGGTTCTCTCCTATAGTTTTTGCCAGTTAGCTTCAGCAGAGATTTCTTCCAATCAGGATGCCCCGTGGGCATTAGCCGGAGTTGGTGCAGCTTTTATTGGGGTGGCCATACCTATTTCCATGAGGGCAAATAACCAGGCCTTTAAAGCAGCAGAAAGAAGTAACCAGGTTAATTACTCTCCGCCCAATCCATTTCAGGTTACCTTTAATTTCATAGGAAATCAAAACGGCATTGGCCTGGCTTTTATTTAATTCATAGCTTTTTTCCAATTTTTCCTCAAAATAGGTTTAGCCACTGTAGTTTCACCCTTTGATGGTTCTCCGGAATAGTGACAATATTTTTCAGAATAATCGCGATCCCCATACTTATTCCACTGCTTAAAAGCTTTCTGAGATAATGGCTTTTCTGGATTAAACGGAATTACTTCACCAGTTCTAATGCAGTAACCAGTTATTTCTGTCCTGCTTTTTTCTTCATTCTTTTCAGCTTTTTTTACCACTTTTTTCTCAGGCTTTATAAGTCTATGCGATAGATCATCGATCACTTCTTCTGAATGAGAATACTTCTTTATTACTTTCTGTAGAAATCCACCATCTTGATTTACAGGTTTCTTTTGGTATAATGTTTCACTATGATTTATTACCTCCTGAAAGTATTTAAAGGCGTCAACATCTAGTGTGTTTCCAGTAATACTCCCTGTAATATTTCCCAAGAAAGTCGCTTCGGTATAGATTCCAAATTCAATATTATTATTTTGAGAGTATTTGTATAAATTCATCGAACTTAAGATAGCAGACTTTTCATTTGCGTAATATTTAGCGTGTAGCCGTTTTTCATATTTGATTTCGATATTCGGAAACTGCTTTAAAAATTCAAATTCTTCATTGCTGAAGCTTTTATATATTTTTTCATCATTCTTACCAAATACAATAGTAATCTTAAGTTTAGGGTTTTCGATTTTAGTCCTAAGAGCGTCCCTATATCTTGAATGTAATTGAATGAAAGGAGATATAATTATAAGTTGCTCTTCACATTCTCTAAAAATTCTACCAAGTTCCGCGTTTAAATCGTCTCCGTGTAAAAATTCTGCCATATTCTAATACTATTTAATTAAAGTGATTTATAATATTCCTTGATTTTTTGTGTCATAAGATGCCTTCTCTCTTTAAGAAAACGATCATACTCTTCTATTCCAGCCTCCATAACTAATTCTGGAATACTATTAGATCTAAGGTTTTCAATAAGCTCCTCTTTTGAGCTAATGCCACCGTACTTCATTTCACCATCCTCTATTTGCTGTAAAACCGCATTAAAATATTGTCCTGGCTCTTTATTACCTACCTTGATATTGATCTCAGATTGCATATAAGTATAATTCGCAACTTGATTATACTTCCCCCTTGTTAAACCATTTCTTCGAAGAAAATCTTTAGGAAATATATGGTGTATATCTCCTCTATGATCTATCATGTTTTCAACTCTAATATCTTTAGATAAAAATCCTTTATCTCCAAGATAAATCTGCGCTGCTATAAACACACACCAATATGGGCTGCTGGCTACAGAAGTATCTAAATTTTGGGGTAAAGCAACATCCCAAAATCCTTCACTTAATTCTGCTCCTTCAATATCTTCAAGATATTCTTTAAAGTTTCTACTGGCTATTTGCTTTATATCATAATCAAACTGAGATTCAAACGAACCGGAGGATCTTCCAGTAAGTAAACTCATCACGAACCATCGCTTAACAAACGATTCGATTTCTGCAGGAGGATAATTTTGGTTCTTAAGAGATAAATAGAGAATGTAGGCGAAATTGATTGCATTTTGCGATCTTATCATCCACGGTTTCTTAAAACCTGCAGATTTTATAATCATAACGAACCTTTTAAAATTGGTTTCGTTCATGAAATTCATTACTCCTTTACGAAGTTTTTCAAAAGATGCTTCAGCTATTTCCTGTTCGTATGTTCGTGTTTCAAAATTTCTTCCGGAAAGCAAACTAACAAGATCTTCTAATTTTGCTCTTTTGAACTCAGTTCCAAAAGACACCCTCAGCATATCTGTATATGAAGGATCATAAAGATCATCATTCTCATTTTTGAGCCAGGTCATCGATTTGAAATATTCTGTATTTCTATATGCTGTATCGTTATCGTATATAGTTGGAAAATACTCCGGAGCTACGGCAAGGTGACAAAAATAATCGATTGCCTTTCTCAGGTTCTGACCATCATAGGTTTCATTTGCTGCAATTTTTGACATTGCAAAATCTGCTTGACTTAGTACGACACCTTTAGAGTTAATACGAATAAATATTTCAGTTACTACTTCTATATCAAGATCTCCGGCTAATTCAATTATTCCAATTTGGCGTAAGGGCATTTTAATAAGATTTGTAATACCTCTTTTCACCTTTTCCTTATCTGCATCAGGATTTTTCTCAAGATAAGTTTGAACAAGATCAAATTGATCTACAGAGCCATCAAAAACTCTACTAATAGAAGGAATCCACTCTTTATCTTTGGCCATTGTGGCACTCTGTACTTCAAACCTTTCTTCCAGCGGATTAAAAGCAATCTTTATCTTTTGCCGTTTGTAGTTCTTATCAATAATATATTGATCTAATACAGCTGCTCTTAGTGCTGTAATCCTCTGTTGGCCGTCAATTAAGATTTTTTTACCATCAGAAATTGAACCATCTTTTAGCCGAACATCTGGATTTCTCCAGGAGATTATATAACCAATTGGATAACCTTTATAAAGCGAATCCATAAGATCCCTTACTTTACTTTTTTTCCAAACAAATGGTCTCTGAATCTCAGGAATTGCAATCTCACCAGACTTCACCCAGGAGAGCAAAGTTTCGATTGGATGTTGATTAACACTATATTTCTGCGTTTGCATAGCCTATGTATTTTTTATCTTTCTTCTTCCTGAAATATTCCAATCTAAATTCTTAGAATTATTGTCGATTAGCCAATCTTCGAGTGCTTTTCTCATGTAATGAGGCTCCGTTCTAATGAAGGAAATACCCACAACATATTTTTCAGATAAAGCTTTAATTGTATTCTTCAATTGTGCACCTGTTCTTTCGTGTTTTTTAGTTAAATGATTACGTAACCTTTGGCGCGAATACTTTTTACCAACATGCCCTATATATTTGCATTGTAATTCCTTTTGCGAAGGTCCCGTCCAAATGCAATAAACTATAGGTTTTTGCGAAATCATTTTTAATAATTCTTGATTGTATTTATCAAAACTTTCATGATTATAATCCTCATACTCTACTAGCGTAACATTCTCTGAATTGAGTAAAATATTTTCTGCTTCCTTGAATTTTTGCTCCAGGCTTGTTTCGTCAAATTGAACCTCCATAATTTTAACTGTTTTCAACTATTTGTATCTCCTCTTCCGTCAACTCATAAAGCTTATAAACCATTTGGTCTATTTCTTTTTCTATTTGGGATATTTGCGTTTGAAGTTCTTGGGCTTTCTTTTTGTTTTCCTCAAAGAGCTCCATCCATTCAAATTCATCTTTTTTAGTGAGTTCGGATGCGTACTCTAACCCTACTTTTGCTCGTTCGCTATTGCTCTTTTTAATTACCTTTTTTAACTCTTTGATAAATTCGCTAAATGTGAGATTGTGCCAATTCTGAAGTTTTCTGGGTACTTTATTTAAATAGTATTTATTTGAGTAAAAGTTTTCATATTTTGAAAGAAGTGAATCAAATTGAGTAGATTTTATCTTGAGGTCATCAACTAATAAATCAAATACCTGCTTTAATTCTGGATTAATATTTGGTACTGGGACATCGATCATTTTATTGTAATCTAGTTTAACTCTTCCAGAACTTTCAGCGTTACCATATGCAACAAAAAAAATCTTTTTATAAAAGCTAAAAATTGAAGAATTTAAATACGCCGATAAGAATTTGTCTGCAGGAGAAATTATATAGCAGGAGTCGTTAACATGAAATCCTTCTTCATCAAAATAGAAATTATGGTTGACAGCAGTTCTTATATAGATTATCTTTTTTTCTTCAAACTTCTTGATATAAGAAACAGAGTCTGAAGTCTCGAACCATTTATTACTTGTTTTTTTTCTAGATCCTTTTTCACCGTCCTGTTTTAATCTTTTTATTCCATATTTTAAAAAATGAGATTTTAATCCAGGATAGTTTTCAATCTCTATTTTTTTTGATGGTGTTGTCGCAATTAGGTATTCATCATTATATTTAGCGCTCCATCTACCAATTGCGGTTGGCCTTAGGTAAGGTTTTATTATTCTCTCAGAATTTTTATCTTCTTTACATATAGATTCCTTCTCGAACTGATTAATTATAAAAGCCTCATTAAAACCAGTTTTTATACCATATTCAATCCCATTGGAAGTGTAATCTTTTAAAGTCCTAGAATTACTGAGAATTTTATCAATAATTTCCTGTACTGGTTTTTCTATAAAAATGTAAGCAGATTTTTTAAGTGATTTGATATCAATTACTTTTTCAAGTTTATTCTCATTTTTGAATTCCTTAATATCAATTATTGGAGAGTAAATAAGAGTACCTGCAGGTTTAGATTTTTGGATTATTGCGATTTGTGAATCTGTTGAGGCGTCTTCAAAGACCTTAAGTTCAAAAAAATCAATCAGTTCTATTATCTTAAATCGTTTTAAATATTCTCTTAAATTCGAACCATATTTTGTCTTAAAAAATTTGTTAGGAGTAATTAAGCCCAACATTCCATTCTCTTTTAAAATTTCAAGACTTCTTTCATAAAAATAAACGTATAAATCGGCTGTCCCATTTCCAACTACATAATTGCCTGCTAACCAGGTTTTGACTAGAGGGTTTATTAACTCTTGTCGCACATAAGGTGGATTTCCTATTATTAAATCAAAACCACCATTTGTAAATACTTCTGAAAACTCATTTTCCCATTTAAAAGCCTTTTCATCGACTATTTTTTTATCGTTTATTAAGGAGTCTCCACATTTAATATTTTTGCTAAGGTCATTGAGCTTTCGACGGGGTTGCGCTGTTCTTAACCAAAGACTAAGTTTAGCAATCTCAACGCTTTCTTCATTAATATCTACCCCATATATATTGTTTTCAAGAATCGTATTTTCTATATCACTAAATACTAACGCGCCACCCAGAACTTTTGCCTTAAGCTCATCTATATATCGATGTTCCTTTATTAAGAAATCCAATGCCTGATTTAAAAAAGCACCACTCCCACAGGCTGGGTCACAAATAGTTAGTTGTAGTAGCCATGCTCGGTAAATATCCAGAGTTTGTAAAAGCTTCTTTTTAGTTTTAGTATGGGCCCCTTTTTTTACTTCAAAATAATCTTCTTCGTGAAAGTTAAGTTCGTTCTTCTTTTCATCACACAGTTTGCCTACAGTATTCTCAACTATGTATTTCGTAATGTATTTAGGAGTGTAAAATACACCGTCTTTTTTACGTTTACTTGTTTGTTTATCAAATTCACCACCTTCAATTTCAGCATTTATACTTTCAATTTCATTGAGTGAATTTTCAAATATATGCCCAAGGATATTTACATCAACCTGGCTTTCAAAATCATAAGTAGCAAGTTTTGCTGTGTGTTTGTAAAGAAGTTTATCATCTACCTCTAAAAGATCTAGAATAGTATCAGGTTTAAAGAGTCCACCATTGTAGGCAAAAATCTCTGCACGACTGTCAGTGCCTTTTCTGCCGGTATCTAAATAACCAAAATAGAGCTTGAATCTTTCGTAAAGAGGCATTTCTGCATCAAGATCCTTTAATTTATTCCAGTCAGCTATAATTTTATGAATAGAATTTGGCGGTAAAAGCCCACGGTCTTCAGCAAAGAAAATAAAGAGAAAACGGTCTATTAATTTTTGTGATTTTTTAAATAGGCTCTTCTTTACATTCTTCTCCAGGCCTGAAATTTCCGACTCGAATTTCTCACTATCCTGGTACTCTTGCGATAAAAGTTCAGATTCCCTAACAGATTTAAGTCGCTTGGCATTACGCCGCACCAAATCGCGGTAGAGTTCTCGTTTAAAAAGTGAATAGTCTTTGTAAAAATCTTTTGTAATGGCTTCCTCTTTAACCAAAGAGGCCTCTTTGATTTTTAGCGGGATTCCTGTACTTATATTTTCGTAATTCAAACACAACCAAAGAAGGGAAAAATCGTTACGAGTTAAACCAAAGAGATCAAATTCTATAAACTCGGTAGCATCATTTATATAGAACCTTAGTTTCTCAAAATTAGAGGTAATAACATATATACAGTCTTTTTGGTTAGCTTTATAATCAAAAGCTTGTTGGCGAATTCCTTCCAGGTGTTTGGTGTTAGTTCCTTTAAGTTCTATAACTCCTATAGCCTGATTATCCTTAAGTATAGCTCCATCGGCCTTACGGGCATTCTGCTGATTCTTAAATTCGGTAGTGAGATTATAATTAGGTTGTGGGTTAAGGGTATAACCTAAAATATTTACAAACAATTCATTTAGAAAAGTCGCTTGAAACTGCTCCTCCTTAGAGCTCTTTATATTTTCTTGAATAGCTTGATTATGAAAATATTTGGTGAATTTCTTATATGCCTTTTCAACTATTTGTTCATCTTGTAAACGCAAATAGTTTTTAAGTACAGAAACCTGAAATAATGCCATATAAATTGTAGGTTAGTTGGTAGCACGAAAAGAAAATAACAGAAGTAGGGTAACGTAATTTTCAATCCAGGCATAAAACTATAAAATTATCTTAAAATAAGCTAAGCTCGATGTATAAATAAAATCAAAACATCGGTCGCCAGGACCAAAAGAGTTTCTGTAATGGTAATTGATGTAATTGGGTTGTCGTTGTATGAACTGATTTCTTTTAGTAAATTAGAAATACCAAACTTAATGCAATGTGTTACCGTACCAAATTAAACTCTAAACTCAGCGAAATAGAGCGTAGCCTCGAAGCTCGATTTATTGACCCAGATGCATATAAGCCACAACTGGAAATCAATGCTTTTACTTTTTCAAAAACGCCTGTAATCGCAGATGAAAATCAAGGGGAGATTCAAATGTTTAATTGGGGGTTAATTCCTTTTTGGGCAAAAGATGATAAGATTAAAAAGATGACCCTAAACGCTAAGATTGAAACCATAGCAGAAAAATCTTCCTTTAGAAATTCGGTTAAAAAACGTTGTTTAGTTATTGCAGACGGTTATTATGAATGGCAATGGAAAGATTCAAAAGGAAAAGAAAAACAGAAGTATTTAATTAATCCTACTGATCAGGAAATTTTTGCTTTTGCAGGAATTTACTCCACCTGGATCAATCCGGAAACTAATGAGTCTATTAATTCTTATTCTATTGTCACCACTGAAGCAAATGAATTAATGGCTAAAATTCATAATAATAAAAAACGTATGCCGGTAGTAATAAAGAAACAAGATCATCAATCTTGGTTAAGTGGCACCGATCATAAAAATTTCGCTTTCCCGTATGATGTGCCTTTAATCGCGTCAGAAGTGGTTTAGAAATATATAAAGCTTTATATTAAAAATAAATTTTATTGGAAGAGCCTACTGTAAGGATTATTTTTAACTCCTTTTTGCAGCAAGTTTAGTTTTTCTAATTTATAAATAATCATCTATAGAGTCTTCTCCATCCCATTCCTTCCCGAGAGCTATATTAAATTGTTTTTGAGCCCCAACTAGATTAAAAAAAGTTCCATTGCTTTCATGAATAAAGTTATTTCCATCAATATAGACTTTTGCAAGTGCAAATTTCTTTAGATTATTACTACTTGTCAATATTAAAAGTTCGTCAGTTGTTTCATTAATTCCTACAGATTCAACCAAAGATTCTCCATAATTATTACTTGAAAAAACACTTCCTTTAATTAGTCTTTCTTTATAAATATTTAAGGAATTTTCATTAATTAAATTAGGACAGTTGGGGAATTCACTCTGAATTTTCCAGTTTTTCTGTAATGCATTGGATGTTATTGATTGAATTAATAAATTTTGTTCACTGTCATCATCTTTCTTCTGATTGAGATTAGAATAAATCCATTCACCTAAAATTCCACCAGTAGATATCGTCCCTTCTTTAGCCCAATTCAATAAATTGTTTTTTACGTTTTCTGATTCTTCTTTTGTGATCGTTCTCATCCAACTAAAATTTTGGTCAAGACTACCATTTAATGGTTTGGAAGGGTCGGAAAGAAAATTATCAATACTACCATATTTGAAAATTATTCTAGATAATGTTATAGGATTGAGTAGTATGTTATCTAACCTTGTTATCCATCTTAAGTTTTCGGGCCTATTGTTTTGTTTATTAGTATCAATATGATCTACTATATGTTTCTCTGATGGTTGAACCCCATGGAAAGCGGTTGCAACAATTCTATGCACTGTTTCCGATGAGAAATTAAGGTATCCTTTTTTACTATCAAATTTTCCAAAAGTCCACTTCTCATCCAAAGGTCTTTTCCTGTTGTTAGTTTTTCTGCATCTGTAAACAGCTCCATTATCTCTTACATAATAAATTTCTCCCCGATACTCGCAGGATTTTTCAACATTATATATGTCAATCAAATTATTCTTCAATCCCAAATGATTATTCTATTTTCACGATTAGGTATTTCGATTTCACATAGCGACAATGGCAGGCTATTTAAAATCCACCCGCGTAGTTTAAATTTAGGTTTAGGGAATCTAATTTAAATCTTTTCGGTTAAACACGCTTTTATACAGCCGATTAACACTCAGAAAATTAAATTCAGTAAAAATCATTTATTTTAATGAAAAATCCTCTTCGTTTAGAAACCATAACTATCAAAACAAAAACGAATTACATAATTTTTATTAATTTACTCCTGTTTTCTTCCCTACATAAAATTAATAAAAATTAGAAATGACTCCCTATGGATAAAACACGAGATGGTAATGTCGCATTCAAAGTAACATATACTGATTCCAATTGGGGTGGTGTCTGTACCTCTGACTTAGCGGAAAAAAATTTTATAGGTAAAGAATGGTGTAAAGTTCAATCCGACTATGAAATTAATTGTCAACATCCGATCTATTCTGAACCAGCTAAACTGAATAAAGAGTTTGCTCCTTGTTATGACTGCATTGCACAAAAGGAACTAGTTTTTTACGCCGGCCATTTTCATAGCCGGAGCAAAGATAATGAGCCAAAGAGTGCTTTGGATATTGAATTGGGAAAAATGGCTCTATTTACATCAAAAGAGAGAGGTGAAGAAGAAAGTGAAAGATTCATTTTTGCCATTGGCCAAATATCTGAAATAGAAATTGTACAAGATCCGAATGGAGATTATCCCCGGTATTTTTGCGATTTAGATTCTGCAATAATATTTAAAAGAAACAGACCTCTTTTCTGGAAATATTACACCAATAAAAACGCACCTACTCGTGCTGCCTGGAACTCGATGTTATTTCGGTATTTAGAAGATGATCTTGTTAGGGAGGTGTTACTCGATATAGCTAGAACAAAAAGATATTCTGGAAAGTATAGGAGTAAAGCCGAAAACTTATTAAATTACTTAAATTAATAGACTATGAAAAAATTTCAGGCTATTAATTATCTTAATAAGCAATTAGGAAAAGAGGTATTAAAAAATTCG
>Ga0098065_1001110_pt1 | contig 10107 bp, 7 predicted proteins | sample 25_taG_FD_75062 | JGI IMG/M metagenome (GOLD analysis project Ga0098065, IMG submission 75062) | Marine viral communities from Cariaco Basin, Caribbean Sea - 25_WHOI_OMZ | ecosystem: Environmental > Aquatic > Marine > Oceanic | place: Caribbean Sea: Cariaco Basin | collected 2014-11-08 | reverse complement strand
GTGGTATTCCGGTGATCAAGGCGATCCGTGAGGGCATGGCGGCCAACCGGATCGACTGGCTGGCAGGTATCATCAATGGTACCGGCAACTACATCCTGACCGAGATGCGCAAGGGACGTCCCTTCAACGAAGTGCTGCAGGAGGCCCAGGACCTGGGTTACGCGGAAGCTGATCCGACCTTCGACGTGGAGGGTGTCGACGCCGCCCACAAACTCACGATCATGGCTTCGGCCAGCTTCGGTGTGCCACTGCAGTTTGACCGCGCCTACACCGAAGGTATCTCCCGCCTGACTCCCTACGACATTGCCCATGCCGAGCTGCTGGGTTACCGGGTCAAGCACCTTGGTATCGCCCGCCGCCGTGAAGGTGGCATTGAACTTCGGGTCCATCCCACGCTGGTGCCCCAGAGCCACCTGATCGCCCAGGTAGATGGTGTCCTGAACGCCGTACTGGTGGATGGTGATGCCGTGGGCCAGACCATGTACTACGGCCCGGGTGCCGGCGATGAAGCCACTGCCTCTGCCGTGATTGCTGACATTGTTGATGTGGCTCGAACCATCCAGGCTGGAGGCCAGGGGAGGGTACCCTATCTTGGCTTCGCACCGGAGGCCATTGAGGACCTGGAAGTGTTGCCCATGGAGTACACCCAGTCGGCTTACTACCTCCGTATCCAGGCCCTGGATCGTCCGGGTGTGCTGGCCAAGGTGGCGTCGATCCTCAGTGAACACGGCATCAATATTGAATCCATCATGCAGAAGGAATCCGAGGTCCACGATGGCCGGATTCCAGTGATCATCCTCACCCACACCGTACAGGAGCGCCAGGTCAACCAGGCCATCGAGGAGCTGGAAGCCCTGGACGAGGTGGATGACCAGGTTGTCCGCATCCGCGCAGAAAATTTCAACTGACAGGTAAGCACGTGAGATACATCAGTACACGGGGTGAAGCACCCGCGCTGGGCTTCGAGGACGTCCTGCTGACCGGCCTGGCCACTGACGGCGGGCTCTATGTGCCCGAGTCCCTTCCTCATTTCAGCCTCGAGGAAATTCGCAGCTGGCGGGGTTTGTCCTACAGCGAACTGGCATTCAACATCATGTACCCGTTTGTTGACGATGCAATTCCGGAGGAGGATTTCCGGAAAATGCTGGACGAAACCTACGGCGTGTTTGCCCACAAGGCGGTAGCGCCGCTGGTTCAGCTGGATACCAATGAGTGGGTGCTGGAACTGTTCCGGGGGCCGACCCTGGCGTTCAAGGACTTCGCTCTTCAGCTGCTGGGCCGCTTGCTGGACTATGTGCTGGCGAAGCGTAATGAGCACGCGGTGATCATGGGTGCTACGTCCGGAGATACCGGTTCGGCGGCCATAGAGGGCTGTCGTCGCTGCGAGCATGTGGACATCTTCATTCTCCATCCGCACCAGCGGGTCTCTGAGGTGCAGCGCCGTCAGATGACGACGGTGCCGGGCGACAACATCCATAACCTGGCCATCGAGGGTAACTTCGACGACTGCCAGCGGATGGTGAAAGCCAGCTTTGGCGACCAGTCCTTCCTCGGCGGCAAGGCGAGACTGGCGGCAGTGAACTCCATCAACTGGGCGCGGATCATGGCCCAGATTGTGTACTACTTCCAGGCATCGCTGGCACTGGGCGGGCCGGATCGCTCCATGGCGTTTTCCGTTCCTACCGGTAACTTCGGGGATATTTTCGCGGGTTACCTGGCGAAGAAGATGGGGCTGCCCGTCTCCCAGCTGGTAATTGCCACCAATCGTAACGATATCCTGCATCGGTTCATGAGTGGTAATCGCTACGAGCAGCATCAGTTGGAGCACACCTTGTCTCCGAGTATGGACATCATGGTGTCCAGTAACTTCGAGCGCCTGCTGTTTGATCTTCACGGTCGTGATGGTGCGGCTGTGAAACTGCTGCTGGAAAACGCGGCCAAGGGGCCGGTCAGTATCGAGGACTACCGCTGGCGCCATGCCCGCAAGCTGTTTGACAGTGATGCGGTGGATGACAAGACCACCTGCGAGACAATTCGCCAGGTGTATGAAGAGAACGAGTACCTGCTGGATCCCCACACCGCCATCGGGGTCAAGGCAGCCCGTAGCTGTCGCCGCGACCCGGCCGTGCCCATGATCACCCTGGGCACCGCGCACCCGGCCAAGTTCCCGGATGCGATTGCCGAGGCCGGCCTGACAGTTAAGCCGCAGCTGCCCGCCCATATGGCGGATCTGTTCGAGCGGGAAGAGCGTTATACCGTGCTGGGCAACAACCTGACCGACGTTCAGGACTTCATGGCCAAGCATTGGAAACATGCCTGACCTGAGTCTTTGGGGCGCCCCTCCGGGGCGCCCGGAGTTCCTATGACCCCCAGAAAAATCCTGAGACGCTCCGGTCCGTCAACCGTGACGGACTGGGGGCGGGACCTGCCCCCTTTGCTGCGCCGCCTTTACGCCGTTCGTGGTGTTACCTCGGATGATGAACTGGCTTACACGCTGAAGCACCTTGCCTCGCCGATATCGCTCAGAGGTATCGATCGTGCTGTCACCCTGCTGGCTGAGGCCATTGAAGGGCAGCAATCGGTGTTGATTCTCGGCGACTTCGACGCCGATGGCGCCACCAGTACCGCCGTTGCCATGCTGGGGCTGTCCATGCTCGGCCTGGGTGACGTGGATTTCCGCGTACCCAGCCGCTTCGCCGACGGCTATGGCCTGACACCCGGTATTATCCACCGCCTGGTGGAGGAGGGCGCGGCTCCCGACCTTCTGGTGACCGTCGATAACGGCATTTCCGCCCACGAAGGGATCGCCGCCGCGCGGGCCGCTGGCATGAAGGTGGTGGTCACGGACCACCACCTCGCCGGGGACAGCCTGCCCGACGCCGATGCCATCGTTAACCCCAATCAGCCGGGGTGTCCTTTCCTGAGTAAGAATGCCGCCGGCGTGGGCGTCATGTTCTATGTGCTGACGGCGTTGCGAAAATATCTGAGAGAATCGGGTCGGCTGCCAAGCCCGGAACCCAACCTTGGCAGTCTGCTGGACCTGGTGGCCCTGGGTACCGTGGCCGATGTGGTGCCCCTGGATCACAATAACCGGATATTCGTGGAGCAGGGTTTGCGCCGCATCCGCCAGGGCCTGGCAAGGCCGGGCATCCTTGCGCTGCTGGAAGTGGCGGGCCGGGACCACACCGCGATCAGCTCCACCGACCTTGGCTTTGTGGTGGGTCCCCGCCTGAATGCGGCCGGCCGCCTGGATGATATGAGTATCGGTATTGCATGCCTGCTGGCGGACAATCCCGGTGAAGCGAGGCGACTGGCCACTGAGCTGGACAGCTTTAACCGGGAACGCCGGACCATCGAGCGGGAAATGAAGGCCCAGGCCCAGGAACTGTTGGCTTCCATGTCGCTGGACCTGGAAGGACTGCCCTGGGGGCTGGCGCTGTTCGATCCGGACTGGCACCAGGGGGTAATCGGCATCCTTGCTGCGCGGATCCGCGAGCAGACTCACCGACCTACGATTGCCTTCGCGCCGGATGATGACGGGATTCATATCAAGGGGTCGGCCCGGTCTATTCCAGGCCTCCATATCCGGGACGCCCTGGCGGTTGTGGACACCCGCCATCCTGGCCTGCTGAAAAAGTTTGGTGGTCACGCCATGGCCGCGGGAATGACCATCGAGCGGGACCAGCTGGAGCGCTTTAGCCAGGCCTTTGACCGGGCCGTTCGCGATACGCTGACATCGGAAGACCTGGAGGCAGCCATTGTCACCGACGGGCCACTGAGCCCGTCGGAAATGAGCCTTGAAACGGCGCAATTGCTCAAGAAAGCAGGTCCATGGGGGCAGCACTTCCCGGAACCCCTGTTCGACGGCGAATTCCGGGTCATCAGCCAGCGGATTGTGGGGGAGAACCATCTGAAGCTGGTATTGCAGCCGGTGGATGGACAGGTGGCGGTAGATGGAATCGCGTTCAACACCGGCCCGGAAGTGCCAGATTTTACCCGTTGCGGTGCCCGGGTGGTGTACAAGCCGGACGCCAACACCTTTCGCGGGCGCACCAGCCTGCAACTTCTGATCGATTACCTGGAACCCAGACGGGACACTAGCCGCTGACCAGCCGGGTTCCGGTTCGGTGGTCAACGGTTCTTCGGAATCACCCGCTCCCGCACGAAGACGACCAGGATGGCCGCCAGGGTCAGTACCGGCCAGGAACCGGTGAGCATGAAGGGGGTATTGCCACTGACGGTGCGCAGCTCGCCGGTGAGCACTTCCCGCTCGAACTGGGGAATATCGCCACGTATCTGGCCTTTATTGTCGATCACCGCCGTTACCCCGTTGTTGGTGCCCCGCAACATATAGCGCCCGGTTTCGAGGGCGCGCATCCTTGCCATCTGCAGGTGCTGGTGAGGGCCGATCGAATCGCCGAACCAGCCATCATTACTGATGGTCACCAGCAGGTTGCCCCGGCGTGCGTTCATGGCTACAAAGTCCGGGTAGGCCACCTCATAACAGATAGCGGGCATTAGCCTGGCCTCCCCGGCTATCAGCGGGTCCTGGTATTTCGGTCCGGGGCTGAAACTGGACATGGGCAGGTCAAAGAAACCGATAATACCCCGTAGCCACTGCTCCAGGGGCACGTACTCTCCGAATGGCACCAGTTTCTGCTTGTGGTAAACACCGCCGCCTTCGTCGCCAATGGCAAGTATGGAGTTGTGGTAAGTGTAGTCTTCCCGGTTGGTACTGTAGGTGTACCAGGGGATGCCACTGATCAGCACGCTCTCCTCACCAAGCTTCGAGCGGATATGCTCGATGATGGGCCCGGCTTCGTCCTGGGTGATGGGGATGGCGGTTTCCGGCCAAAGTATAATGTCCCGGTCCCAGTCCTCTTCCGTCAGGCCCAGGTAAACCATTAGCTGGTCCCGGAGAAAATCCGGATCCCACTTGATCTGCTGGGGGATGTTGCCTTGCATGGTGGCAAAGGTGAGGGGCTTATTGCTGACTTCGGTCCAGGGAAAGCGGTTCAGGGCCGGACCGGCCAGCCAGAGCGCCAGCGTGCAAACACCCAGAATGGCTGCAGGTGCGTATCTGCGACTGCGGGCGAGGCTATAGAGACCATAGAGTGCAGCGCCGGTGCCGGTAATGATCAGCGTGATGGCATGAACGCCGGCCAGTGGTGCCCAGCCTGCCAGCGGGCCGTCCACGTGGGCGGTGCCCAGGTACAGCCAGGGAAAGCCGGTGAGCAGCCAGCCGCGGATCCAGTCGGTCAGCACCCATACCGCCGGAAACAGGATCAGCCGGCGAACCGGGCTCTCCTTTGCCAGCTTGCCCCAGCCCCAGAAGGCAATGCCGTGGACCAGCGCCAGGCCGGCCACGAACAGCGTCATCAGCAATGCGGCGACGGGAATGGATGTGTTGCCGTGTTCGCTGATGCTGACGTAGATCCAGGTGACACCGGATGCAAACAGGCCAAGACCAGTCAGCCAGCCCGACAGGAAAAGCTGCCGGCCGGTCTGGAACAGGGTAACGGAAAGTATCAGGGCAACAGATAGCGGCCCCAGCCACCACCATTCCCAGGGGGAGAAGGTCAGCGTCTGCAGCGCACCGGCAACCAGCAGCACCAGCGCCGCGGCCCAGCGGGGTGCGCGGGCCAGCGGGTTACTCAACATCGTCCCGGGTTACCTGCAGTAACCGGATGACCCGGTTGTCGGCGTTGGCAATGGTGAAGGTAAAACCGTAGAAGCTGATGATTTCACCCCGGCGGGGCAGATGGCCGAATTCCTTGAGGACGACACCGCCAATGGTATCGAACTCCTGTTCGTCGATATCCGTGCCGAAGAATTCGTTGAAGTCCTCTACGGAGGTCACCGCCTTGACCGCCCACGAGCCATCTCCGTGGGGCTTTATGTTGGTTTCCTCGTCAAAGTCGTGCTCGTCCTCGATCTCGCCAACAATCTGTTCCAGCACATCCTCGATGGTGATCAGGCCGGCAGTGCCGCCATACTCGTCCACCACAATGGCCATGTGGTTGCGGGTTTCCTTGAATTCCTTGAGCAACTGGTTCAGGCGCTTGCTCTCGGGTACAAAGGTGGGCGGACGCAGGATCTCGCGAATCCGGTTCCAGTTGAGCTCGTTGTTCAGGGCCAGAGGCAGCAGGTCCTTGGCAAGCAGCACGCCGATCACGTCATCCTGGCTGTCGCCAATCACGGGGAAGCGGCTGTGGGCAGAGTCGATGATTTCCTTGAGGAAGGCCTTTGGTTCCTGGGAGGCCTTCACGGTCACCATCTGGGAGCGGGGAATCATGATCTCGTCGACGCGCATGTCAATCACTTGCATGGCGCCTTCGATGATGCTCATGGCATCAGTGTCGATAATGTTGTGTTCTTCGGCGTCGCGAAGGATCTCCAGCACGTCCTCGACGGACTCAGGCTCGCTGGAGAAAGCCTGGGATATTCGCTCCAGCCAGGACTTGCGGTCCTGGCCGCGACTCGACTGATCGTCGCTCATGGGTGTGGTTCCGATTCCTCTGTCTCATAGGGGTTGTTATAGCCAAGTTCGGCCAGCAACCGGATTTCCAGGGCTTCCATGACCTCGGCGTCGGCATCTTCAATATGGTCGTAACCCTGAAGGTGCAACATGCCATGGATGATCATATGGGCCCAGTGTTCTTCGGGAGTCTTGTTCTGTTCGGCGGCTTCCCGCGCCACCACGGGTGCGCAGATTACCAGGTCACCGGCCAGAGGCACTGTTATACCGGGTGGCGCTTCAAATGGGAAGGACAGCACGTTGGTGGGTTTGTCCTTGCCCCGATACTGGTGGTTGAGTTGCCGGCTCTCATTTTCGTCCACCAGCCGCACGGTGACTTCTGAATCGTGGTCCTGCCGCCAGCCGGCCCGTGCCCAGCGAATGAGGTCGTTATCGCCAGGCAGGGTCTCGTCTTCGATAATCCGCTGGATATCAACGGTCAGCTGGCTCATACCGGGTCGCCGTCACCGAAGTTGTCGTAGGCTTCCACGATGCGCTGAACAAGGGGGTGGCGGACCACGTCGGCGGACTCGAAGCGCGTAAAGCCGATGCCTGAAACCTTACTGAGTACGCTGGCGGCATGGATAAGCCCGGAGTTCTGTCCTCGGGGCAGGTCCACCTGGGTGGTATCACCGGTGATCACAGCGGTGGAGCCAAAGCCGATGCGGGTCAGGAACATCTTCATTTGCTCGCGGGTGGTGTTCTGGCTCTCGTCGAGGATGATGAACGAGTTGTTCAGTGTGCGTCCGCGCATGAAGGCCAGTGGTGCGATTTCGATGACACTTTTCTCGATCAGGCGGGTCACCTGTTCAAAGCCCAGCATTTCGTAGAGGGCGTCGTAAAGAGGGCGCAGGTAGGGGTCTACCTTCTGGGCCAGGTCGCCGGGCAGGAAGCCGAGTTTTTCGCCGGCTTCCACTGCCGGGCGTACCAGCAGTATGCGTTTGACCTGTTCGTCCTTGAGGGCTTCCACAGCGCAGGCGACAGCGAGCCAGGTCTTGCCGGTACCGGCCGGGCCAATGCCGAAGTTGACGTCGTGGCTGCGGATATTATGGACGTACTTTTGCTGGTTCTTGCCTCTGGGCCGGGCCTGGAGCTTGGGTGTCTTGATGACGATCTGGTTGCCGTCCCACTCGGAGGCTTCGGGCATGCGCTCGAAGCCGGATTCCCGGATGAACAGGTGGACGGTTTCCGGGCTGATGTCGTCGGTGGCTTCGGTTTCCCGGTAGAGGTGGCGAATGACTTCGGTGGCGGCGGTGGCGTTCTCCGGGGCGCCTTCGATGCGGAAGTGGTGGCCGCGGCGGCCGATGCGCACGTTCATGCGACGCTCGATGTGTTTGAGGTGTTCGTCAAACTGGCCGCACAGGACGGTTAGCCGGCGCTGGTCGGCCGGGCTCAGATCAAATTGTCTTGCTTCGGTGGTTGTAGTCAATCTTTCCTCTGTTTCGGTTTGGGGGTTGGGCCGCGGGGCGGGGGAGGCTTTTCTTTCGGAAAAAGAACTCGCTTCGCTCAGACACCTTTTTCCTGCAGAAAAGCCTCCCCACCCCACGGCCTTCCCAGCGTTAGTGCGAATCTCACTTATAACTCCGCATCACGACCGATCGGACGTTGGGCCTTACTGCCTCTCAGTATAGCTCCGCGTTGACCGGGATGCCGCGAAGGGAATTCGGTAACGCTTCCTTGATTTCCACTTCGATAAAGTGGCCAACCACCTCGGGGTTGTCGTGGCGGAAGTTCACGATGCGGTTGTTCTCGGTGCGGCCGGCGTACTCGCCCGGGTCTTTTTTGGACAGGCCAGTGACCAGGATGCGCTGGGTGGTGCCCACCATCTTGCGGCTGATGTCCATGGCCTGCTGGTTGATTCGCTGCTGCAGGATGGCCAGGCGCTGTTTCTTGACGTCCATCGGGGTATCGTCCGGCAGGTCGGAGGCCGGGGTGCCGGGACGGGCGCTGTAGATGAAGCTGAAGGACACGTCGAAGCCGATGTCATTGATCAGCTTCATGGTGTCTTCGAAGTCCTTGTCGGTCTCCCCGGGGAAGCCGATGATGAAGTCGGACGAGAAGCTGATGTCCGGGCGGATCTTGCGCAGGCGGCGCAGCTTCGATTTGTATTCGATCGCCGTATGGCCGCGTTTCATGGCTGCCAGGATGCGGTCGGAGCCGCTCTGCACCGGCAGGTGCAGGTGGCTGACCAACTCCGGCACGCGTTGGTAGACGTCGATCAGCGCGTCCGAGAACTCCACCGGGTGCGAGGTGGTGTAGCGGATGCGATCGATGCCGTCGATGGTGGCGATCACTTCGATGAGTTCCGCCAGGTCCATGGTGTCGCCGTCGTGGGTTTCGCCCCGGTAAGCGTTGACGTTCTGGCCCAGCAGGTTTACCTCACGCACGCCCTGGCTGGCCAGGTGGGCGACTTCCACGATGACGTCGTCCACAGGTCGGCTGACTTCTTCGCCACGGGTGTAGGGCACCACGCAGAAGGTGCAGTACTTGCTGCAGCCTTCCATGATCGACACGAAGGCGGAGGGGCCATTGGCGCCGGGCTCCGGGAGGTTGTCGAACTTCTCAATTTCCGGGAAGCTGACATCCACTACGCCGACACCATTACCCTTGGTCCTGATTTCGGTGATCATGTCCGGCAGGCGGTGCAGGGTCTGGGGGCCGAACACCATGTCCACGTAGGGCGCCCGGTCGATAATCGCCTGGCCTTCCTGGCTCGCAACACAACCGCCGACGCCGATGATCAGTTCCGGCTTGTGCTTTTTGAGACCCTTCCAGCGGCCGAGTTGGTGGAAGACCTTTTCCTGGGCCTTTTCCCGGATGGAACAGGTGTTCAGCAACAGGATGTCGGCGTCTTCCGGGGTGTCGGTCATTTCCACCGCTTCGCCGGTCTTGAGCAGGTCCGCCATGCGGGCGGAGTCGTACTCGTTCATCTGGCAGCCGTGGGTCTTGATGTAAAGCTTCTTGGCCATGGGTCTCAACTAACCTGGTGAATTCGGCGCCTGCGGGACGCTGGCAGAATCGGACCGCGTATTATAACGGTGTGGCTATTCATCAACCACCGTTGTCTCGGTTAGTTGGTAGTCAGTTATGGTAAAATGCCGGGCTTTTACGGCCCTGATGCTCTCCGACCGCAGTAGAAGACCTGACTATGACTCCCGAACGCCTCGCCCGTATCAAGCAGATCCTGGACACCCGCCAGCCTGATCTCAGTGTACTGACTGACCAGGTCCACAAGCCCCGCAACCTGTCCGCCATTATCCGCTCCTGCGATGCCTTTGGCCTGGCCAATATGCACGTGGTGTGGCCGAAAGAGGGTTTCAGGGCGTTCCGCAAGACCGCCGGGGGCAGCTATAACTGGGTTCGTACCCATACCCACCCGACCATGGACGAGGCGGTTGCCTCTCTGAAAGCCAGGGGCCACAGGCTGTATGCGGCCCAACTGTCCGACCGGGCGGTGGATTACCGGGAGGTGGACTATACCGTGCCCTGTACCGTGATCATGGGCAACGAAGTGGATGGGGTCAGCGCCAACGCCTCCGACCAGGCGGACGAGCACATCATCATTCCGATGATGGGCATGGTGGAGTCCC
>Ga0098065_1001109_pt1 | contig 10109 bp, 2 predicted proteins | sample 25_taG_FD_75062 | JGI IMG/M metagenome (GOLD analysis project Ga0098065, IMG submission 75062) | Marine viral communities from Cariaco Basin, Caribbean Sea - 25_WHOI_OMZ | ecosystem: Environmental > Aquatic > Marine > Oceanic | place: Caribbean Sea: Cariaco Basin | collected 2014-11-08 | reverse complement strand
TAAGTACACTGATATGAATACTCGTACCAACTTGGCTTATGCTGAGATGCAGATTAGCGAGTACAATGCCAAGGTCAGCCAAGCGCAGGAGCAGGCACGTATCGCACTAGAGGCTGCTAAGGCGACTGGTCAATATACCGCGCAACTAGCAGCAGGCGCAATGAGTGCGGCGCATGTGTCAGCGAGCATCGGAGCAACTGGTAGTGCCAGCTTAGGGTCTACAGATAGTGAGAGCGAGTCGACGAATTATAATTTTAATTAACTAGCCAGCCTGAGATAAATAAAACCCGCTAATTATTTAGCGGGATTTTTTCGTAATATGTGCTACTAAATTATCGTGAAGGCATGGGTTGCCCTGTTTCTAGTGCTACTAACGCATCTCTTTGCCCGCGAGTTAGCTCTCCATTCATCCCTTTAATAGGCTCTCTGATTCGAGCTTTTTCTCTCTCATACTCTAATCGTTCGCTATAACCACGTTTTACGGTAGGAGCTGGTGCTTGCTCTAGTGCTAATAACTGCTCTCTTTGTGATTCTGTCAAACCTTTGGATCCCTTAACAGGCTGACTGATTAAAGCTTTAATTCTTTCGCGCTCAAGTTTTTCATCGTAGCTCAATTGACGTTCAACAGCTACCCCTTGGGCTTGTGGCATTGTCTGAGTAGCTAATTGTTGCTGCGACTGCTGATACTGGGCTTGCTGACTTCTCTGGTTCTGAGCTTTAATAGCTTCTAGGTCACGGCTTTGTTTTTCCTGATAATTCATCTGGGCGAGAGCTTGTGCATTGCTTTGTCTAGCTTGGTATTCAGAGGCTCTGTAGCTCTCTAAATCTTGTTTGAATCTACTAAAAACGTAGATCACTTCTGTCGACGTCCCTTCTTTTAAAATACTCGCAATATCATCTTGCTCTCCTGCCGGCTTCCCTTGCAGCCATGACTCAAATTCAGGACTTTCCATAACCTTATCTGCATCTGGATGGGCTTGATAAATAGCCTCAAAATGCAGTTCAGCAGCTTTATCATCATTGGAATCAGTATTGGTGAGGGCTGCTACTTCCTCTTGGTTCTCAGCACGTATATCCCATTCCCACGGTTCACTTGAATCTACTTCACCAACAACATCATTGTTACTGCTTTCTTCGATAGAGGGTACAACGATAGCCGCTAGAATACCTAGAACAAAAATAGCGCCAATAGATAAAAAATACCTCTTAAACATTATTTTCTCATAGTAGCCAAACACATCTTTGGGCATAAAGTAAAAAAATATATGGACAAACGGGCTAAAAAGTACTGCCGTGATAGCCAACAAGGAGCTGTATCCCCACATAATCCTAACGGTTTGAAATAAATACCAAAGTGCCGATATCGTGACGATGATACTCGCCAAGCCAATCATATAAATAACAACGTCTTCCATGGCCCACCCACCCCTATAAGGTTTTAAGAAACTTAGTATATCCGCCATACTCATCTAAAGTCTAATCAAAAATACAGCAGGCACATACTATGATGACAGGTTCAGGCGGCGGCGGAAATAACAAGTGGACTGACGAGCAGGAATGGGAACGAAAAAAAGCCCATCAAAGAGCAATGATGGCTCGTGGTCAAGGCCCTGACCCAAAAGGTCTTGGTAATGGCGCACTCGGCGTTGCCAATGTTGGCGCTTTTGCACAACAGCAAGCCAGCCAAGGCGCAGCGGCAAAACCAAGCTACCCCACGCCAGCCGACCTACCAAAATACAATAGCCTTGCAGAAAGACAGCAGGGGCAAAGAGATGCTTTCGCTAACATCCAAAAGCCGGGCTTTGGCATGGGTTACAGCGTCAAGCCAAATGCACCTCAAAAACCTATTAGCGATATGCGCGGTCAAGGCGTTTCAGCACCTAATACAAACGCTGCGACAAGCTCTATAGATGATATTCAGCCAACCTATCAAGAAAGCGATAACACTGCAGGTATCTTAAAGGGCGATGGTGGTGGCAAGCGCCCGGGCTTATCTATCGATAACAATGCCGCTGTCGCGCAACCACTTGCACCACAAATGGGTGGCGGCAATAGCGCAAGAGGCTTTGGCGTTATGGCAGCACCTCGAAAAGCATACGGCGAAGACAGCCGACGTGCCGCAATAATGATGGATATTAAACCTTACGAGAAGATGAATGGCAGACTGACATTGGGTCAAATTGCCCTCAAAGACTCTATTCGAAAAGGTGATGATGAGAAATATGACAACCAGAGGTATGGCGTACAGATAGGCATGGCTCAAGAACTCGCCAAAGAAGGTATGCAGCAAGCTGGAGCGAACTCAAGAGCGCAGCTTACTGAAAGTGGCGCAAACTCACGCGCCAACAATCAACTTGGTTTTGATGCGGAAAAATTCCAGCAGATAGCAGCCATCGATAAACGTAAATTGGATATGCAGCAGTCCAATGATGGAGTGAAAAACTTCCTTCCTAAAAGACTTAATAGTCTTTATGAAAAATATGATGCCGCTGAAACGCCTGATGAAAAATCAGCTATCGCAGCGCAGATTCAATCTCTAAATGGTGGCTCAAAACCTCAGTCTCCCGTCGTAGTTAGTCAGACAGGAGAAAGTACTGACGGCATGACGACCACGAAAAATCCCGCAATGGTTTATTTACCTGATACAAATGAGTGGGTACAGACGCCAGCAAGAAAGATGACCGAAGCGGAGGCGATAGCTGTAGCTAACGACCCTAATAAGTCAGATGAAGAAAAGCAGCAGTTACTAATAGCTGGAGGGTACGGCAGCGATGAATAACACTGATGATAAAAACAAAAAACCCACCCAAATGGATAGGATTAACGCTCTAATAGCTAGCGCACCACCGAAACCTAAAGGTATCAGTGGGCATATTGGCGACCTAGCATTAAGTGGTTTATCTAGTGCTATATCCGTTCCTGAGATGGCAGTGGGCTTGGCAGACATTCCAACAGGCGGGCGTGTTGGTAAGTTTTTAGAGAATGAAGGCGGTGCTTTTGGCTTTAGACCTAAAGAAGCAAAGGAAGTTATAGCCAATGCTCACACCGATGGTTATAAAAAACAGCTTCAGAATTTCACCAACACCGAAGGCTTTACAGGCAAAGTCGGTTATGCGGTAAAAAACCCATCATTAGTTGCTAATACAGTTACTGAGTCATTAGCCCCAATGTTCGCAGGCGGCGTCATTGGTCGCGGGCTAGGTGCAGCTGCTAAAGGCTTATCACCCGTTGCCGCTGGCGCGTTAGGCGAAGGTGCAGTCGGCGCTGGCCTTGCTGCTGAACAGATACGTCAGCAAACTGACGATGGATTATTGACTGGCAAGCAAGCAGGGCTTGCAGCTGCTACTGGTGCCACGACTGCAGGCTTTGGTTATGCTGGTGGTCGCCTTGCTAAGAAACTTGGTATCGGTGATATTGATACCATCGTCGCTGGTGGCGGTCGTACAGCTACGCCTGGTAGCGAGATTGTTGGTAGTAATGCCATCAGCAAAGGTATCGCCAGACGCGCAGCAGAAGGCGCACTTACTGAAGGCTTGCTTGAAGAATTACCGCAATCAGTCTCAGAGCAAATCTTACAGAACGAAGCGTTAGGTCGCCCGCTTAATGAAGGCGTGACCGATGCCGCTGCGCTTGGCTTATTATCCGGTGCTGCTATGGGCGCTGGCGCTGGCATGTTTGCCCGTAATCGCAGACCAGAAGACAGAATTACACCCACTGAAGACATGGGGCAAGAGGACGTAAGCTACGGTCCAACCAATCCTAATAATCCGCTATCTGGCAGAGGCCTTCCTAATCCTACACCATTGCTTGAAAACCAAGCAGCGCCGCAACTTGGCTTTCAAGGCAGAGTCGGTAATCAGTTTAATGCAGGACCAGACGGCGAAGTATTCACAGACGACCAGTACAATGAGTATCTAGCAGGTCAGCAAGAGCGTGCCCGTAATGCGCGTGACGCAGGGCAACCGCAACCTAGAAACTTTGAAGATGTGACGCCAACCGCCCAAGGTTATGATCAGTTTGGTGGTGACCCACGCTTGCCCGCACCAAATGATTTTACGGTAACCCCTGATGGGACGGTACAAACTGGCAGCGATGTAAATAACACACTACAAAATGAGCAGCAAGCACGCATTGAAGAACGTGCCCGCCGAGCTCGCGGTGAAATTCTAGATAGAACGCCGATACCAGAAGCACCAAAACCGTCTGAGCTAATGGGACTTGACCCGAACAAAGGCAGTCTATCAGCAGCAGCGGCATTGGCGGTCGATAGTGGTGCCAGTGATGTGGGTAATCAGCTACGTGATGTATCAGCGCAAGAACCACAGATGAGCGTTTGGCAATCAGGCATGATGGACCGCCTTGCCAACGCCGACCAAAATAATAGTACCTATTCAAGACTGGCGCAAGCCATGCAAAACGAGCCAACGTCAGTGGCAGAAAAAACCCGCCTCATGCGTGAAGCAAGCGATCTGCCGCGAGCTGAAGTTACCGCAAAACAAATCAAGCCTAACACTCGTGTGCTTGATGAAGCGCGAGCACAAACCAAAGCTTACACATCTGAAGGTAAAGAGATTAAAGCACAGTGGGATGTGGTCGATGCCAGTGACCTTGTGACCAGTAACACTGATAACTTTACAATCAACCCCGACTTCCCGTCGTCACGCCAGCCGCGTGACCGCACACGAGCCAGCGCTCAACAACAAGTCAGTGAGATTGCAAGTAAACTGCAACCAAACTTACTTGGCGAAAGCCCGGACGTATCAACTGGTGCGCCGTTTATTGGCGCCAGTGATAACGTGGTTGACTCAGGCAATGGCCGCAGTATGGCAATCCGCCGTGTCTATCAAGAAGGCGGCGAGAAGGCTGGCGAGTACCGTCAGTTTGTCAATGAGCAGGCTGCTAAGTTTGGCCTTGATACCGATGCTGTCAATATGATGCAGTCACCCGTATTGGTGCGCCGCAATACCTCAGACATGGATAGAGATGAGTTTGCTCGCGCAGCCAACAAGCCGACTGCCGCACGCATGAGTAGCACTGAACAAGCAGCAAGCGATGCCAAAAACTTACCTGATGCCAGCCTATTGTCATTTAATGGTGATGGCAATATGAGCTTGTACCAAAGTCAGTCATACCTTAAAAACTTCATTGCAGGACTGCCAAGCACAGAGCAGTCAGCCATGATGGACGATAAGGGCGCATTGTCACGCGAGGGAAAAAATCGTATTGAAGCGGCCATCGTGCAAGACGCTTACAACAATCCGAAACTGGTATCTGCCATATCAGAGAAGCTTGATAACGATACTACCAATGTACTCAGAGCTATCACTGATAAAGCGCCGCAGATCAGCCAAATCAATAACGACATTAAGACGGGCGATGTTTTTGAGAACACGCTGGCACGCGATATCGCAGATGCCACGCAAGCCTATATGGACATTAAGAACAGCGAGAAAGACGTTGACGACTATCTGTCACAAGACAGCTTGTTTGATGACGGCTTGACCGACGGGGCAAAAGAAATACTAAGCGTGCTATCAGACAACAGACGCTCAGCCAAAGCGATTGGTGAGTATCTTCAGTCGCGTATCAATCAAGTGACTGGTCGCGGCAATCCAAAGCAGGGCGGTCTATCTTTCGATGACGATATGGAAACTGATGCGCCTAATGTGCTCAATAATGAGCCAGCCACGCAGCTAACTGATGAAAACCCTACGGTTAATATTCCAGCGCCTAAGAAAGCGCCACGAGAGTTATCAGATAGAGCGATGGTTCGTGAAATGCAGAAGCCTACCACCAAAAATACTGAGACGGACTACAGGGCAGCGTTAAACTTATCAGAAGGTCAAAACCTTGGTCGCTTAATTATGTCTAGCGGCCGAGTTTTTGATGATGCCGTAGTAAAAAGTATGGATGATAAAGGCGTCACTGTAGAAGCAACGGTCAACGGTAAACGTGGATTGCATAAGGGTTTGCAATACCAAACCGTGGATGCAGGTATTAACAACACAAAAAGCTATACCGAGCAACAAGCAGCTAAAGAGAAGTCAGCTCAACCACGAGTAGCGAAACCTAAAAAAAATGCTGCTGTAGAGCAAGAAGTAAGTCCACCAAAAACTTACGCGCAAGTTCAAACCGATGTCGCTAACGAGATGGGCATCACCACCAATGAAGATGGTGAATACGATATCACTGACGCCCAATTTGATGCAATGGAAGGCCGTGTTCGTGATCGCATGGAAGCGCAGGAAAGCCAAGCCCAACCTCAAGCACCAGTAACGAAACCGGAAACGGTCGCCGCTATCCCAGTAAAACCGCCTCAGTCTTCTGTAGCAAAAGCGGAAACAGCACCAGAAACCAAAAAACCTACGGCTAAAAAAGCAGACAAGCCAGCCACGCCAATCGAGACAGTCGCAGAGATTGAAGACTTTGGCGAAAAAATTACTGGTGCGCGTAAAGATATGGATTCCTTTTATCAAAAAGAAATCACAGACGATGACATATCAAATCAACCGCTTAGTAAGACATGGCCTAAAAAAGATATTGAATCGATTGAAGATAAGCAGACGGCGGCGCTCGCTACGGTCTTGCGCGGCACGATACCTAGCAAGCCACGCCAAGGCTACAATCTTAAAGGATGGGTAGAAAAAGTTAAGAACGCACGCGGTATCATGCAGCAGATAATGAATGATGGCGAAATGGTTGAGAGGTTTATCGACTCACTAACCAAGGTTAAAAGCTTGCAGACTACCGGCTATCATGCACAGCTACTAACCAATATCGATAGAGAGCAATGGTCACGAGTGACAGCAGTAGATCATCGCCCTTACTATACGGTAAAAAATGATGACGGCAGCACTTCGCCTGATATGAGTTTTGATATCACTATTGATAAACGCCGCCACGTTATCCTTACTGAAAACAAGCAGATATCGGAAGTGGTGGACAAGGTAAATGAAATTTTATCAGGTGAAGTGAAAACACCAACATTGAAATTTGATTTATACAGTCGCGGTCGTGGCGATGCTAAGTCGTGGTTTATCACACAAACCAGTGATAAAGATAAGACGCCGTTGATTACCTTTAATGATAGAGACACTGCCAGAGCGTTTTTAAAAGAAAACAATAACGAGCTGTCCGAGCTATGGGCTCAGCATAAAGAGAAGGTGAATGTTAAAAAAACCGATACCCGTTCACGACAAAACCGTGAGCGCATTGGTGCCGACCATCGAGGCGGGTTGGATGTGACGACTGAGCAATTCATGGGGGCGTTTGGCTTGCGTGGTGGTCAGTTTGGCAACTGGGTTAAGCAAGGCGCTAACACTAAAGACCGTCAAGGCATGCTGAATGAAACTTATGATGCCTTCATGGACTTGGCAGGCGTGCTCAATATTCCACCAGAAGCAATCGGACTGGGCGGTAAGCTTGGCATGTCGTTTGGTGCCCGTGGTAAAGGTGCAGCGATGGCACACTATGAGCCGTCACAAGTGGTGATTAATCTAACCAAAACCAAAGGTGCTGGCACGCTCGCACACGAGTGGTTTCATGCTTTAGACCATCACTTCACATCATTTCGTGATAGTTCGGACAGAAACAAGTCCCGTGAAGGTACTTATATTACCTATAAGCCTGAACCATCTATGATGTACACACCTCAAAAAGGCAGAGGGTATTTAATCAGCAAGCCTGCGCTTAAAAAACGCCAAGCAAACAGCAAAGACCCGATGTACGCCGCTGAAAATTGGGCACCAGACCCAGCTCATCCGCAAGGCGTCAGACCAAAAGTTGAAGAAGCATTTGCTGATTTGGTTAATGCGCTTAACGACTCACCAATGAAAGACCGCGCCACTACTATTGATAAGGGCGCAACTGACGGTTATTGGTCACGTATCATCGAGCGTGCAGCACGAGCTTTTGAAAGCTACATTATTCATAAGCTTGATAAGCAAGGCGCACGCAGCGACTTCTTAGCCAACGTCACGCCAGAGAATGCCTTCCCCCGCAATATGGACAGATACCCATACTTACTTGAGAGCGAAATGGCACCGGTCGCTGAAGCGTTTGATAACTTATTTGCTACCCTTGACAGTAAAGCCTCAGAAGATGGTAACGGTAAGACACTATTCAGTCGCGCCGGTCAAATGAAGCAGACGATGGATAACGTCAAAGCTGGCGCGATTGGCAGCACGCAGACCACCCGTCAGCAAGTCATTAGCAAGTTGAGCGATAAGTTTGGCAAAGAGACTATCAGTAAGCTTATGGCTGATGGCAAGCTTGATATCAAAGTACTGTCTGATTTTGTGAAAAACGGCAGACTCACTATCCCTAGCGATGTTGATGGTCTATACCACAACGGCAAGGCCACCTTGATTGCTGATAACTTGTCAGACGAGATGATCATCCCGACATTCCTGCATGAGCTCGGTGGTCATGGTGGTATGCAAACGCTCATGGATAAGAAAGCCTACGATGCCTTGATGAAAGATTTTGACGCCTTGGTGAAAGCTGGCGACCCCTTGGCTGTGCACGCCAAAACCATTGCTGATAAGGTTGCCCGTAGTAAACAAGAAGCGCTTGATGAATATCTACCTTACTTGCTGACACTCGCGTCACGCCAACAAGTAAGGCAGGGCAAAATCGCTGGCATGATTAATCGTATGGTCATGGCGGTACGTTCGTTTCTGCGCGACATGCTGGGTGTATCAATTAAGATTAACTCGCAAGATATCTTGTCACTCGCTGAACGCATGGTGAATGAGGTTGAGAAGCAAAACTCAGCGTTTGATACCATGAACGCTATGCCGCAATTTAGTGACCCAAAAAACCCTGATATACGTTTCAGTCGCGCCGCTGGCATGAATGATGAGTTCGACCCACGCAATATCGCTAAAGAAACGGCGACACGACTTTACGACTGGGCGAGTTCAGCACCACCGGGTAAACTGTCGTGGTGGCACAAGACCATCGGCACCATGTACAACTTGGCACAGCGTAACCCATATTTTAAACCCGTCTTTGAGAACACTGAGAAGTTTATCAATGACGTATCATTCTATGCCGCCAAAGCCTCAGAGCTTGCGCCAAGACTATTGCCGCAGCTTGATTCACTGCGCGATATCACCAAGTCTGCTATCGGTGCCAAGGATAACGAAGCGCTAAGTAAGCCAATTTTTGAAGGCACATTACTGTGGGGCCGCGACTTAGATGGTAAAGCGGTACTCATTGAGGACTGGCGTAAAAAGGTCATGGCCGCCTCGAAGCAAGATAGATTACAGATGCTAAAGGATGCCAACCGCATCACGCCAGCACAGTTGCAGCAGCTTGCCACGCTAAACAACATCCAAGCCAATCGCTTTATTAATGGCATTATCGATGAAGAAGTGAGTGCCGGCCTAGTGTGGACGGATAGCGAGCTACGCAGCAAGTTTGATTTATCAGATGAGCAAATTGAGTTGTACCGCGAGTTCAGATCCGCAACCGATAAAAGTCTTGATAGCTTGACGCGCTCAGACATGCTACGCCGCTTGGGTAAAGATGCCAACGATATCGAAAAAGCGGTCATGGAAGCTGGCACGTTACGCGAAGCGGTCTTTAATATCGAGCAGCATATCAATAGCCTGATTCAAGCCAGCCCGAAAAAAGAAAAGGCACTAAAGGAAACCTTAAAAGATATTAAGGAGTCGCAGTTCCGTACCAACAAACTCAAAGATGACGGTTATGCGCCACTGTCGCGCTTTGGTCAATACACCGTCGATGTCGTAGATGCTGACGGTAACCGTGAATACTTTGGTATGTTTGAATCCGCCTATGAAGCACGCAAGATGAAGGCAGAGATGGACGCGCTCTATCTTGATCCAAATGCTGATCCTAACGCCATACCTGAATATACGGTCACCCAAGGCGCACTATCGAACGAAGAGTTTAAATTATTTGCTGGCGTGACACCTGAAACGGCTGAATTGTTTGGTGAGATGCTAGGGCTTGATGCAACTGGCGATAAGGCGGCAGATGAAGCGTTCCAAGAGTACCTAAAACGCACCAAAAACAACCGTAGCGCCATGAAACGATTAATGCACCGTAAAGGTATCAAAGGGTATTCTGAAGACGTTGGG
>Ga0098065_1001104_pt1 | contig 10123 bp, 8 predicted proteins | sample 25_taG_FD_75062 | JGI IMG/M metagenome (GOLD analysis project Ga0098065, IMG submission 75062) | Marine viral communities from Cariaco Basin, Caribbean Sea - 25_WHOI_OMZ | ecosystem: Environmental > Aquatic > Marine > Oceanic | place: Caribbean Sea: Cariaco Basin | collected 2014-11-08 | reverse complement strand
TTTATTTATGGCCAAGAAAAAACCATTCAGCTAGAAGGCCGCGACGCGACGTTATATCAATACGAAGCGGGCACCAATGGCTTGTATTACTATCAAGTGGTCATGCCCTTAGCGAGTGAGGTACTGCCGGGCACTTCGCCGGAAGTGGCTGATGAGATTATTAATCATCCGCTGTTGCCGTTATATCTCGGCTTATTGTCAGAGCTAGGCACGGATAAATTGGATGCCCGTGAGATGCAAGCGTTACAAGCCGCGCATTCTTCTGGCGTGACCGCTCGCATTAGCCAACGCACCAGCGTCACCAATAGTGACGAGATTGGCAGTTATTTCGTAGTGGCGACCCGGGCGCTTAATCGTAAGCCTGAAGCCATTGATTTGGTTAAAGAAGTTATGACTCACAGTGTCTTTGATGAGCATGCGCGTATCAAAGAATTGCTGCAGCAAAAACAAGCGGGTTGGCAGTCACGTCTTGCTGGAGCAGGTCACGCTTATGCCATGCAAACGGCCAGCCGCGGTATGAGCCGTCAAGCGCATCTAGAATACGTACGTGGTGGTCTACCGGCCCTAAATGCCTTGACCGCGTTCTTAGCCCATACCAAAGAAGACGGCACCCAGTGGGATAATTTAGCCAGCGGTTTAATGGCGCTACATCAACGTATCGTCAGTTTGCCCAAACATGCGGTGATTATCTGTGAAGCGGAGCAAACTGAGCGCTTAACCGATTTGATTACGCAAAGCTGGCAAGCGGTGGCTGAGCCTATTGATAATAAGACAGCGGATAGCGTCTCTACGTTGGCGAGCGTCCCTGCTGAGTTTGCAGATTTGCAATTGCAAGCGGCAGCGACGACGGCACCGACAGACCATGAAGATATTGCTTGGCTAGTGGCGACCAACGTCTATCATAACGCTGCAGTCTATCCGGCAACGCCAGCAGACCATCCGGATACCGCTCCATTAATGGTATTGGCCCCTTACTTACGTAATGGCTATCTGCACAGTGCTATCCGTGAAAAAGGTGGTGCTTATGGTGGCGGGGCAGGCTATGATGCTAACTCGTGTGCCTTTAAATTCTTTAGCTATCGTGACCCGCATTGTGCTGAGACCTTTGCGCACTTTCAACAAAGTGTCGAGTGGCTTTTAAATGAGCCGCAGACCGATGCACAGTTAGAAGAAGCCATCTTAGGTATCATCTCTGCGATGGACAAGCCAGGCTCTCCTGCGGGTGAAGCGGTCAAGTCTTGCTTTGCGGATCTGCATGGTCGCGGCGAAGCTTGGCAGCAGCAGATGCGTGCAAATATCTTGGCGGTAACACTAGAAGATATGCAGCGCGTGGCGAAGCAGTACTTGCAAGAGCAGCCGCATGTCCGTGCCGTATTAGCGCCGTTCGATAAAGAAGAGGCAGTCAAAGCGCTTGGCTTTACTGTACAACGGGTTAAAGGCTAAGACTGAGGCTTCAGCGTAATCGTTCCAGCGCTGTAAGGGACTGATTAGCAGTAAATACTCCGTAAAAATCGTGCATAAAAAAACCACCGTTTGTCATAAGCGGTGGTTTTTTATTAGGGTGGCTTTTATTAAAGCTACTGCACTCTAAACGTCATTAATAACGTTTAATACTTTTATCCTTACCAATATATTCTTGATGAATAGCAAAAGTACTGTGGTCGCTATGCTGCTGACGATCTGCAAAATAGTGACGCAAGGTGCGGCGTACGGCTTCAAAAGCTAAGTCGTCCCAGGGGATTTCTGCTTCTGTAAATAGCGCACACTCTAAGCTCTCTGGACCCACACCATATTTGCCTTCTTGCAAGGTGGTCAGATACAGCATATAGATTTGGCCGATATCAGGAATATCGTAGATACAGTAAAGGTGCGGCTCTACTGCCGTGGCTGCCGCTTCTTCAATGGTCTCGCGAGCAGCGCCTTCCGCCACCGTCTCACCGATTTCCATAAAGCCCGCCGGTAAGGTCCAATAGCCATGTCGTGGCTCGATAGCGCGACGACATAATAGGACTTTATCGTCATGAACTACTAAAGCTCCGCAGATAACCTTGGGGTTTTCGTAATGGATATAATCACAATTGGGGCAGACCAGACGGAGGTTATGATCGCCTTCGGGGATTTTTCGTTCGGCCGCATGACCGCATTGGAGACAGTACGCCATAAAAGTTGCCTAGCTCTATTAGAAAGAATTAAAAACTAAAAAAAGAAATATATTTATAGAATAATACGATACCACAGCTATAGCCACTCGGTCTGCTAGACTGTAACAATGCGTAGGCTAGTAGGCGGTTTTTTTACAATAAGCCTTAAATTATAGCGGCGCCACTGCTCAATACAGTGCTTCAATATAGCACCTCAGTATAGCCGCCTGACTCTAGGGATGGAGTAAGCTATTGCTAGATTATTTATACAATAAGTATTGTGTGAGATTTGCGCTTACGTAGTGCCACCATAAGTCACATAAAGCACGTGCATGCCTGCTATGATTGCGTTACGCTGATTTGTGTGTCAAAAAAGGATTTAACCATGACCGAGCCCCTGCATTCTCCAAGTTTTGATGAACTGGCGGTAGCGCTACCTGCTCATATCTCGCACCCGCTCCTAAAGCAGCTGGCCACGCGCCTGCAGTCGCAGTGTTTTCCACAAGAGTATAAGCGTCCTGTCATTGCAGGCTGGCCGGATATCAAAGATGATGATGGCCAAGGTCGAGATCCTAACGGTCCCAATAGTCAAGCTATGGGTAGGCATTTTGAAGCCGCTGATAGCGAGGCTGTGGCGACTTCCTCTGCAACTAACACGGCCTTTGAACCCGAGCATGAGATTAGCCAAAGCGCGTTGATTTTAGAGACGCTATTTCAGTCTGACATTGCCGATGCCTCGGTACTTATCGCCATCACTAATGAGCCCAATCCTCGCATGCTGCTCACCAAGCGGGCAGGGCATTTGGCCGCCCATGCAGGCGAGATATCATTCGTTGGCGGTAAGCATGAGACTGTTGATGGTAATAACGTGGTGACTGCGTTGCGCGAGGCCTGTGAAGAGACAGCGCTACCGCCCAGTAAAGTGCAAGTGTTGGGGCAACTGCCGGTACAAACCTCAAAGAGTGGTATGAGCGTCCGACCTATCGTCGCTTTGATATCTCCAGATTTGACGTTAGTTCCCGAATTGGGCGAGATTGAGCGGATATTTTGGGCCGACTTTGCGGTATTAATCGAGCAGCCCTTAGAAGAGTATGCGATTAATTATTCGATGTCGGGCAGTAATCTAGTGTTATTAACCCCGAGCTGGCTAGTAGATGGCGAGACGGTATGGGGATTGACCGGTTTAATTCTCGCCAGTCTGTTAGAGCTGTGTTTTGATCGAAAAATTGAGTGGTATTATCGGGCACAAGCGTAGCGAATTAACGTTTTATCGGTTTAAAGGTGAGCGCTAGTGCTGGTTTCATATAGTTTGATAAACTCAATTTAACACTCTCAATTTAAGCGCTTATGATTTCTGGTCACCCTTGCGGCCGATAGTAATCATCGTGTTGTTTTAGCCACCAATTCATATTATCTTGGCGTTTGGCGCGGAAGACTTCTAACTTATTAGCCGCCTTATCACTGTGCAATCTTGCCGTGTCGAGACCAAATAAAATCGGCACTGCGGTCAAGATGCCAAAGCGCAAGCGAGGTTTAGGCAGCTCTAAGCCATCGCCAATATCGTCGCCAACTAAGGTACGGGTCACACTGGCATTGACCAACTCTACAAACTGGCCGCGGCGGTTATCCTCTCCCATAATTTGACTGGGCAAATCGTGCAAAGCGCGCGCTAAAGGTTTGCCCATCTCAAAGTCGAGCTGCTGAATCGACAAATAAGTATACAGCCATTCCCAACAAGCAGTTTCATCGCTCGGCAACCGTTGTAAATCCACCCCCATCCAATAACTTGCCATGTTCCATAGGTGCAGAATACCTTGTGCTTCTTCCTCGCTAATGCGTGCGCCCAATAAACGCAGCCCGCGCATAATTAATAATGAAAACTGCAAATGCGTCGCCACCATATCGGTCTGGTTGATAGGAATACCCCAATAGCTACTGTTCCAGCTGCCATCGGCTAAAGCATGCGTTTTTAGAGAGGCATCCTGGTCAGTAAAAGGGCCAGCTTGCTGAGATTTAAACTGCCCTTTGAGTAAACCTTGGCGCACCATGGTATGCACTTGGCGGACGCGAATAGACTGGCGCCACCCTTCAGTACCAATGGCTAACACGCTATCGGCCCCATTTAACTCAGGGTATTCAGAGACGGCGAGTATATAAGCATACGTGCGCATTAGCCGCGGAAGTGCTTCATGCTTGAGCGCTCCGGTTTGCACTAATGGTAGCGATAGAGCAGGAATGCTATAGCCGGCCATCAGCGCGACGTTACGCAATAACCAAATGAGCATAAGGGGATAGCGTCGGTAAGCGCCTGCGCCTATGGCAGCGAGCTTGGGATCATACCAATCAGGGTGCTGACTAAACTGCTCGGTAAGTTGGTTAAAGTCTGCATTAGCCGCTAAGTGTTCGGGAGTCTGCTGATTTAAGACGGCACTTTGTAAAGGTTTGGCAAAGCGCACACCCTGAGTGATTAAACGGTCTGCTATCGGATCGCCAATATCGTAACCTGCTACCATCTCTTGCAGTAGGCGGTCTTGAATAGCAAAATCCTTGGGCAATAAAAACCGACGAATCCGCTTAAGGACTTGTAAATCGCTGTGATCGTCTGTCGCTGTGGTGCGGCCATGCTGACGATAATGAGCGTGCGTGGCTGCGTTGGTGGCAGCAGCAGATGAGCTAGAGCCGCGAAGTGCATTGAGGGCGGTAAAGGAGATAATCATAGGAGATGCTAGCTTATGCAAAAGAAAAGTCTAAAAAATGCCTAACCCATGATACCACTCAGGTAAACGATGCGTGGCAAATTTAATTGAGGGGGGGCTCTAGCCAATACCCGAGTAATTAGCATAATATGGCGGCATTATAGTAATAATAATTCTAGTTAAAACAGGGTACGTTAAAGATTTAATTAACCCTAATAAAGGTAAGCCTATGACCACGACTTTGTTAAGTATATTTTTAGGGATTGGCCTTGCGGCTAGTGCGGGTTTTCGCGTCTTCGTGCCGCTATTTGCCATGAGTTTGGCGGCTTATTATGGCGTAATTCCCGTCAATGATAGCTTTGCTTGGGTAGCCTCGACACCGGCTTTAATTGTCTTAGGGGTGGCGAGTATCGTGGAGTCGATTAGTTATCTCGTCCCGTTTGTGGACAATCTGCTCGATACTATCGCCGTACCGCTAGCTGGGGTCGCCGGCACGATGGTGATGGCCGCTTCAGTAGCCGATTTATCGCCTGAGATGACTTGGGCATTAGCTATTATTGCGGGTGGTGGCGCTGCAGCGACCATTAAGGGCACGGCAGCGGCAGGTCGTGCTGTCTCTACAGGGACTACTGGCGGATTGGCCAACCCGGTGCTGTCGGTTGGTGAGACCGGTACCGCCATTGGCTTATCGGTGTTATCGATATTTTTGCCTATCGTGGCGGCTTTAGCGTCGGTCTTAGTACTGGTAGGCATCATTTGGTTGGTAGTGCGCTTACGGGGACGTTTACAACGGCATTGAAAAATCGCCCATTCTGTCTATTCGGTAGTTATTTATCGGTAGTGATTTAAGTATTTTGCTTTTAATCAGTGGCGCAGAGAAATTAGGCGCACATTATAGAAGGTCATAAAAATGCACATTAGGTCATCCGTGCGTCTGTGGTTTACTGTGATAGGGGCGCTTATTATTCCAGTTACTTCTTATGGTGAAGAGGTTGCAGATGATACTGACAGCCAATCACCTGCAGCTATTTGGAGTGGAGTAGCCGGGGAAGAGGATGCTTCTGAGTATGTGCAATCACTTCAAGTCTTAGCCCGACATGGTGATAGTCATGCCCAATATGAGCTCGGTGCGGCCTATCATAAAGGTATAAACGTCTCGCAGAAAAGTCCTTTAGCTATGCACTGGTATTTGCAAGCATCAAAGCAAGGTAACCCGTATGCCGCCTATAATATTGCCTATATGTATCATTTGGGAGAAGGGGTCAAAGCCAGTGATAACAAGGCTCTAGAATGGTTTGATAAGGCGTGTGCTGATGGCCTAGCAGAGGCTTGTGACTCGATAAAATACTTTAATGAGCAAGTACCCTAAGCCGTTACTGTTCAAGGATAAAGCTAATGTGTCCGTATTATAGGAAGCTACTATGCAGATATTAAAAATAGGGTTCATTAACAGCATCATCAGCCTAGGGTTATTAAGTGGGCTACCTTTGCTGGCGTCTGCCCAAGGGGTCAATACTTCACAAGCGTTTGCGACACCACCGGCTATTGTCGCTGCAGCTAAGTCTACTAGTATCGGGGACGCACAAAACGCTACTCATAAAACACCAGCCGTTGCTAATAAAACAATGCCAGGCTGTTTTGAACAACAAGACCTACCTACAGGCGGGGATGAAAAACTAACTTTAGCCATAGATGATTTTTATAGTACGGGAGAGCACGGAGAGTTTGCAGATGCTGCACAGTATTTTTTAGCAGCAGCTCATCAAGGAAGTCCCTGTGCCCAATATATGCTGGGGCTTGCTTATTATTATGGTAAAGGCGTAGACGGGGACTACACCCTTGTCCGAGACTGGATGTTAAAGTCGGCTGAGCAACATAATACAGATGCCCAGCAGTTCCTTGGATTTATGTACTTACATGGGGAAGGGGTGCCTAAAGATAAAAGTAGGGCAAAACAATGGTTTCAACAAGCCTGTGAGGCAGGAGAGGCAGAAAGTTGCACTGCTTTGAAACAGCTTAAATAAGGGGCGAGCGCTAATTTTATCGATAAGTTTTAATACTTAAGCTGCTGATTTAACGAGTCTAGCTGCGCCTCGGTATTATTAATATCACGTCTGAGTGAGCGTATCTTTGGTTGTAGCGATAGCAGACGAGCACGCGCTTCTTTTTCCGTTTTGAAATCCAGTTGTTCGCCTTCCCGTAATTTGTCGTATTCCGTCAGATAGCTTTGCAATTGCTGTTGGTCTTCTTGCAGCTGCGCTTGCAACTTATAGTAGTTATAGCCTTGCGTGTAGCTGCTGCGCAGTTCCGGTAGCATCGCGCTAGGACAGACGCTATTGAGCTGCTGCCCACGGCGGCCTAGAGCATAAGCATTGCTAGGGGTGCAATATTGCTTTAAACCCTGCTGGCGACCACGCTCCCAAGCTTGATAGTCGGGGCTGACATTGGCTTTGGCACACGCCTTTGTGTGGGAGGCTAGGCGCTCAGAGCTATAGCCTGCGACCCCATCGTTATAACCGATGGCTTGCCAATTGCCCATGACGCATTGCTCCTTGCTTAAAGTGGCGCAGCTCGAGAGTACTAGGGCACTGGCCAAAATGGGCAAGGTGAAACCAACGGAGCGTAGGGACCAACCAACAGATAGACGCATCATGCTATTCCTCAAAGTAAAGGGCTTATTAGCCTATTCTAAAAAGGCCATCCCCGAAGAGATAGCCTTTGACTCACTACTATAAAGTCCTGCTATACAAAAGTGCTGCTATAAAACTAGGGCTAAAATAACGCCACCATCATCTTACGATGGCGTATGGGTCAAATCAACGACGGTCGTATCGATACGGTCTTTTAGCGTAGCTTTTAGCATGAGGTAACCGGCGATACCTGAGACGATTGAGCCCATGATAATACCTAGGCGCTCATCGAATAGCGGGCTACCGCCACCGAAGGCGAGACCACCGATAAATAAGCTCATAGTGAAACCCACACCACATAATAGTGCAGCACCGTAAATTTGCTTAAAATTCATCTCAGCAGGCATCTGACAAGCGCCCAGCTTGATTAGAATCCAACAAGTCAGCATGACCCCAACCTGCTTACCAATAAACAGACCGGCCGCAATCCCTAAAGGAACCGAATGGAACAACTCTGCAAAGCCCGCGCCTTTGAGCGAAATACCCGCGTTGGCAAAGGCAAAAATCGGTAGCACGCCATAAGCTACCGTATTATGGAGGTCTTCCTCTAGCTCCTCTAAAGGCGAGTGTTCAGGGTCAGTGTTATCCAATAGCGGAATGAACAACGCCAAGACTACCCCGGCTAAAGTCGCATGAATGCCTGACTTTAATACCGCGACCCACATGATTAAACCCACTAATAAATAAGGCGTAATTTTGGTCACATTGCGGCGGTTTAAGAGATAGAGAACGGGCAAGCAAGCCGCTGCCACGCCAAGCGAGGTAAAAGAGAGGTCGCTGGTGTAGAACAATGCGATAATTAAAATCGCTCCAATATCATCAAAGATAGCGATGGAGACCAAAAATATCTTTAATGAGTTGGGTACACGGTTGCCTAACAGACTTAAAATACCTAGGGCAAAGGCAATATCAGTCGCTGACGGAATAGCCCAGCCTTTATAAAACTCAGGTTCATGAAAGTTAAAGGCAAGATAGACGAGTGCTGGGACGAGCATACCGCCGATGGCTGCCGCAGCAGGTAGGATAATCTGTTTAATATTAGACAGCTCACCCACTAACACTTCACGCTTTAGCTCGAGACCCACTAAAAAGAAGAAGACCGCCATCAGACCATCATTAATCCAATGATGCGCATCTTTAGCAATTTCTAAACTGCCAATACGCAGTTCGACAGGGGCGTGAATAAAGGCTTCGTACCAGTGGTGCAGGGGGGTGTTGGCGATAATCATTGCGACGATGGCGGCAATCGCTAACACGATCCCTCCAGCCGCTTCAAATTCAAAAAACTTTTTTAACCTTTGTATTGCCATACTATCCTCAGTTTACCAGCACTTAAAGCCTACAGCTGTTAGTGTGATTGTCCTCATATTGATTAAATGTCACAGGCAATGCCACAAAAAATGGGCTTACTGTGCCTCAATTAGCGATAATTTTTATGCTATTGCTATCCTGCTACGCGTTTATTTTACCTGAAAAAAAACGTCCTCACATAGCCAAGCGGCATTGATACCTACCATAATATGATTATACTAGCGCAAAAGTCGATACTTATTAATAATAATGTCCCTATTAATAGGGTGTTTTTAGCGAGTTTGCTAAGGTGTCTGCACGCAAATACCGGCAAAAATTATGCCAATATCTATGCTCATACCAATGCTAATTCGAGCGCTAATAGCAATGCCAATAACACCACCAATAGCAACGCTGCGGCTAAGACTGTCTTTATCACCAAATTAGGCGTATCTTGTCACCCTAAATAAGGGGGTGGCTATTATCATAGTTGCTACGCCACGCTACTGATCGGTTAGTCCGTCTTTTTTAATACTGTACCGGCTTATATACCATTGTAAAATACTCACTTTTGCCAGCTGTCAGTGTGCAGCTTTACTGCAATTCATGCTCAGTAATCGAGCCCTCCTTTATATACTAAGTTGATGTTATGGATGTCCAATTAACCTTAGAAACAATCTTAATGTTGGTCGCAGTTGCCGGTATCGCCGGTTTTATTGATGCTATCGCGGGTGGTGGGGGCCTACTGACGATACCGGCTATGCTGTTGGCGAATATTCCACCTATTTTGACCTTGGGCACCAATAAGCTTCAGGCCGCTTCAGGAGCACTCGCCGCATCGATTACGATGTTTAAAAAGGGCGTAGTGCAACCCTCGAAGATTAAACGGGCTATTGCTGGGGCATTCATTGGCGCGACTATTGGTACGATCGCGGTACAGATGTCACCGCCCGATATGTTGGAGAAATTGATTCCCTTTTTAATCGCAGCTATTGGGATTTACACCTTATTTGCGCCCAGTCTTGGTGAAGTAGAAGCGGAGCCTCGTATCTCCGAAGGCGTTTGGCAAAAGGTCGTTGCGCCCTTGATTGGTTTTTACGATGGCTATGTCGGCCCAGGTACGGGTATGTTTTTTGCGCTCGGCAATGTCGCACTACGGGGCTGCGAAATCATTACCGCAACGGGCACAGCGAAAGTGTTGAATCTATCGACCAACGTGGCCTCGCTCATCTTTTTTATCTTGGGGGGCAATGTCTTATGGAAAGTGGGTCTAGCAATGATGGTGGGGCAAACCGTAGGGGCTTAT
>Ga0098065_1001101_pt1 | contig 10157 bp, 11 predicted proteins | sample 25_taG_FD_75062 | JGI IMG/M metagenome (GOLD analysis project Ga0098065, IMG submission 75062) | Marine viral communities from Cariaco Basin, Caribbean Sea - 25_WHOI_OMZ | ecosystem: Environmental > Aquatic > Marine > Oceanic | place: Caribbean Sea: Cariaco Basin | collected 2014-11-08 | reverse complement strand
TACCCCAGCTAAGAAAGCTGCTAATAATGCTAAAGCTAGTAATGGTAGTGGTGCTAATAACAGTGCTAAAGCCAATACTGGTCATACAGCTACTAACAGTGCTAAAGCGAAAAATGCTGAGTTGGATGTGGCTCAGGCTCAGCAAAATGAGGCCAATAGTAAGGCTAGGTCTGCAGCAAAAGCACAGTCTACATCCGCTGCCAAAGCCAATACGAACTCAGTGGCTAAATCGGAAACGAAGCCAGTGCCTGCGCGTAGGTCTAGAAAAGCGGCCAGTCCGACTACGCCTGCTACCCCTGAGCAAATAGCCACAGGTGTGGTGAAAAATAGCGAGCGTGTTCCGGCTACCCGTCGTCGTCGTGCCCCTACCTCAGAGCAAACCGTGAAAGAGCGGTTGGCTACTGATTCTTAAGACGCAGACACGTATCATGACTAACGTTAGAGATAAGCTATTAGCAACGGCTAGCAAAACAGCAGTGCCAGAAAGTACTAATTACAGTGTGCATAGCCGCGACAGCGATGACCAAAACCAGCAACCGCAGCGTTGCTATTTGGGATTAGGCGGCAATCTGACCAATGAGTTGGGCACGCCGAGTGAGCATATTCACCAAGCGGTGGCCACGTTGCAGGCGCGCGATGATATCAGTCACGTGCGTCTTTCTTCCTTGTATGCCTCCAAGCCGATGGGTCCGCAAGACCAACCGGATTTTATTAATGCGGTGGTCGAGATAGAGACTAGCTTGCCGCCATTGGCATTATTAGCCGTTTGCCAGCAGCTTGAGCAGGATGCCCAACGCGTTCGCTTACGTCGTTGGGGTGAGCGCAGTTTGGATGTTGATTTATTACTCTATGGCGATCAGCAGATTTCCTTACCCACGCTCACGGTGCCGCATGCTGGTATTCGCGAGCGTAACTTTGTGTTGGTGCCGCTAGCAGAATTAAACCCTAGCTTGGTCATTCACGGTAGCGCTATTGCTGATTATGCGGCCAGTCAAGACTGGTCGGGGCTGACGCAGCTGACCTAAGTATTACTATTTTTCCCAGACACTCTACTTTCGCTAGCATGGCAGCCCTCGTGCTACTCATCCGAAATATCGTAGGCTGCGGCGCAAGCCCAGCGTTGACACCCGTTTAATAAGTGAGCCGCTATGATTACCTTATCTACGCTAAATAAATATAAAAAAGACGGCAAGAAGTTCAGTTGCTTAACTTGCTATGACGCTATGTTTGCCAAAATGATGGAAAACGCCGCCGTTGACACTATCCTTATTGGTGACAGCTTAGGCATGGTCGTGCAAGGCCATGAGTCTACTTTACCGGTCACCATCGCTGACATGGCTTATCATACCGCTAACGTCGCCCGCAGCAATAAGCACGCGTTAATCATGGCTGACCTGCCTTTTATGAGCTACGTTACGTTAGAAGACGCGATTGCTAATGCTCGTACTGTCATGCAAGCTGGGGCTCATGTGGTCAAGATTGAAGGCGGCGCTGAGTTGTGCGAAATAGTCGCTAAACTTGCTGCTGCTGGCACGCCGACCTGTGTGCATCTTGGCCTAACGCCACAGTCTGTCAACGTCTTCGGCGGTTATAAAGTTCAAGGTAAATCAGACGATAGTGCCACTAAATTACTTAATGATGTGCAAGCGCTAGTCGCAGCCGGTGCTGCTATTATCCTACTCGAATGCGTGCCAGCGGCCTTAGCTAAAACGGTCACGGAAGCGGTGAATGTGCCTGTGATTGGCATTGGCGCGGGTAGCGATACCGATGGTCAAGTTTTAGTCATGCACGATATGCTAGGGGTGACTCATGGGCGTACTGCTCGCTTTGTTCATGACTTCTTGACGGATGAGCGCAATGACAAGCGTAGCGTTGCAGGGGCTTTTGCCTTATACCATCAGTCCGTGCAAGAAGGCAGCTATCCTACCGAAGCGCACCAGTTTAACTAAAGTTCTTGCTAGACCGACATTGCGGAAACCGAAAATGACCACCACTTTTACTACCATTCAAATGTTGCGGGAGACGCTAAAACCGCACCGTCAAAACCAAAAAATTGCCCTAGTCCCGACTATGGGCAATTTGCATGCTGGCCATATCGAATTGGTCAAGCGTGCGAAAGCGCAAGCCGATATCGTTGTGGTGAGTATCTTTGTCAACCCTACTCAGTTCGGCGTGGGCGAAGATTTAGACAGTTATCCACGTACATTAAGCGCAGATACGGAAAAGTTGGTTGAAGTTGGCGCGGACTATATCTTTGCCCCCAACGTTGCTGAGATGTACCCGGTTATGCCACCGCCGACCCAAGTTTTAGCGGGTGCGATTAGCCAGCAGCTGTGTGGCCAAACCCGGCCTACGCATTTTGATGGGGTAGGGTTGGTCGTCAGTAAGTTGTTCAATATCGTTCAACCGGATATTGCGGTCTTTGGTCAGAAAGACTACCAGCAATTGGCCATTATCCAGCAATTGGTACGCGACTTAAGCTATGATATTGATATTATCGCCGCTCCTATTGTGCGTGCGGAAGACGGTTTAGCTTTATCGTCGCGCAACCAGTACCTTAGTGAGGCCGAGCGGGCTATAGCACCCTCCTTGCATAAGGAAGTCGACCGATTAGCTACTCAGCTTGCCCAAGGGCAGCATCTGGCAGCCAGTAATGAGACGGATAAAGCGAGTACGGCTCAGTTGCAAGCGTTGATTAATGGGACGATTGCCCGTATCAATGCGACTGGCTTTAAAGTAGATTATCTTGAGGTCAAAAAACAAGATTTGACGGAGATAACTGAGGTAAGTACGGATACTGAGTTGGTCATTATTACTGCGGCTTGGTTGGGCAAAGCGCGCTTATTAGACAATCAAGAAGTCACTGTTCAGCAGCAAGTCTAAGAGCAAATGTGCTCCAAAAAGTGCGCTCAAATACTATGTAAAGTGCGCGCAAATACTATGTCATGCTATTAGCTAATGCACCATTTACGACGATTACGCCAGTTTATAGAGTCATGTTTTTGACAAGGATAAGAACTCATGTCGCCGAACCACCAGCTCGCTAGTACCTCTACTGCCTCACCGGTAAAGGAAGCAATATCGTTGCTTATCGTCTCGGGAAGATCAGGGTCGGGTAAGACCTCAGCCCTAAATATTCTAGAGGACTTAGGGTATTATGCGATTGATAATATGCCGTTGTCTTTGGTGCCTGATGCCGCAGCTAAGCTAATAGTAGACGGTAATATTGCGAAAGTAGCGTTGGGGGTGGATGTACGGACACCTCGTGCTGATTTGTCTAACTTTGCTAGTATTCTCACTAGCTTGGTCGAACGCTATGGCAGTGACTCGGTCAAAGTCCTGTATGTGACCGCGCAAGAGCCGGTATTAATAGCCCGCTTTAATGCCACCCGTCGCGTGCATCCGTTAATGGCAACGGCAGAGAACCCCGTCTTTAATTTGCCAAACGCTATTAAAAAAGAAATCGAGCTGTTAGAGCCTATTGCCAGTCATGCCGATATCAAGATAGATACCAGCCATCTCAATATCCATCAGCTCAAAGAGCGCATCCGTGAGCATACGGGTATCGAAAACCAAGTCACGATTAACTTGCTGTCGTTTGGTTTTAAATATGGCTTGCCTATTGATGCCGACTTTGTCTTTGATGTGCGTATTTTGCCCAATCCGCATTGGAATCCGGAGCTGCGCGCCAAGACCGGCCGTGACCCTGAGGTCGCTGAGTTTTTTGCAGAGTACCCTGAAGTCGATGAAATGCAGACCGATATCTATAAATTTTTAACCCGTTGGCTACCCGATTTCTTAGACAATAACCGCCATACGGTGACCGTCGCTATCGGCTGTACCGGTGGCAAGCATCGTTCGGTCTTTATCACCGAAACCTTACAAAAGTCCCTCGGTGACAGCTTGCCTGAAGGCTTGAACGTTATCGCCAAGCACCGTGAAAAACCGCGGTGGTCGGCATAGCCTACGCAGCTTTACCCCTGTTATTTGTGAACCCTGAGTTTTAGGCCTTATTGATGGGCCTTAATACCCGATAATTACCATCCCAGCTATTTGAGAATATATTATGATTAATTGGTCAGAACAGGACATGCGCGTCTCGCGTACCGAGCTAAAAAAAGCTCACGAGCGCTTGCAAGACCTCTCGGTACCACTATCCGAACTGTCTAAAAAGCAGATGAAAAAGTTGCCTGTCAGCGAGTACTTTTTAGCTGAATTAACCGCGCTAGCAGATATTACCAGTGCTATTGCAAAAAAACGCCAGATTAAGCGCGTGGGCAAGCTAATCAGTGAAGAGAACCGTCATGAGCTAGTCAATGCCTTGTTTAAAACTCGTTTTAGCCCTGAGCAAGTGGCTAAAATTGAAGCTTGGACCAGTCGTTTAAATATCAATGACGAAGGCACGATGAAGCAATTTTGTAAGCAATACAAGATGGCAGAGCGCAACAGTATCTATCAGCTGCTGTTATGGATTGAGTATGCTAAGCATATGAATGACGATGAATTGTTAGAAGAGTCAGAGCAAGATTTGATCAGCTATATCAAAGAAGTGGCGATGTTGAAATTGATTAATGAGTAAGTAAGTACTAGCTACGCTGCTTTATTAATGCTGGTTTCCGGCTATTGATTGATACGGCTGCTTCGTTAGACTTAAGAATAGACCTAAAAAAACCGCCTATCTCAACAGATAAGCGGTTTTTTTATAATTATACGATGGACGCTAAATTATTTTTTCTCAGCGCGGGCTTTATCGACTAAATAATCCACCACCTGAGCCACTTTAGCGCCTTCGCCAGTCACGACATACTTGCCTTGAACGACGACAGCAGGCACACCGCTAAGTTGATAGCGCTTGGCACCGGCTTGTGAGCGACCAATTTTGGTACTTACGGCAAAAGAGTTGTATAAGCTATTGAACTTTTTGCGGTCCACGCCTTGGCTTGCATACCATTTGCTCAATGAATCTTGGTCAAATAATTTTTTGCCATCATCTTGAACAGCTTTGAATAAAGGGGTGTGGGTCTTTTCTTCAAAACCTAACAGCTGCGCCGCATAGAAACCACGAGCATTGGCTTCCCAAACGGGGTTTAGAGCTGCAGGAGTTCTAAAGAAGGCCACATCTTTATCTTTAGTTTTGGTCCATTTCTGCATGTGCGGTTCTAGGTTATAGCAATGCGGGCAGCCATACCAAAAAAACTCACGGACGATAATAGCATCACCGCTTATTTTTTCAGGGTTATCGAGTACTTTGTAGTCTTTGCCGGCTTCATAAGTGGCGGCATTGGTCGCCATGCTGGCAAGACCGATAGCGGCAGCAAGGCCGGTTAGAGCTGCAATACGTTTCATGCGCGATCCTTACTTAATAAAAAAATATAACTATGGTATCGTGATTGTATTCGGGGTTTCAACTTATACTCATACGCTAAGCGGTGATGTGAAGCAATATTTTCACAGCTCTAGACGGTATTTATCACAGGCTTATAGGGGATAAAGCTATGATAACGTATCTTATCTTATTTTGAAGCATATTTATCTCGCTAATTCTTAAGTAAGGGTTGTGACTTTGTTAGGAAGTCTTATTTAGCTACCCACCTAAGTAATAATAGCAACAATCCTTTACCCGAATAGCGCGGGATGGTCTTATAATTGAGCGACCCTCTTATAATTGAATGAAGCTCTGAGCTAACCTATAGTATAACGCTAGCAAGCGACTGCCTAATAATAGCGTCATTATTACTCGCTAAATGGCTAAACGCTAATCAGTAAGGGCAGTAGTAATTTTATACTCTAAACTGTTATTTAGCCTAATTTTTATTTGTCTTGCTTTTATTTATCTTACTCTTATTAATATTGCCAATCACAAGGGCCTTTTATGACCAGCGCCACTACCCATACCCAGAATACTACTAGCCAATCTGCAGCCAGCCCGAATGTCGACTCTAACGAGGTGGCAAAGTTTACCAAGCTTGCTGATGAATGGTGGGACAAGCAAGGGGCATTTGCGACCCTACACGAGATCAACCCGTTGCGTCTCAATTGGATTACTGACGCCGTTGCTGAAATAATGGGCACGGATTTAGAAGGTTTGCGAGTCGTAGATATTGGCTGTGGCGGGGGTATTTTGACCGAATCTATGGCGCGCCGTGGGGCGGATGCTACCGGTATTGATTTAGGAGAAGAAAACCTGAAGGCGGCCTCAGTGCATGCGGAGCAAAGTGGTTTATCAGCTACCTTGCGCTATCAGCATATTGCTGCTGAGAGCTTTGCCGCCGAGCATAAGGGCCAGTTCGATGTGGTCACTTGTATGGAAATGCTAGAGCATGTGCCTGACCCCAGTGCTATCGTCCAAGCTTGTTTTGATTTGCTAAAGCCAGGCGGTGTTTGTGTGCTCTCGACCATTAACCGCAATCCTAAGTCTTATTTATTCGCTATCGTGGGGGCAGAATACGTCCTGCGCTTACTCGACCGGGGGACCCATGACTACGCTAAGTTTATTACCCCAGCCGAGCTCGATAAAATGGCGACCACTGCTGGCTTTGAGCGCGATAATATGATTGGTCTGCATTATAATCCTTTGACCAAACGTTACTGGCTTGCGCAAAACGTCGATGTGAACTATATGATGTCGGTGAAAAAACCCAGCTAAGCTTTATTTTGCTCCTTAATGCGAGAATCTTTGACTAATTAGAGTAGACCTATGGCCCAGTTTGTAAAAGCAGTCTTATTTGATTTGGATGGTACTTTAATCGATACCGCCGCTGATTTTATCCGTATTATTCGCCGTATGAGCGCGCAGCATGGTTGGCAAGCGCCCAATGATGTGGATATCCGTGAACAAGTCTCTGCAGGCGCCTCGGCGATGGTCAAGCTCATTTTATCGCACAACGAGCAGCCGATTAATGAAGAGACGCTACAGGACTATCGTCAGCAGTTCCTGGATGAGTATGAGGCGGATATCTGTGTCGACAGCCGTATCTTTGCTGAGCTTGAGCCCTTATTGATAGATTTAGAGGCTAAAGAGACGCCTTGGGGTATCGTCACCAATAAGCCGCGCTATTTGGCTGAAAAGTTGTTGGACGCGTTGGACTTAACCGAGCGCTGCGCAGTCTTGGTGTGTCCCGATGATGTTCGCTATACTAAGCCGGATCCTGAGCCAATGTATCTGGCATTAGAAAAATTGGGCTTACCACGCGGTATTGCGGAGACGGTCATTTATGTCGGCGACCATCTGCGGGATATCGAAGCGGGTAAATCCGCCGGTATGATTACTGTGTTGGCCAGTTACGGTTATATTCCCCCAGAAGATCAGGATAGCCTAGCAGATTGGGGGGCGGACTATATTACAGAGACGCCTGCGAAATTAGCCAAGCTATTACAGTCTTCCAAGTTTGACTATTTATAGGTAATAGGCTCTGCTAGTGACTCGTATTTAGTCCCTAATTAGAGCCTGCTGTTTTAGTTTAAATAAATGCTGTTGCTGAAGTAAATGCTGGTGCTGCTGATGGGGAGGTTTGTTCAAAGCTATCCCCTGATTCTTGTTTAATTTTCTTTGATAATTATTGTCTTATTTATGAGCCTTGCTATGACCTCTACTACTGCTAATCCGCTTACTCATGATCAAATCCGTGCTTACCAAGCCCCAGCGAACTGTCTGGCGGGGAAGATAATTTTAGTCACGGGTGCTGGCTCTGGTATTGGCCGAGTGGCTGCCCTCACTTATGCCCAACATGGCGCTACAGTCTTACTGCTAGGCAGAACCACCAGCAAGCTGGAAGAAGTCTACGATGAGATTGAAGCTTTAGGTGCCCCGCAACCGGCTATGCTACCGCTGAATCTAGCGAGTGCCAGCTATACTGAAATGCAGCAATTAGAAAACCTGATTAATAAAGAATTTGGCCACCTTGATGGTATCTTGCACAATGCGGGAATTTTAGGCGAATTGACCCCATTAGAAATGTACGATGTGGATACTTTTGCTAAGGTTATGCAAGTGAATTTCACGGCGGTGTTTATGTTGACCCAAGCCTTGTTACCCCTAATCAAGGCCTCGGCCAATGGCTCAGTGGTATTTACTAGCAGTACGGTGGGCACGCACCCTCGCGCATTTTGGGGCGCTTATGCGCTATCGAAGCAAGGCGTTGAAGGGATGAGCGATATCTTTACCCAAGAGACGCAAGCGACCACGAACCTGCGCTTTAACTGTATTAACCCGGGCGGCACCCGCTCTAACATGCGCGCTCATGCTTTCCCTGGGGAGAATCCTATGAGCCTAAAAACCCCTGAAGATATCATGCCAGGCTACCTCTGTTTAATGGCAGATGACAGCATTGGCGTGCGTGGTAAAGTGGTCGCTTTACAGCCTAAGTAAGGTTTATAAGAACAGCAATAGCCCTATAAATTCTGCACAATCTGTAACCAAACAGAGTGCCGTAATTGATTGAAAATTAGGCAAATTCTCCCCATATACTATAGACAATCTAGTACTGATAAGACCATATAGTACAGATAAATAGCAAATAAAAAGGGGAGAGGCTATGGCAGGCGGCTGGGCGCGAGATGGCGCTGAACATGAACAGATGGACGCAACGGTTAATGATGCTTTAGAGCGGGCAAGACGCTTATTACCGCAAGGGGAGAGTGCTGAATTCTGTGATGAATGCGGTGAGCCTATTCCTGAAGCACGGCGATTGGCCTTACCAGGGGTACAGCATTGTGTCCGCTGTCAAACTGAGCTTGAGGCTACGGCAAAGGCGGGCGAGTTGTTTAATCGCCGCGGCAGTAAAGACAGTCAATTACGGTAATAGCCATCAATAGGATGACTCTATACCGGCGTAGGCTTGCGGCTTAGCTTAGCAATGTCTCACCTAGTGACTTGCAGAATATAGCATTGAGCTGTGGACGGGACAATACGCATAAAAAAGGCGCACCATGGGAAGCGCCTTTTTTACGTCTAATTTTTCACACTAATTTGCTAAGCTGACCTTAATGACTATCGGCTTCATCAGGAACGAATACATAACCCACGCCCCACACGGTCTGGATATAACGCGCTTGTGAAGGGTTGTCTTCAATCAGACGACGCAATCGAGACACTTGTACGTCAATAGAGCGCTCCATTGCTCCCCATTCACGGCCACGCGCTAGATTCATCAGCTTATCGCGGGTCAATGGCTCACGCGGATGTTGGACTAGGGCCTTTAATACCGAAAATTCACCCGTGGTCAAAGTCACTAGGTTGCCTTCACGTTTTAAAGTACGCGTCGATAAATCTAAGGTCCAAGGGCCAAATTCGACCACTTCAACTTGCTGGCTGGGTGCCCCCGGCAATTCACGGCTTTGACGGCGTAGCACTGCCTTGATACGGGCTAATAACTCTTTCGGGTTAAAAGGCTTGGGTAAATAGTCATCGGCACCAGCTTCTAATCCTGCAATACGATCGGCATCGCCGCCTTTTGCGGTCAGCATAATAATGGGAATATCGCCATTATCTTCGCGCAGGCGTTTACAGATACTGATACCGTCTTCGCCTGGCAGCATCAAATCCAATACCACCAAAGAGAATAATTCACGCTGCATCAGTTTATCCATCTGATTGCCATCGTGGGCAGTACGGACGACAAAGCCGTCATCTTCCAAAAAACGCTGTAATAGTGAGCGTAAGCGCGCGTCATCATCCACTACCAAAATGCGTTGGGTGAGGGTGTCTTGCATGGTATCTGCCATAATGCACGTCCTTTTATCCGTTGTTTGTCAATTATAATAGCTATACTGGGTAGTGTATAAGATTATGCCAACAAATACACTGATATTGCAGGGTAATGCTGTATGGCTTTGTTTAATAACTTCTAAATTATCTAAGCTGAGCGAATTTGTTGAATAGCGTTTTTTAGTATTTCCGCACCTTTTTGGTGTTTTATCGCATTTTTTGCCTAAAAAGCCGCTGTCTTTTGCTCATACTGAGCTTCAGTAACGATGCAGCGTTTAAAAAGGATTTCTATTGTCCATACTTTTGCTATAATGCAGACCACCTTTAAAGCAACATTGATACGGATATGAGCTTGACTGATACTGTTACTACTCAAGATACTGCCAATTCTGCTGTGAATAATACAGTGGCAAACGCATTGGATGCGAAGACGACTGCGGCGATTCACGAT
>Ga0098065_1001096_pt1 | contig 10181 bp, 6 predicted proteins | sample 25_taG_FD_75062 | JGI IMG/M metagenome (GOLD analysis project Ga0098065, IMG submission 75062) | Marine viral communities from Cariaco Basin, Caribbean Sea - 25_WHOI_OMZ | ecosystem: Environmental > Aquatic > Marine > Oceanic | place: Caribbean Sea: Cariaco Basin | collected 2014-11-08 | reverse complement strand
CATTAATTATGGCGCTAGTCGACTATTTGCAGCCACGCGGTATTCAGGTTGGGGTTATCAGTCGCGGTTATGGGGGCGATGAGGCCGCTATGCCGCTGCTAGTGACTCAGCGCAGTGTGCCCAGTCAGGTCGGTGATGAGCCTTGTTTAATCGTCGCGCAAACTGGGGTGGCGATGGCCGTGTGCCCGAATCGCCAACAAGCTATCGAGACCTTGCTAACGGCGCATCCGAATATCCAATTAATTATCGCGGATGATGGTCTGCAGCATTATGCGCTAGCCCGTGATATAGAATGGATCGTCGTGGATGCCAGCCGCGGCTTTGGTAATCGGCAATTGCTACCGACCGGGTTTTTACGGGAGCCGATTAGTCGCCTTGAAGGGGCTACGGTGATTTGGCATCAAACTCCGGATAAGGTGACGGATAGTCTGGCTACTCATAGCGATCATGGGAATGAAAAGCAGCTAACCATGCAGCTACAGCCTAGCGAGCTGCTGCCATTATTACCACCAGACTACTACCTGCCCTTATTAGGTGGCACAAAGTCGGCTAAACTTGCTGTAAATGAAGAAAATAACTTGGCTGCTATTGAGCACCCTGATAGCAATACTCCCGTCCATGCACTGAGCGGTATCGGCTATCCACAGCGGTTTTTTACCACTTTGCGCAATCTAGGCTTTACGGTGATTGAGCATCCTTACCCAGACCACCACGCTTTTACTTGGACAGAACTCTCGGGCTATACTGATTATCCTATTGTGATGACCAGTAAAGACGCCATTAAGTTCCGAGTGTTGGCTGAACAACAGCTACAACAGGCAGTCACCGCTCCGCAACAGCGCCAAGATCTAATCCAGCTATTGGCCAGACTGTGGGTTTTACCGGTACAAGCCCAGTTATCACCGGCTTGTTACGAGACGCTGCAACGTCAACTTAAGGCAGTCGGGCTACCCTTGTAGTGAGGTCATGGTGCTAGAATTTTCTTACTTGTTTATGGTTATTCAACAATAAGTGGCTCGCAATAAGCAGTAGTTATGCGCTAATTTTAACCAACTCTTTGTTATTTTTATCAGATAGGACTCTCCCTTATGCCAAAAAGCTCTATGTCGACTGGCTATATGTCAGCGGCGTCTCAGACTCCGGTGGCGCGTACCCATATTGTGATTCCTGCTCGTTTTAAAAGCACGCGTCTACCGGGTAAGCCTTTGCTGCTTATCCATGGCAAACCAATGATTTTATGGGTGGCGGAGAAGGCCAGCGCGGCTAAGTTTGCAGATGACGTCTGCATTGCTACGGACAATGACGAGATTGCCCGCTTATGCGAGCAGGCGGGCTATGAAGTGGTGATGACCAGTGGTGACCATGTCTCAGGGACCGATAGATTGGCAGAAGTCGCTGATGTAAAGGGCTGGCCCGACCATGATATCGTGGTGAATATGCAAGGGGATGAGCCGCTAGTGCCGCCACAATTGTTAGAGCAGTGCCAGCAATTGCTAGAGCAAGATGACAGCAGTGTGATGGCCACATTATGCGAGCCCATCGAAGACCATGAGACCTTTATGCGACCCTCCGTAGTTAAGGTAGTCTCGGACCAGAATCAGCGAGCTTTATATTTTAGCCGCGCGCCTATTCCTTGTGACCGTGATCATGCGCTGGCTTTAGCCAACCACGATGGCTTGGTAGACAATCCCACTTTAGCTGTGCCTAAAAATGCCTATCGTCATTTGGGCCTATATGCTTACCGCGTGGGGTTATTAAAGCAATTTGTCAGCTGGCCACAAAGCCCGTTAGAGATGTTAGAGAGCCTAGAGCAGCTGCGTATTTTAGAAAATGGTGGCAAGATTGCTGTCGCCCAAGCCCAGCTGCTGTTGCCCCCGGGTGTCGATACTCAAGAAGACTTGGACCGACTCAATGCCATGCCGCTAAGCCTATTTGAATAAATATAAAAATAGATATAAATATAAGCGCGCACCGTAGGATATGCTATGACGACCACTCCCTCACAAAATGCTGCAATGGGTTCGCCATTAGAGAATAGTGGTCTGGACTTCTTTGCCCCGTTACTACCTTGGCAGCAGCAGGCATGGACGCAACTGACGGCTCCGCAAAATCAGGCTGCTTTGCCGCATGCTTTATTGGCAGCAGGTATTGAGGGCATGGGTAAGCGGCAGTTTGTTTGGCGGTTAGTGGCTTGGTTATTATGCCGCGCGCGTGCCAGCCATCCGCTTGGGGCGTGCGGAGTCTGTGAAAGTTGCGATTGGCTAAAGTCGGGCACCCATCCGAATCTGCAAGTATTACCGCTGCATAGCTTGCCGCTAGTGGCTACGGAAGAAGAGCCGACCAACAAGTCCAAAGCTAGTAAGTCCACGGCTAAAGACAGCACCGATGCCCCCAAGCGCACGATTAAGGTGGATGATATTCGCCAGTTGATTTCTTTTGTGCATCAAGGCAGCCAAGGTATCCGCGTGTGTGTTTTTGATTATGCTGAGCAGATGACGATTGGTGCTGCCAATGCGCTCTTAAAAACTTTAGAAGAGCCGCAGCCTAAAGTACATTTATTATTAATCACTGACAGTCCGGCGCAGCTACTGCCCACGATTAAAAGTCGAGTACAACAACTGCCGCTACAGCGTATCCCTTACGAGCTAGCGACAGGCTATATTAAAGAGCAGTTGGGCGGACAAGTGAGTGATGCTGAGGTGGCTCAGCTGTTGTCCCTCGCGAACGGGGCGCCATTAGCGGCAGTGGCTATGGCCAGTGCACCGTGGTATGGCAAGCGCAAAGTATGGCTGACTGTTTGGCTGGCTTTACGGGCGGGCAAGCGCAGTGCATTAGCGGCCAGTGACTATTGGCAAAAAGAGCTCAGCCTAGCGGAATTTACCCAATTGACCGAGCTGATGCTGATTGATATCAACCGTATAGTGTTAGGGCTCGATAGCCTACAACAAGATTGCGATATTGCCGAGGCAGTCCCTGCAGAGTTTATGCCGTCCATGGCGGCTCTAGAGGAGCTGGCACGCGTCATTGCTAGCAGCAAACGGGCTATCCAACAAAACGTGCAGGAAAAATTAGCTTATGATAAGCTAATGCAAAGTATTGCCCAGACTTAAAATCAGCAAACTATACTTATTGTTTATCACTTTATTACCTACTAATTATTGTCTATTCATCATTATCTATTCATCATATTTGGAGAGTCGCCGTGGCCATGCCGGGAATGGGCGGGATCATTACCTGCAATATCGAAGATGAGGCAACGCTGTATGCCAGTTATCTGCCCTTTGTCACCAATGGTGCGTTATTCGTGACCAGTGACTGCTTACAAAAATTGGGCGATGAAGTGTTTGTCGCCGTGACTTTACCGGGTTCTAGTGAGCGTATGCCGCTTAATGGTAAAGTCGTCTGGATTAATCACAAGGCGCAAGCAGGTCGTCCGGCAGGGTTTGCCGTACAGTTTGGCCAAGACCCAGTAGGTCTTAAAGTAAAGAATGAAATAGAACGCTTACTCGCCGGTAAGATTGAATCGGCGCAGTCAACTTATACGATGTAGCTTATAGTCAATACGTCTGTCTTGGTCATTCATGCCTGATATGTTGTGATGAATCAGTTCGATTCGTAAATATTGATAAGTTGCCACATTAAGAAAGCCCTGTTTATTAGCAGGGCTTTTTGTTGAGTGGTTAAATAGTTTGTATGAGTCATGATCACTGCATAATTAGACTTAGTAGCGTGACGGCACATACATATCATCGGGGATAGGCTCACGGTAGTATTCTTCACCTCTTTTTCTCTCAGGCAGAGCGACTTCATCACGAGGGACTTCTTGGTAAGGAATTTGCTCGAGTAAATGGGCAATACAGTTGAGCCGCGCCCGTTTTTTCGTATCGCCTTCAACCACCCACCAAGGCGCTTCTGGGATATGGGTACGCTCAAACATGGTCTCTTTAGCCTTAGTATAGTCCTCCCAACGGCGCCGTGATTCTAAGTCCATAGGTGACAGCTTCCACTGTTTTAAGGGGTCATGGATGCGGCTGAGAAAGCGCGAATGCTGCTCCTCATCGGTAATAGAAAACCAATATTTAATCAGACGAATCCCAGAGCGCACCAGCATGCGCTCAAACTCAGGGACCGATTGAAAAAACTCCTCGTACTGAGCGTCAGTGCAAAAGCCCATCACCTTTTCAACACCAGCCCGGTTGTACCAACTGCGATCGAACAAGACAATCTCGCCCGCTGCCGGTAGGTGCGAGACGTAACGCTGAAAGTACCACTGGCTTTGTTCGCGCTCTGTCGGGGCGGGCAGGGCAGCCACACGGCAAACGCGCGGGTTTAACCGTTGAGTAATACGCTTAATTGCGCCCCCCTTACCCGCAGAGTCTCGGCCCTCAAAGATGACTACGATGCGCTCGCCGGTCTCAACGACCCAGTCCTGCAATTTAATCAGCTCTCTTTGCAGGCGTACCAACTCTTGAAAATAGGTCTGGCGATCGAGCTTTTCTTGCTCGCTCAGGCCTTGTCCGGTAAAGCGATAATCACGCACATAATCGTCAATTTCATTTTCAAGCTCTTCATCGTAAGTATCAATCAGGTCTTGATGCATCTTGCGGCGCAGCTCATCGTTATATATTTCTTTTTCCATACGCTGGATAAAGGTATCTTTTTCGGGGGCTGTTAGCTCGATCTGTTCTTGGGCAGATAACGCGTCAAGGTCAAGCGAGGTAGGGGGTGTTGACATAATAGCTCCTGTAAGATGACGGCATCAGTGGCTTTAATAAGTAAAGCTTTGATGGGCTCATAATTAATCATAACATGGCTTAATGACAGCAAATTGTCGCTACTATTATTTATTTTAGAGCAGCAGTATTAGTTATTTTAGAGCCGAGTCTTAGGCTCCTTTACCCTAATACGCACCCATAAAAAAACCCCCTCCAACCTTAGTGAGAGGGGGTTTAAGAGAGGGGCTATCTTATTGTTAACAGCCTCATCTCTCTTAATAAGCCTAATTTACCAAGGGCTTATTTTTCTAGGATACAAGTTACGCCTTGGCCACCTGCAGCACAGATAGAGATTAGGGCACGGCCTGATCCTTTTTGATCTAGCATCTTAGCGGCTGACGCTAGGATACGACCACCAGTAGCGGCAAAGGGATGGCCTGCTGCTAGTGAAGAGCCGTTGACGTTTAACTTGCTACGGTCGATTGAGCCTAGTGGGGCGTCTAGACCTAAACGCTCTTTACAGAAAGTCTCGTCTTCCCAAGCGGCTAGGGTAGACAATACTTGTGAAGCAAAAGCTTCATGGATTTCATAGAAATCAAAGTCTTGTAAAGTCAGACCAGCACGCTCAAGCATACGTGGTACGGCATAAGCTGGTGCCATCAATAGGCCTTCTTTTTCACCTGATTTACCGATGAAGTCTACCGCTGCAGTCTCTTGATGCACTAGATAAGCTAGTGGTTTAAAGCCGTTGGCTGCTGCCCACTCGTCATTCGCTAGTAATACACAAGATGCACCATCAGTTAGTGGCGTAGAGTTCGCTGCTGTCATGGTTGGGTTAGCATTTTTCTTACCAAAAGCAGGCTTAAGCGTCGCTAGCTTTTCTTTATTGGTATCAGGACGCAAGTTATTATCACGAGTCAGACCTTTATATGGCGTGATTAGGTCATCAAAGAAACCTTCGTCATAAGCGCGCGCCAAGTTTTTATGGCTGTTAAAGGCCAACTCATCTTGGTCTTCACGGCTAATGTTCCACTCTAGCGTCGTGATGGCTTGATGATCGCCCATTGATAGACCAGTACGTGGCTCACCATTTTGCGGCGCATCGATCAACTCTTTAGGGTTGATGTTTAATAGCGCTTTTAGGCGGTCTTTATTGGTCTTAGCCGCGCCCAATTGGATTAGGGCTTTACGTAGGCCATCACCCACAGCGATAGGCGCATCAGAAGTGGTATCTACGCCACCAGTGATAGCAGAGTCGATGATACCTAAAGAGATTTTGTTCGCAGCAGCGAAAGTCGCTTGCAAGCCAGTACCACATGCCTGTGAGATATCATAAGCTGGTGTGTGTGGGTCTAGTGCGGTGTTCAAGGCCGCTTCACGAGTTAAGTTTAAATCGCGGCTTAGCTTCAGTACAGCACCAGCGACGACTTCACCAACGCGCTTGCCTTGCAAGTCAAAACGCTCGACCAAGCCGTTTAGCGCAGCGCTCAACATATCGATGTTGCTAGCGTTGGCGTAAGGGCCGTTAGAGCGAGCGAATGGGATGCGGTTACCGCCTAGGATAGCTACAGGGATTTGACCGTTTCTAGAGGCTGATTTAGGAGCAGCTTGTGATTTAGTCGCGGCTGCAGGGGCTTTATCAGCGGCGTCTTTTTTAGTGTCATCTTTCATAGTGTCTTCTTGTTTAGTGGTGGGTTTTTTAGGGGTTTCAGTTTTAGTCTGTGCCTTTGTATCTGTTTCCGTAGTGGTCGCAGCTTTAGCAGCAGGCTTAGCGGTTTCTGGCTTTGCTTCAGTTGTTTTAGAATCTGTTGTTTTAGGTTCAGCAGCTTTGGTTGCAGATGCTTTGGTCACAGTTGACTCTTTATCTGCCACTTTTTTGTCGTCAGCTTTTTTCTCAGCCGTTTTACTTTCACTGGCTTTAGCGTCGTTAGCTTTGCTATCTGCTGCCTTATCATTAGTCTCTGGTTGTCCATCCAATACTTCAGCCTTTAGCTCTGCGATGGAATCAAAATGCGCTGTAGACTCATTGGGTTTTGACTCAGCAGTCTTAGCAGAATTTGACTCAGTCTTGGCAGTAGCACCGGCTTTAACTACAGTCGCTGCAACTATTGGGCTGTCTTTTTTATTACTCATGGTTATTCCTTAAGTAGTAGTGGATAAAATTATGGCTAATGAAATAGTATTCAAAAAAAAGCATAAAGCGTGGCTGGCATCGCTTTATCGCGGAGCATAGTACTCAAATAAAACTAACTTAGATCAAAGCTCTCTAAATAAACGATAGTTAAATAAATAGCCTACTTCCAATATAAAATTGAGGCTTAATAACATTGAGACTTGATAACCGTGTGGTTTGACCACCAGCAGTGCTGTTCTTAATATTGCTGCACCTACCCTGCGCTAATAATGACCCACTATGACCACGTAACGTGACTAAATTAAGTCCAAGGTGCAATAAAATGTCACCGTATTCAGCAATCCGTTGCCAGTATAAAGGCTAGTAGGATAATTTATTGCCAAAAAATAAGTTTGTAATTAATGAAAAAAACAAAAATAAACTGATAAGTCAAATAATATAAAGTTATTAGTGATAAAATCACTTAGAACTAAGAGTTTCATTTTAGCACAACTTCGTTAAATGGCAATTACCAGTTAGTAATTCTTATTACTATTAGCGTGTCTGTGGGGTAATGAGATAGTGACTAGCATTTTTGCGGCTTTACTGTTAGAGGGTTGGCGTAGATAGTTGTTATTTGTTAATAGCTTAAGTCTTTAATAAACAGCAACAGTCGCTACGCATAACACTGCGAAAGACCTAAACTATGCTACTGGCCGCTGCTAAGGAATATGTTTTAATAGAGATAAGTTGACAGAGCGACTGGTGGTAATAGTTTATCCGACTGGCAGTAATAGTCAGTCCGACTTAAAAGATGCCTTACTATGTGCTAGTGGTAAACAGGATTGACTATTATACAAGTTGCAGTACAAGCCGCGATAAAGTTGCTTTAGTGGCTTGAGGAAGGGGGCATAAATAGCCTGCAAGCTGTTGGGGTTTTTTTATAATATTAGTTTAAGGGTAGGTTGGGAATAGAGCGGTTTTTTTAATCCGTTAGCTATTTTTCCCACCGTGTTGTTGGTGCCAGATAAGGTTTGCGGTTTTACGTAGCCCTTATTATTCGTTATGATGCGTTATATTTTTTGACTATAAAGCATTATTTTTAGTCATTTTTACATTTTAATTTCCTAATTAATTCGTTAATAAAACTGCAAAGGAGCATTTATGTCAGATCGTTATGGTGATTTCATCCAATCTTCAATAGGCAAAAAAGTAGCTAAAAACTTAGGCCTACCGTTACCCGTTACCCTAGACCGGTTCGAGAGTGGTCAGCGTATTGTTCGTGGTAGCGTCTTGATAGGCAGCGCTGCTGGTGAAGACAACCGTGTGCGTGAGGCAGTGGCTCATGTGTTAGCCGACTTGCATGCCGAAGTGTATGTGAGCGATGATGCTACCGACACTGAAGCGCTAAACGAGATTGGCGTCGATGCCAAAGTCGCTAGCAGCACGGAAGACAAGTTTAAAGTATTGGTATTTGATGCCAGCAATATCAGCAATGCTGCTGAATTAAAGCAAATGTATGACTTCTTCCATCCGGTAGCGCGCCGCGTTGAGCAATCAGGTCGCGTGATCGTGATTGGTCGTCCACCAGAAGATATTACCGATATCGATACCGCTTTAGCCCAACGCTCACTAGAAGGCTTTGTGAGATCAGTTGGTAAAGAATTTAAGCGTGGTATTACTGCTCAGCTCGTTTATGTCGGCGAAGGCAATGAGAAAAACCTTGATTCTACCTTGCGTTTCTTTGCCTCAGCCCGTTCTGCGTATGTCTCAGGCCAAGTGGTTCGTGTGAAAGACGGTGAAGCTATCGATGTGGATTGGAATCAGTCGTTAGCGGGTAAGACTATGCTGGTCACTGGTGCGAGCCGTGGTATTGGTGAGGCTATCGCCCGTGTTTTAGCTCGTGACGGCGCGCATGTTATCTGCCTAGATGTGCCACAGCAGCAGTCTGACCTACAGAAAGTCGCCGGCGAAATCAGTGGTTCTGTATTGACCGTCGATATCACCGCTGAAGATGCGGGCAAGCAAATCGCTGCTGCCGCTACTAAACGTGGTGGCCTAGACGCTATCATACATAACGCTGGGGTCATCCGTGATAAGACTCTAGCGAATATGGATGAGAAAAAATGGGATATGGTCATCAATATTAACTTGGCCAGTATCGCTACCTTAAACCGTTATTTACTTGAGCAAAATGCGCTCAATGACAACGCACGTATCGTCTGTGTATCGTCTATTGCTGGTATCGCGGGTAACAATGGTCAGACCAACTATGCGACTTCTAAAGCCGGTGTTATCGGTCTAGTAGAAGCGACCGCTAAGCAGTTTGCAGCGAGTGGTTCTGGTATGACAATCAACGCTGTAGCGCCTGGCTTTATCGAAACTGAAATGACGGCTAGCATTCCTTTCGCTATCCGTGAAGCGGGTCGTCGTATGAACTCTATGAGCCAAGGCGGTCTGCCTATCGATGTCGCAGAGACTATCTCATGGATGGCTTCACCGGCTTCAGGTGGCCTAAACGGCAACATCGTACGCGTCTGTGGTCAAAACCTATTGGGCGCTTAATTGCCCATGATAGTGTGGACGCTATGAGAGGGGCAGACAATAGTATGCTGCTCTGGTAGTGGCCTAAAAGAAGTCGCCTACGGGCGGCTTTTTTATAAGGGACATCATGCCCTTATGATATGAATATGCCCTCATCATGTTTAAGAGTGGTCACATAAAGTAATAAAAATCAGCTTACAAACGTGTACTGAAATTGTTTATTATATTAACTAATACCACTACCGTGATTAGGGCTATTGCCACAAGAGGCGGCCTTATAAAAATCCGTGTTACCGTGCCTACCAGTTTTTTAGTAAGCAAAGTTTACAAAGACGGCTTTATCTTTGTCGCCGTAAAGCAATCAGGTAAGATAAAAGCCATTGGCTTACTACTAGGCTCAAGGGATAGCTTTAAAGCCTTGGTCTTAAAAGCACTATGACAAAAAATTTGTTTTACCTTTCTATATGATAGCCTAGGGGATTCGCTCGTTACTGCCACTAGCACTATCGTCATTTGACTCGACTATCAGGACGTAATTATGTCAGATAAACATTATGACGCGCTGCCAAAAGCGCATACCACTTATGCTAATATCATCAAGAGCCTATTGCCGATTGGGGATAATAAAAAGGCAACTAAAGACCAGCTATCGGACGCCACTTATAGCGTGTCGAGCCTGCACATCGATCAAAATAATCTTGATGATTACCGCAAGATTTGTGGTTTCGCAGATGACGGTAAGGTACCAGTAACTTATTTTGCTGTATTATCACAAGCCTTACAGATGAATATGATGGTCAAAGAGCCGT
>Ga0098065_1001092_pt1 | contig 10220 bp, 12 predicted proteins | sample 25_taG_FD_75062 | JGI IMG/M metagenome (GOLD analysis project Ga0098065, IMG submission 75062) | Marine viral communities from Cariaco Basin, Caribbean Sea - 25_WHOI_OMZ | ecosystem: Environmental > Aquatic > Marine > Oceanic | place: Caribbean Sea: Cariaco Basin | collected 2014-11-08 | reverse complement strand
CTGGTAACTCGATTCCGATGAGTGGCCGCCGCGATGCTTGGTACCACACCATCGTCGATAATGCGACAGAAGACTGCGCACCTGAACCTATGAACGCTGAAGACCCACTCTTCTTACTCTATACCTCAGGCTCGACCGGCCAGCCTAAAGGCGTCGTCCATACCACTGGCGGCTATATCACTTATGCGCTCTCCACTTTCCGTGATGTCTTTGATGTCAAAGACGACGATGTGTTCTGGTGTACGGCTGATGTGGGCTGGGTGACGGGCCACAGTTACATGCTGTATGGCCCGCTGGCTAATGGCACTACCACGGTCATGTTTGAAGGTGTGCCGCAGTATCCTACTTGGTCACGTATCGGCCATATCATTGATAAGCATGACGTTAGCATCCTATATACGGCGCCAACGGCTATCCGCGCGATGATGAAAGAAGGCGATGCCTTTGTGCGTGAGTCGAACCGCTCTAGCCTACGTTTATTGGGCTCGGTCGGTGAGCCGATCAACCCTGAAGCTTGGGACTGGTACTACAATGTGGTCGGTGAGGCCCGTTGTCCTATCGTCGATACTTGGTGGCAGACGGAGACTGGCGGTATCTTGATGGCACCTCTACCTAATGCTGTCGATATGAAGCCAGGCGCTGCTATGACCCCGCTGTATGGCATTCAACCTGCGATTGTTGATGCAGATGGTGAGGTGCTGGATGGCGCCACCGAAGGCAACTTAGTGATTCAAGACAGCTGGCCTGGGCAAATGCGCACCATTTATAACGACCACAAGCGCTTTTTAGAGACCTATTTTACGACTTATCCTGGCAACTATTTCACGGGTGACGGAGCAATGCGGGATGAAGACGGTCACTACTGGATCACGGGCCGTGTTGATGATGTCCTCAACGTATCGGGTCACCGTTTAGGCACGGCCGAAATCGAAAGTGCTCTAGTCGCGCATCCAACTACTGCTGAAGCCGCCATTGTTGGTATGCCGCATGATATCAAAGGCCAAGGCGTCTGTGCTTACGTTATTTTGAAAGCGGGCGAAGTGCCTTCTGAGTCGCTTAAGGGTGAGCTAAATCGTCACGTGCGGGCGGAAGTGGGCCCTATTGCCAACCTTGATGCGGTTTACCTCGTCAATGCGTTACCAAAAACCCGCTCAGGAAAAATCCTACGCCGCTTGCTACGTAAGCTCGCAGCGGGTGAATACGAAGGTCTAGGCGATACCTCAACGCTAGCCGATGCGGATATCTTGGACGAGTTAATCGAAACGGTCAAAACAGAAAAACAAGCCAGCTGCCAACAGGGCTAAATCTAGTCCCTATGAATAGTAGCTCAATCAAAAACCTCACTTTCCTTGGGTAGTGAGGTTTTTTTATGGGGGTTTTTCATCTGATTGGATAGGAAAAGTGATTTTATTGGCAAGTTTTATAAGGGGGCTCATTGTCTAACCGTGCTCATAAATACTCGGCAATGATGCTCACTAATAAAGAAATAATGGCTAGGTTAAAGATAAAGGCGATAATGCAGTGCAAAGTGCCTAACTTTCTGCCAGCAGTAGAGGTAAAAGGCACATCGGCCGTCTGCCCTGAGGTGCCAATAGCGACCGCTATATAAAAGAAATCGGCAAACTCGACCTGACTTGTAGACATTGTAGTAGCGCTGTCTTCAGGGAACACCAGCGGAGCAGGAGTATTATTAGTACGCGCAGAAAAGTAAAGATAAGCGTATTGCAGGGCAAAGATGACCTGAATCATCAGCCAAGCCAAAAAGATAGTGCCTATGGTCAACGCTAGATTCAGTAACTGCGCCAAACCTTGGTAGTCTTTACCTATATGGGTCTGCCTATTAAGCGAAAATAAGCAGACGAGGCTGGCTAACAGTACTAAAGTGAGTATCAGCGCCTTACCCTCGTGCTCTTGAGTCAGATGCTGGTGCAACGTATCGCTCTGCATCATGTAGATAATACTAGCGATATAACAGATGACCGTGCTGTCCCAAGCAATGAGAAAACAGGTGCTAAGTGAGAGCGATTGCATAACATAAAATGCGATTCCAATACTCGCGCCCAACAGCAGGCTGAGCATCAAGCGCCAATGGCTGCTCAAAGGGCTAGGGGAGTGACGATTGATCTGATGGGATGCCGACATACGCCAAACCTTAACAAGTTGAGTAAAGTACTATGAGTAAAGTGCTAAGAGGTATTGAAGCATATTTTCTGAAGGTATTACGCATAATTACTAATAGAAAATTAAAACTATCCGCTCAAGCAGGCTGTCATCATGGCTACCTCAAAGCCATTAATAACGCTAGCCAATCTCGCACCACTTTGACACAATGAGCGCACCTTAACTGCTGTGTGCTGCTTGCCATGCCTGAGTCTATCCACTCTCTCAATGCTGCTGTTGCTAATCCTAATACGGCTACTGCTGCCGATGCTACTACTACAGCCTCACCAACCCGTATCGCTATTATTGGTGCGGGGCTTACGGGTCTCATAACGGCAACCTTGCTTGAGCGTAAATTTTCTGAATTAGGCCAAGCGTTAAAGATTGATATCTTTGAGAAGTCTGGCGGGGTAGGCCGTCTGGCCACTCGTTATAAAAAGCCAGCGACTAGTCATACGGCTGACGGCGCTCACGAAGATAAACAGTGGCAGTTTGAATTTGGCGCGCAGTTTTTTACCGCAAAAAGTAGTGAATTTAAAAGTTTTATCCAACCGTGGTTAGCGCAAGAGGTTATAACCCCTTGGCATGCGCAAGTGGCGCAATTGACCACGACGGCTGCAGAGGCGCAGGTCATTAGTTTGAGCGAACCATGGAGTGATTCCCAGCCCCGCTATATCAGCAGCCCTAAAATGACCAGTTGGGGGAGAGCTATAGCGAAGGCGCTGCAGCACACCACCCTGCATTATAAAACCCGCGTTGCGCCATTAGCGGACCGTCATATCGACCACACGACCCACATAAATACAGCGCTGTGGGATGATCAGGGCAACGCCTTGGGCAAATACGACTGGGTGATAGTGACTGCGCCAACCGTTCAAGCCAATGAACTGCTCGAGTCATCCAGTTTTGCTTTCCAACAGGAGATAGCCCAGCGTAAAATGGTGGCCTGCTATACCTTGATGTTGGGCTGGCAAGATTTCACTACTTTGCCCGCAAGTATTGCAGACGCGACTTGGGAGGTATTGGAGGTAGCGGGGGCTAATCAAGGGGCGAGTATTGGCAAGATATTCATTGAGCACACGAAACCGCAGCGCGATAAAGTATTGCCGAGTATCACTATCCATGCTGATAATGCTTGGTCAGAGCAGCACGTTGATGACGAGATTGAGAGTGTTAAGGCCACGCTATTAGCGGCCGTGCAGCAAATACTAGGGTGGACTGACCGTCAGGCGCCCCAGCATATTGATTGCCATCGTTGGCGTTATGCGGCCACGGCAACCGTGTCGCAAACCTTGCCAACCTTATATAGAGATCAGGATAAGCAATGGCTAGTGTCTGGCGATTGGTGCGAGCAGGGCCGTATCGAAAGCTGCTATCAGCAAGCGGCTTTAAGTGTGGCTAGCATTTGTTCTATTTAGCTCCACTCCTATTTAACCATAGCCCTATTTAACCACAAGACCTTTCCTATCAAGATAAATAGGCAACTCAATAGCTTACTAATCGTTCAGTACTATCAGGGTTGGGTAACATGATAGGGAAAAGGGCAGATAAATTTACACCTGCCATACAGCGTTTACGCGCGGTATTCACAAATTTACCTGTATTTCCATTACAGTAGCTCACTAAGTCTAAGCCCAATCATCAGCAGTCATCAGCAACCGTTTTGAGTTGCTTACATTTTGAGTGGATTGAATCAGTAGCCATTAAATCTATTAAAAGAGTTTGTCCTATGTCATTAAAAGTCACATTAAATAAGGTCACATTTGGCTTATTAGCTTGTCTAGCTTTGAGTAGTCCAGCTATGGCTGCAACCAGCCAAAATACTGAGCTGACTAAAGAAAGCGTCGATAGCAGCTATAATGAATGTCTGCAGGCGGTTAAATATGATGGCGAAAATATCATGTGTATGATTGATGCCTTTTATGAGTACAACGATTTGGCAGAGCAGCTGCCGCATAGCGATTATGGCACTCAAGCTTACGAGACCCAATTGGATGCCTGTAGCGAAGTCGAAGATACCCCAACGTCTTTAGAATGCGCAATACTAGCGGTTAAGTCTTACCTACACGATGGCGATGTATCACAAAGTAAAGCTGTGACCGTGGCAAGTAATGGCGCAGCATTGCCAAAATAACTTAAGTTACCATGGCTGTCTTTAATAGCGGTCGGCAACAGATAGGCTGAGGCTTAAATAAAAAAATAACCCCTAACATTAGCTAGGGGTTATTTTTTTAGCGCTTTTGGGCTTGGCATTTTTGGACTAACCATTCTTATCTTAGATAAGGATAGGCCGCTAGTTAAGGTTTAACGATCCGCTTCTTGCATACAAGCTGAATTCACGGCGCTAGCAAACCCTTCTACAGCACTGCGCTGTTGCGCCTCGTCTTTTTGTACGGGCTGCGCATAGGCATTAGTAATCATCCTTTTCATCAGCTGGTTCACCCCTGCATCCGCTTCGTCTTTTCCTGCCACTGCATCAGCAAGTTGCATGGCTTTATCCATAGGAATGCCCGACTGTCTAAATTTCATAGCATTCTCTGCCATTTTTTGGATAGGGGTGCAATCTTGGGCGCTGGCAAAAGCCATATTGGTGGCCATTAACATAGTGGCGGCTAATAATATTTTTTTCATAATTAATCCTATAGTAGAGACTTACGGTCTTTATATGGTTCCAGCAAGCTAGGGCACAGAGCAGAATTTAGAATCAATAGGAACTACGCGAGGGACAATAGTTGTTTCATGCTACAGTGATTGGCTAGCTGCTTATAATGTTAAAGGCCTAATATAATGGTTTAAACAGAATGATTGTTGCTGGCTTGGTGGGCAAAATAGAGGTTAATGTAGCGAAATATTAACAATGTCGTTTATCCTCAAAATTATTAAGGAAGAAATCTTTTATAAAGGACTAATAATATGCGATTAAAAATAACTTTAGCTAAGACAGCAATCTTAGGTGGCTTGTTGGCCTCATTACTAATAACTAGTCCAGCAAATGCCACTGATTTCTGTGCAGGAAAATATAAGCAGGCCGACTTAAATAGCTGTACTGCTAAGGCGCTAGCGTATGAAGATAAGCAACTAAATCAGACCTATAAAGAATTTCGTACCTTACTGACACCGCAAGAAAAAGAGCAGTTAAAAAAGGTTCAATTACTATGGATAGAGTTTAGAGATAAATCCTGTGATTTTCAGCTGCGTGATGTCGAAAAGAGTATTTATCCAATGATAATGAATAATTGCCAGACGAAGTACACAGAAGCGCGGCGTCAAGAGTTGGCAATTGAAATTGATCGTCTGCAATAAAAGCTACTGTGACTCAGTCTGGTAGCTCTAGAGCAAGACTCATTGCTAAAAAATAATCAAATGGTGGTCAATTCACTATTTGAAAAGTAAGAAGCTATATACCACGGGGATTACAGAGGACAAAAAAAACCCACAGAGGAGGTGGGAATTTACTATTATCTAGTGTTATCCGTTGTTAGCTTAAGACTATGAGTATAAAGGGTTTAGTGGTAATATGAGTTATCTACTGTTATCACAAAGTGGCTACCATTAGCACTATAAATGGCTACCAAAATGGCTACCAAGATTAAGGGTCATTATCATGGCAAAAGCTAGCACCGCTATAACCACAGTTACCCAAATTGATAAAGCTATTAAGCAGGTTATTAAATCAGGTTGTCATACAGCCATACCGTTAGCAGGTTATAAAGGGTTAGAGCTAAGAATAAGGCCGTCTGGCGACGATGTGACAGCCACATTTAGGCATCGTTACACGCACCCATTCACAGGTAAGCGCCCCTATATGACTATTGGTCAATATCCTGCTATGACATTAGAGCAGGCAAGACAGGCGCATAACGATAATATGCGTCTATTGGCACAAAGCATTGATCCGATAACCCATCGTGAGCAGGAACATGCCGCGCAAGCAAACGCAATCGACAATAGCTTTTCAAGTGTGGCGAATGGCTGGCTAGATTATATGACCAGCAACAAAAACAATATGCCGTCACCGTCTGCTATTGCTGAATGGAATAGACTGCTAGCGTTCGCTATAAAGGCGTGGGGCAATATGCCTATAAAAGAGATTAGTACGCCAATGGTGCTAAGCCTATGCAGAACCATACAAAGCGACCGAATAGAGACAGGCAGACGGGTAAGAGGTGTATGCGAGCGTGTCTTTTCTCATGCGATAGGTAGCGGCTTGATTGATATAAACCCAGCAATGCAGGTTAAAGGCTTGTTACTTACAGCTAGCGCCAAGCATCATGCAGCTATCACAAACCCTATGCAATTTGCCCAGCTATTGCGCGATATAGATAACCTTGATGATAAGGACGAACGCACAGCATTGCAGCTTATGGCCCTATTGTTTACTCGTAGTAGTGATATGTGTGAAGCTAAGTGGGCAGATATTGATCTAAATTTAGGACAGTGGACGCTTGCACCTAAAAAGGGTAAAGGCCGTAGCGATATGGTCGACAGCCTAATCATTCCCCTGCCGGCGCAGGCCGTGACCATACTCAAGCGCCAACATGATAAGACAGGCATGTATGACTATGTGTTTTATAACCACAGACGTAAGTCTGCGCCATACTTGCATAAGCAGCGCCTAAATAATGCTATCAACAGCATTAAGAACGGGCATTACATTAATAAGCACGTTCCCCACGGCTTTAGAGCATCTGCTATTACCCTAATTCAAGAACAGCTCAAATATCCAAAGCACTTGCCTGATATGCAATCTGGGCACAAGTTAAAGGACAACAACGGCGAAGCATACAGCCGAGTAAAATTCATTGAAGAACGCACAGCTATGATGCAGGAATGGGCTGATTATCAGGACAGGCTCAAGAATGGTGATAGCGTCATACGTGCCAACTTCAAACAACAAGCACAAAAGCTAGGTTAAGGCTTAGCACCAACTATGCAAGGCTAGGGGTTGCTCCCGAACGATGGCTATTCACACCCTTAAGCTATCACCGCCTTGCACCTACTTAATTTAAGGGTGTAGGGGTGTGAATGTGAGTAAAGATAAGAGTTATTACGACCAGTTCAATAATTGTGATGATATAAAGAACAGGTATGATTATTTTACAGTGTTAGAAGCAGCCTTGATATGGTGTGGCATACCTAACGACCAATTAGAGTTTGAGGCAAGCCAATGTCAACCTAAAGGTGATGACAATGGATTGCAAAGAGGTACGTTTATTCACCCTTATGTTTCTTGTGTAGAACCAAGGTGCTTAGTATTACATCAAGCATTTGAGGACAACTTTCTAAAAATGGGTAGAGATGGAGGAGAAAGTGGTTTTAAGAGTCTAACGGATTTTGCGGTAGGTCATATAGCACACCCAAGGCGTACGATTAAAATTGCAGACCTCAAGGAATATATTAAAAACTATCATAATGATGATATGCCTAAAAGTTTGTTCCCTGAATTGAATGTAAACCAAGATAGGACATTGCCCCCAAACCTTATCCATGATGTTTATGGGCGAACTTACGACATTAATCAACATAAGAAAAACCGTGAGGACGACTACTTAACATTAGGTGAGACATTAGATTTTCTTAATCATAATACTGATGTTAATACTTCAAGTTACGACCATGTAAAATTAAGAGATATAGCAAGACGAAAACTGATTACCCCATGCTTTTATTTTGATGGGTATGTTGGCAGCTTTCGAGGTGATAGTAATGATAGCGATAATGATTTTTACACAGAAATTATAACGGGGTACTTCACATATAGATTACTTACAGAGGAAATCTGTAGATATGATGATTATATGAAATTACCAAATGATGGGGTTATGATTTACAGTATTCTTGAAAAGCAAACCGCCGAATATGTAGATTATGACGATGTATTCTTGTTTTACGATAAGCCGCAAGGACTTAATGAAGCTGAAAAATTAAAGCTAACACATATTGAAGCCGATGAAATCAGATTTTCAAAGCGAGCACTGAATAGCTATATAGCCTCACTTACCAATACCAGCCAAGATGATACACCAGCACAGAATGATAGTGAATTACTCACAAAGTTAGAAACCGCCCAGGCTGAGAATAGCGACCTCAACGCTAGGTTATTCACTGCTAGAAATACTTACAAGCAAAATCAAAACGAGATAAAAGAACTCAAAGCACAGCTTGAGAAAGCAAGCGCTGACAGTGCAGACCTCAAAGATCAGTTAAGCAAAGCTAATGCAACATTGGCAAACATGCCAGCCGATGAAAAAGAGTTAGCCCCTAACTCACAAGTAAAAGTTACTCATATGCTTTACGCCATTCTAAAAGAGCATAGGTATGACTTATCGCCGCCTAAAGGTAAAGGCGTAGCAAACGATCAAATTGTCGCAGCATCAAAAAGTCATAAATCACCAGTTACTAGAAACTTTGTAGCTAACTGGCTAGAAAGGGTGCATCAATTAGACATAGATCTTAATAAATAGGGTCATATCATCATGTTTTAGGGTCATATGACCGTCATGTGACCTTATATGACCCTCGTATCAAAAGCCATACTGCTAACTCAAATCAACGCCAAGTAACGGCATGTAATAGGAGTTAGCAAACCATGCTAAACATATCGAACACCCCCGCCACCGCAGAGTTACACCCTAATGGGCAAACTCGTATCAAGGCAGCCGCCAAGCTCATAGGCGTTCACCACCAAACGTTACGCAGATGGTGGAAAGCTGACAAATTCCCAAAACCTACCGACATTAACGGCATTCTATTATTTAGAAATGCTGACCTATTGTCATGGCTTGAAAGCCAGCATTCAGCAAGCGAGGTATAGAGCCATGACCACTACAGCCACCGCTACCGCCCCAGTGACCAATGAGCAAGCGCCTAAGACCCAAATTGACACCATACGGGCGCACCTTATGACGGGTGCAACAATCAGCACATGGGACGCATACCGCCTTTATCAAATCACTTGTTTGGCTCAACGCATACATGACTTGCGCCTAACAGGGCTAGTTATTCAAAGTGAGATGGTCAAGCACAATAAGAAATGGTTTGCCCTTTATTGGCTCGATGAACAGACACTACTTGAAAGCGAGTTATCTAATAGCGAGGTGGACTTATGATTCAGTCACACGATAGAAAATTGCTAATTGTTGACACGCTAGAGGTCGTCAATGAACGCTTAGTCATGTTAGCGATTGATACCGAACACTACGCTATGGCATTGCAGGCAGTCAAAACAGATGACCCAGTGACTATGGGCGTTATTCAAGCTGTCATTACGGCCCTATTCAGTAACTCAGTGCTAGCAACTGAGGCAAGCGAGATAATGGACGGCCTGATAACTATGCCTGAATTGGAGGTGACGCGCTATGAGTGATAACGACTTTATAAATCAAGTTATGGACGGGTTGAAAGAACAGGGTTATTTAATGATAAATGATGACTTTATAGATCAGTTAATCATTACCCTTCACGCCAATGTGACTGCCATAAACACGTTAACGGAGCTAGTAAAACTAGAGAATGAAATGTTAGTCATGCGTGGTCTGCTACCTACAGGCAATCGGCAAGTGGAGTCGCTCAAAGGGCTGTCAGCACGCATAGCAGAGATAGCTTTTAACGTGGAGGACGTAAGAAATGACCAAAGATAACAGAACCAATCTAAAGGCTCACCACGGGGCGCACAGTGAGCCACAGCAGCATGAGCGCAGCTTATTATTGAGACTTGCTATATTTATGGCGTGGGTAGTGGGCATTGGCTTGCTACTTTCACTGGTGATCTGTCAGCCAGCGAGCGCAAAACCGATTGCAACCAATATCAACAGCAGTTACTATATAGACCTCTCGAAACTTGTTAGCGGACAGCCAATCCGTAACCCTTTGGCTTTTTTTGTGCCTGTCATTGATGTGGACGCTCAATCCTTATCAAGACATACAGACACAGCCCTTCAAGCGCACCTAAGCGCAACAAGGGGGCAAACCATCATATCTAAGGTGAACACTTCACCGACCGACTATGACGGGTTGACGCTGCAAAATAAAATAGCCGAAAGGCGAATATGCGGGGCGGT
>Ga0098065_1001084_pt1 | contig 10278 bp, 8 predicted proteins | sample 25_taG_FD_75062 | JGI IMG/M metagenome (GOLD analysis project Ga0098065, IMG submission 75062) | Marine viral communities from Cariaco Basin, Caribbean Sea - 25_WHOI_OMZ | ecosystem: Environmental > Aquatic > Marine > Oceanic | place: Caribbean Sea: Cariaco Basin | collected 2014-11-08 | reverse complement strand
CGCATCGTAACGGGGTCAGCTTTAGTTTGGGTTATAAGCATCGTTATGTAGATGCGATACCCAGCAGTCGCTATGATGACTCAATCATTGGCGACTCAGTAATAGGTGATGGCCTATTGCCAGCGTGGACGCAGAATAATTATCTATACGCTAAGTTGTCTTTTGATATGTTTAAAGCACCCAAACAACGGTTACAATTTGGTAATTATCCGCGCCAAAACGCAGGAAGTGTGGTGGTAGATATTGACCATCATGCTGACTCACCCATAGATCATGAAAGCATGCGCTTTGAGCTGGACAATCAACAAGTAAAAGCCAGCTTACTGGGTACGCAAGCAACCCATAGTCAATACTTGATCAGTAATATCAAGGCGGGTGATTATACCTTGAGCATGGATGCTGAAAATCTGCCGCTAGAGTACAGTACTGGCAAGCTGCTAACCCCGCGCATAAGAGTCAGCAATTATGCGCCTACCTCGGTGCCAATTCAGCTTGAAAAATCTTACGGTGTTTCAGGCAAGCTTGCTGATGCCAAAGAAGGGGTTGTGATTGACATTTATCAAGGCGCAACCCTTATACAAAGTGTCACTACTGGTAGCTATGGATATTTTCAGACATTTGGTCTGGCACCGAATACTTATAGGCTTAAAGCTAAAGGTTACGAAGCTGTATCTATAGAGGTCACTGACAATTTTGTGATGCAGCTGTTATTACAGCCATTACAGTTGCAAAAAGCACTATAAATATTAGACGTAACTTTGCTAATCAGCTGCTCAATGTTATATTCAAAATAATAAAAAATTTAAACCAGAGATCCTTATGCCTAAAGCTCTTTTCACTACTCACTATCACAAATATGTGTTAAAAATCGGCATAGTGACGCTGGCTAGTTTGCTTGGACAGTCAGCATTCGCGGCGTGTCCTGATACGGCTGGTATTAATATTGAAGCTAATACTGTTAATACAGCCAAAACTATCTACTTTTGCAAGCAAGAATTTCCGGATACAGCTTTGATATTTAAACCCAGTGCAACAGACTTAATATCTGGAGGTAGCCAAGTTATCTCAAAAGGTAATACTATTCAGACTGCAGCGTTAGGGGGAAGTATCAACCTTGCAGGATTTGATCTAATCGATTTGAGCTTTAATAACATATCCGCAAATTTCCCTAATACAGATGGACAGTTCGGGTCGCCAAGCTTATTTAACTTTTATACAAAAACAAATAATAATGACGATTGCGGTGGTAGCGGGGGTCAACATCAGTCAATACTAAATTACCTTAGAAGCAATCCCAGTGTTTTTCAAACAATCCCTCTATCCAGATCTGCTACTTCAGATACATCTGGATCTAATATTGCCAAGATTACTGGTGCAAAACTGAAGTCTGACATTGATCCAGCAAAAGAGTTTGTAGCTGATATTTCTTTATATCATGCAAATGCTGGTAGAAGAGGGCAGTATTTCACTAATGGAAGAGTACGCTACTGTTGGGTTGGAGTAGGCACTAGAGTACGCATAAATCCTAATAATAGTAATCTAAAATATGCTGGCGACTATAACTTACAAATAGGAATTCAACCTCAGTAGTTATAAATGCAAAAAATATTTAATTTTGAGTAAATAAGATTAAAAGTGTTTATAGCTCTTGTGTCTGAATAGAGTCTAAAAAATAACACTCAGTACTTTATGATAGATAGATTGCCATAATTGTATATACCAATACTACTATTGATTTTGTAGGATAAACTGGCGAAATAAGACAAGCTGAATAGAAGCTGTAAGCCTCATACATAAAGAACTTTATTGTTGGTTAAGAGAGGACAAGAAAGCTAGGGCTTTGATTAAGCGGAATAAGATTGGCGGTGAAGGAGGAAGCCGCACTTTTATTATAAGTCATTGATTTTAAAGTATTTTTATTTATAAAGGAAAGGCGTAGACCAACTAATAGACCAACACCTTTCAAGTATCGGATGCAAAGCGAATAACGGAATTTATCCTTTGATAAATTGTAACTAAATATTTCTAGAATACTATTTAATCTCAAATATATACTATCACTAAAAAAGCGTTTGGGTTATTGGAATTATTTTATATCTCACTGCTTATACTTCTTAATACCACTTGCTACTATTTCGAACAAATCAAATAATCCCTTGGCTATGATATCAAGAAATTTGACTACTCATACTTCGTATAGCTCTGTTAGCTTGACGACTTACTTATAACTTAACACCTTTGCAGATATAACATCCATATCCTGCGTATCTTTGTTCCAACGCTCGGTGATTTCACAAGCTTTCATTTCAGCAAAACTATAATTACCCTCTTGACCACAATCCCCTCCAGCGCCAATGTACTGAATATCAAAAAAACCTTTACCATTTGATACGACTCTGGGGTAAATTTCTTCGTCAAAATTGAAGCTATATGAACTGTATATAAGGGTAGCGTCATTATTGCGCATTCCCTGATAAATATTAAAAGAAGGAAAATTACCCCATATGGATACACCATATTCGCATGCTAGTTTTCCCGTGTGTACGATATAGTCATCAAGTCCGTCACCAGTGACGTCAGAACGCGTAATGAACCCTTGCTGAACACTTAATGGAAGGTCAACTGCATCTCCATATTGAGCGCTTTCACACATCTCTTTTAATTCATCAAATTCAGCTTGTAACTCAGATGGATAGTTATTTAGATAATCTATAGGTATAAGCTTATCACTGGCATGGGAGTAGGTGCTTGAAATTAACAATGTAATCGCAATAGCTGCAAGCGCTTGGAAAGCTTTCATTTATTAACCTTAAGTATTGTTCAATATTAGTTTTAAGTAAGGAACAAGTATTAGTAAAATTGTTTCTTAATACTACCTTGTTTGTTATCGAAGGTAAACATTGAAGTAAGAAAGCAGACTTACCAATAAAAATAACAGTCTTTTGCAAAGACTGTTTAAAATAATAGAAAATTCCTGAGCTTTAGATTATAAAAGTTTGATCTGACCACTCGTTAATATATTAATAATCGCACAATGCGATTTCATGCTTTGTATTGCTATACTGATGCCTAAAACTCTAAAAACTAACGACACCGATTGACTTATAGTGACTCTTATCTATAGATTTGCTACTGCAACCATTTTGTTATTGATTAAGTCAGCTATTCATCAAAAGTCTTAATGAAGATTCCCGTGTAAAAATCTTCACTGATATTTTCTTGGAAGCTATATTAAGTATTAATGAGGATTGATAGAAAGATGCCTGATGATGATGCCTAAAGCATAATTATACTTATATTTTTTCTTAGAGCTTAAAACTCTACTGAATGTAAAAGTTTAAAAACACATCTACATATGTTATTATAATCATTCTACATTCAGGTTACCGTGAGAGAGTGAGCTTTGGATATTCAAGCATATAGGTTAAAACGCCAGCTAACTCAAGAAGAGTTAGCTGAGGCGCTTGGTGTTACTAATGTAACTATCAGCAAGTGGGAAAATGGACAAGCTCAACCCTCAGAAAAACACATGACTAAATTGAAATCAATTTCGATAGATGAGCAAATGAAAGTAGTTCCATTTCGTCCAATACAGTATCTAGGCAGTAAATTGAAACTTCTAACCGCTATAGAAGTCCTTGTGGAACAGGTTGCAAAAGAAGGCCGATTTTGTGATCTGTTCGCTGGAAGCGGCGTCGTATCTAGCTACATGGCTAACAAGCATAATGTTACTGCTTGTGATATACAAGAATACTCTGCGATCTTAACTAGTTCTTTGCTGCATAGATCAACTTTAGATCATCAAGGTATGGCTATGTTTTTAAAGAAGGTGAATGATACTTTTATGCTCATCGACAAAAGCATCGTTTCTTTAATTGAATACGAAGAACTTTTGCTAGATAAAGCCTCAAACGGAGATAGTGATCTGCTAGTAAATTTTTCTACTTGTGCTTCTTTATATACAACTAAGGTCAATCCCATTCAAATCGAAAACGAAGATGCTAAGCTGAAATCGCTGATCTCAGATGTGATTTCTTTGAAGGATATAGAGTCTTTACAGACGCTATATCTATACGGTGGTGTCTATTTTTCATATAGACAAGCCTTACTCATTGACTTAGTAAGACAATCTGCGGATAAATTAAAAAATGCAGATGATCGAAGTATTGTTATCTCATCTTTATTGAGTGCTTGTAGTGAAATAGTTAATACTGTTGGCAAACAGTTCGCTCAACCTATGAAGCTAACCAATACTAAGGGCGAGATTAAAAAATTACAACTATCTCGTACTATCCAAAACAAATCATTTGATGTTCTTGGAAAAATAAATAAAGCTTTTATCAGCTTTTTGAGCGCTCAACAACATATTTCTAAGTCAGATAACCATGAAGTAATATGCTCGGATGTTTTTGATTTTTTGGAAAATTACGATAAAGAGGTCGGTTGTTTTTATGCAGACCCACCATATACAACAGATCACTATAGTCGTTTTTATCACGTATTAGAGACAATAGCCCTCTATGACTCTCCTTCATTATCATTCATGAACAAAAAGGGTATAAGAGTGATTATGAATGGGTTGTATAGGACAGATAGACATCAATCGGAATTTTGCGTTCCTTCTTCGTCGATAAATGCATTTGATAAGTTATTCGCAGGTTGTAGCAAGTTCAACGCCCCTTTGATTGTCTCTTACTCGCCCTTTGATGCAGACAACAATGAGCGAAGCAGGTTGTTGTCTGAGGACAAAATAGAGCAAATAGCTAGAAAATATTATAGCAAGGTAAGTTTCGTTCACAACGAGAGCCATAAACATAGAAAACTGCATTCCAATAAGAATAATGTAGATAGTATTAAACACAGTGAAATGTTTATCGTTTGTGAGATGAAATAATAATGGAAAAATATCTTGGTAATAAGAGGGTTCTCCTCGAAGACATCAAATCATTTGCGAAAGAAAACTGTCCTGATGCCAAGTCGGTTCTTGATATATTTTCGGGGACAACTAACGTTGCGAGAATGTTCAAGCAAGAAGGTTATGTTACATATTCAAATGATGCAAACAGGTTCTCTCAAGTATTGGGGAAAACATATCTTGAGCTTGAGGATTATCCAGCATTTGAAAACCTCAGATCTTTTATGATTGATAAGTCGAACTTTTTGCTCGGTGATAGATTTATCAAAGATTTATTAAAAAATCATAATGTTCCTGAGTCCGAAATCAGAGAGTTAATAGGTAGTAGGCTAACCAGTACTATTAAAGTCTTTAACTTTCTAAACGGTTTGACTGAAGTTTTACCTTTTGTCACTTACACTTTTTTAGATCACTATACCCAATATGGATCTAAGTCATACTTCAAAAGTATGAGAGGCACTGAAGGTAAAAGAAACTACTTCTCAAAAGATAATGCCGTCAAACTTGACAACATTCTTTATTATCTAAAAAGTTGGTATTCATCTAAAGCAATTTCTGATTCTGAGTATCACTTCATATTAACCTCAATAATTGAAGAGGTTGTACTAATAGCAAATGTTAATGGTACCTTTCATGACTTTAATCGCAGCAAGCTCTGGCCGAACTCATTGCAGGATATGTATCTAAAAATCCCAGCGGTGTATATAAATTCTGGGCCACAAGGCTTTTCATTTTGCGACGACGCGCTAGTAGTAGCCTCTAAGAACAACATCAAAGTAGATTTACTTTACATCGATCCACCCTATAATTTTAGACAATATACTGCCTATTATCACTTGTTAAATTTTATTGCATGTTACGCTGAAACACCTGATTTAGATTCTTATTTAGATAAGCTATCATTTGTCAGGGGTCAGAATCCTGAAGATGATTTTACAAGTGATTTTTGCTTTAAAGATAGATTTATGCAAGCTTTAGATGAAATGGTTTGCGATGTTGATCCTAAGTATATAATTATGAGCTATTATGGTGGACGAAACCATTGGAATCATTGGTCTAAAGGTGACGAACTCAAAGATTTTGGGTTCAATATAATCCAAGATTATTTTCAAAGTGATAGATATTGTGAGCACAGCTACTCATCGATAGTTAAACTAAGACAAAACTATCAAAGTAGGGTTGGTGAGAAAAAGAAAATTATAGATGAATATTTATTCTTCGCTAAGTTAAATTAAGAATTTTTGATCCTAAGCTCGTAAGCCCACTTCAATCACTAACTCATCAATATATCGTTGATCTTTTGATAGTAATGCTTTGATAGCTCCTACTAGCGCCAACCTAACAACAGCAATTCGTTGTGGCGCAAATATTTCTAGCTCTTTACCAGCATCATCATAAATACTCACATAGCCTAGATACTCCATGGATACGGAGCTATCATCACCCGGAAACAAGAATATGTTTTTGACGTTATCTGATTTTGCTATTTGAGAATATAATAATTGTTTAGCAATATCGGATACACCGCATATATTTCTAGGAATAGGATAATAGTATTTTGCGTCCAATATTATTAAGTTGTCGTCCACACTTAACAATACATCAGGGGTAAAACGCCCTCTCTCCTCAAGTAGGTGGTTATTTATCAACCACCTAGGCTGAGAAAAATCATCTATTAAGTCATTATATTGGTTATTAAATATACCTGAACATATATATTCCCAAATAATCTGGAAGTTGTTAGTGCCGTAAAGCTTTACTTCGTTCAAGCCTCTAAAGCGAAAGCTTTTGCCTTTTTCAATATAATCATGAAGAATCTGTAACATCAATATATCTTCAGAGTTGAAAGTTTGGAGTAATTCAAGTTTTACATGAGTACAGTATATTTGTGATTGATCAATTAATTGCTCGAATGACAAATAAGTCTGGCATTCTGAGTGAATCAAACTCTTAGTATCTTTGCTTGCGTACTTAGTTGTTAAATGACACATGACGGACTTGAAAACATTTGAAATAACATTTTCGATTTGAAAAGAACTTTTAGTGTATGGCTCAGGGTAGAAGGCTGACCAGCCATCTAAATAAACATCATTTTTTTGAACCGTCTTCTTCCAATCTATTTTTTGATTGTTACTTTTAACACTTGCGAATGCAGATCTCTTGTAAACACCTCTTCTCTCAAAATATGCCTGTAGAGATAAATATACTTCGATTTCTTGAGTTTCATGTGTTTCTAGTTTGTCTTCAAAGACTAGCTCGGCATAAGAGCTTTCAAAAACAGCGTTCTGTTTTTTTCTAAAATCAAAATAGTGAGACAATACTTCGCTAACTAGTTTAACAGTTTCAAAGTTCTCACTATCGCCTTTCAAGCACTTTGGAAGTGAGGCTATGTAAGAATTATTTGTTACTATTTCCCCAACGAATTCAAGTTTAAGGAATAAAGTATCTTTCTTAAGTTTTGAAGCCTTTAGAACTCCATACTTTATAAGCTTGTTAAGCTCTTGTAGAGAAATGTCGAGTTTTGCTTGCCAATCTTCCTCACTAAGCTCATCTGTCTCTTTGCAATATATCATTTTAATTATTCAAATCTATTTCTAGAGGCGAACCAATTCCGTTATTCCAACTAGATGTCAGATCTGCAAAGCTCTTAAACTTCATTAGATCATTTCTTTGAAACCTCAGAACATCCTCCCATAAGTACAGGAAAAGCTTGTTACATATTTTTCTCGGATCTGTTAGTTCGTCCATTTTGAGAAAGTAAGGTCCTATCATCTTATCTTCGTGAACCCCTAAATCTAACAACTTGGTATTAATTTTACCTCTAAATACATCCCAGTCATATTGTTGCCCGCCGTACGTAACATCCCTGCTTCCAGCAGGATATTTGCATTCCTCATTATACCCGCGATAGATAAACTCCCATCGCCTTCTGAACGCCGAATCAAGCGAGAATACACCTTGGTCTGCCGCATTCATTGTGGCCCATATATAAAAATTGGAAGGTAGTCTAATTTCAGTGGGTAGATTATGTTCTATTAATACCGCCGCCAAATCAGGCATTGCTTCAATTTGTAGCTCACTTTTACCTTGCTTTCTATCAAGAAGTTGAAAAAAGTCACCAAACAAAGCGTTAGCGTTTGTCCGGTTAATCTCTTCTATAATCAAAATAAAGTTATAAGTTGGATTTTGAATAGCTTGTATTAATTGCTTTACCAAAGGCCCGATGACAAATTCATAATTAATTCTAGGCAGTCCCTTCTCGAATTTCTCTCCATTTGCACTAAAAACATTGTCGACTTTTTGATATATGGGAACTGGTTTATAGCAACCTATTAAATCGCTGTAACTGTACTCAGGATGAGCAGAAATTCTTATTATTTGAGAAGTTTTATCTTGGTTTGCAGCTACATCCAAATATGTGGATTTCCCTGATCCCGGACAACCGGTTGCTATTAGCTGATGAGGCAGTCTAAGTTCATCTCTTCTGGTTAGTGGGGTTAATAGTGGTTTCTTTTGAACAACAGGATTTTTTCGTAAAACGATGAATTCACTAGAAATCTCAGGCATATCGTATTCTTTTTTCAATAAAAGATATGCGCTAATTATGTTTCGGCACCTAAATCTTAAGTCATACTGTAAGGTTTTTTTTGCGAGCGGTCGTGTATAGATATATATTGCTCTTTCGAATGGGTTGGTAGGCTCGGTATTAGGATAATTTTTATCTTCAGCCAGATTGTACCAAAGCTCCTTTAATTCCAAACGTTCATCTTCGTCGGCAATACTAAAAAACTTTTTCAGCTCAAAGCCTGATGAATTAATTATCTGACAAAAATATAGTAAACGCTCGTCATTTGCTATCTTATCTATGTCTAAATGGTCACAGGATTCATAGAAATCTTGTAATCTAAAAAATATCTCAGAAGCGAATTTATAGACTCTACCATCTGCATCATCCGATTTTTTCAACGTAAATAGTAGGTTCTCGAGTATAATTCTCTCAACTTCCACTGCATCACTAGAATAGGCTTTATCGACTAAGTCGTCTGAAGTTAACCCTTTGTCGTTAATATATTTCAAGACCTGATTGGCTGTGTCACTTAGAATTAAGTCCGAATCACTCTCGATAAGTAATCCCATATTTTGTAAAGAGTTAGCATATCTAATCTTTGTTTTATCATCTGATGTCGTATAGTTTGCCCAACTATTTTTCTTAGTAATTTCCAACAATGATACAGTTTGTTTTAAATTCTTCAGCTCTGAGCTGTAAAAACTAAAATGTTTTATTTTTAGTTTTTCGTGGTTGTTTAAAAGTGGATATACATCTAAAAATCTCAACAAAGAAGCGCACTGTTCCTGTGTAACCCAATCCATTTTTATACCTTAATTCTAGTTTTCACATTATTTAATTACGAGTACCATGCAAACCTAAATTCCGTATCATGATAGTAGGAAAGAATATAATCAGATTATGCTAGCGATAACTAAATTTAGCAAATATAAATTATGAAACGCCATGACCGTATTGGAGGCGGATTTACTTGAGGCAGGCAGCAATGCCTAACAGGATTAAACGATTATAATACCGCTTTTCAAAACCAAAAGATGACACATATCTAATCGAACTATGCAGTCGTATCTTATTGAACCAATTCAACAATTCAAGGGTTGCCAGCTCAACATCAATGACGCTAAGCCACTCCTTTTTTAAATGGTCAACCATCTCAGACTTGTACAGACTATTTACCGCCTTAGCCAGTACATTGTCGTATGAAACACTTGTTGTAACAACATAGGCGATAAAGCCGCTATCTTCCATTATAGAAGTATACCCCACTAAAACCACCTAAATGGACCTGAAAACCAATAAATAGACTACCTCTGCGCCTCTACCAAAGAACAAGACGCCAAACACGCTAAAAAAGAGCTGATCACCTTCCCCGATGAGATGTTGACAAGGTTGCCACGTTTTATGTTGAGAATGAGTCAGAGGCAACAATCAAACGCCCACAACTGATGCAGCTAATAAGTGATGCCTCTGATGGTAACATCGCTCTGAGCAGCAAGCAGAGTATATGCAAATGCGTGGCTTAGATGATATGCATTATCAAAGCTTGATTATAGAATATCTAAAAACGTTTGAACGAGGTAGGTTAGCTGATTTTGATAAAATGCTTGCCAATAAGCTACCGCAAGTACTAGACGAAAAGCAGCGCAAACATAAAGTGCGTAACCTATTACAGAAAATGCGCCGCGATGGTTTAGTTGTTTCTGAAGGCTGGACTTGGTCTCTTCCAAATAGCTAAGAATAGCTAGAAACAGCTAAGGATAGCTAAAACTAACTAGGTTTAGCTATCTAACATATT
>Ga0098065_1001082_pt1 | contig 10284 bp, 8 predicted proteins | sample 25_taG_FD_75062 | JGI IMG/M metagenome (GOLD analysis project Ga0098065, IMG submission 75062) | Marine viral communities from Cariaco Basin, Caribbean Sea - 25_WHOI_OMZ | ecosystem: Environmental > Aquatic > Marine > Oceanic | place: Caribbean Sea: Cariaco Basin | collected 2014-11-08 | reverse complement strand
TCATCAAGCAAATAGGTTATTTATGGAACCCATGGTCGTCATCGCAGCGCGTACTGCTGAAAAAGTTGGTAAAGAGATTTTATATGCGCATCAAAATCGTCACAAAATTGAGTTAGATATCGAGTCTAAAGGACTTGATGGTCTGGTTACGCGCATCGATCGCTTTAGCGAAGAGCTCACGATTGAAACCCTAAAAGCCAGCTATCCGAATCATTCATTTTTGGGTGAAGAGTTTGGTATGCAAGAAGGTCGCGGCGAAGATGCTGATTGGTGCTGGATCATCGATCCGCTAGATGGTACTAAGAACTTCGTTCATGGTGTACCGCAGTTCTGCGTATCTATCGCTGTACAGCACAAAGGCGTGACGCAGCACGGTGTCATTTATGACCCAGTCCGTGACGAGATGTTCTCTGCTAGCCGTGGTAAAGGCGCACGTTTGAACCAACGCCGTATCAATGTCAGCGAACGCAAAACCATCGATGGTGGGTTTTTTACCACAGGTCATCCGCTTGAGCGTAAGCGTAATGGCGAAGTGATCTCTTATGCCAAGCAGCACTTTGAGAGCTTACAAAAGATCTCTGAAGCTGGTGGTCAGGTACGTCGTCTGGGTTCAGCGGCGCTTGATTTGTGTTATGTTGCTGCTGGACGCTTTGATGGCTATTTTGAGATGTCGATTAAGCCTTGGGATATTGCAGCAGGTGAGCTTATCGTCACCGAAGCGCGCGGCGTTGTTGTCGATCACACGGGCGCGCACAACTCTATGACCTCAGGCTCTATCTTTGCTTGTAACGTCAAACTGCTCAAGCCATTGATGCAAACCGTCGTGCCAATTTGGGGCGATGTGATCTAATTATAAAATAAGCAGGCTTAAACGCTGAGCGAGGCAAATATTAAAAAGCTGGTTCCGTTAATGAGCCAGCTTTTTTGTTTTATCATTACCCTTATTGCCTGCTTTATATTCAACGGTAATGCCTTTGAATGCCAACTCTTGACTGACAGTTTCTAGCAACTGTAGCTCTTCTTCTATCAGCATGAGCATGTCTTGGACACGCGGTAATGCTTTACTGCAAGCAGTGATGCCAAATTCAATTCTATCCAAATAACTGGCCAAAGTAATATTCATGGCTTGACCGTTGAATACGATAGAAGCGGGATACAGTGATTGTAAGCGTGCACCATTCCAATATAGCGGCTTCTCAGAACCAGGAACGTGAGAAATAATGAGGTTAAAGGCTTGCTTTTTTGGAAATACGCCAGTCGCCAAGTTGATACCTTGCCATGCATAGGCGATGACGCTGTAATTAATGACTTGTGCTTGATTCATGCGGCGAAAGCGACGTTTGCCATTATTCATACTGCGATGGATAAGCTCTATCCTGCGTAATGGGTTGTCTAAATGTGTGCCCAAATTCGCTAGTACAAATGACAGCTGATTGCCCGATATACTATCATCAGTACGCAGTGACATCGGTACAAACGCAATCAGCGGCTTGCTGGGTAGCGCATCCATTGAGATCAAATAACGACGAATAGCGCCAGCACAGACGGCTAATACCACATCGTTTCTACTGATTTTTAATCTTTCGGCAATTTTATTAAAGCGCTGTATGTCATAAGACTGCGCCGAGATACGACGTGATGCGGAAATGCGCCTGTTTAAAATACTCATCGGCGCGTCAAACGTACCGACATAGCCTTCATCACCATAGTTTTTCAGATTGTCTATTAGCTCTGTAAATACCGGTTTGATGGTAGATATCTGCTCTTTCATGATGCGCCTGATAGATCTTTCGGCAGGCAAAATAGCATTCATTTGATTACGGTGACGCGCCATCAGTGACCAGACTGGTAGCGAGACGGGTTCGGTAGGGGATTGTGATAAGGATTTTTTTACCAAACGCATGGCAGCGATACCATCAACGAGCGAGTGATGAATCTTAAAATACCAAGCAAAACGTTCAGGCCCACCTTCTACTTCCGGCTCAATTCCTTCTATGACGTGACATTCCCAGAGAGGCATCGCACGATCCAGCAGTCGCCCATGCTCTCTTGAGACATACATCAACAGCTCACGAATACGCCCAGGACTCGGTAGCGCCACATGATGTAAATGATGCTCTACATCAAAATCTTTGTCTTTTTTCCAAAACACCAAATGCTCTAGCACCTGATTGAACGGAAAGCTCGGCGGTACATCAGATTCTTGCATTTGTTTTACCAGCTGATAAACAAAGTCGCTATCAGCGCCCTCGGGTAATTCAAATAAAAACAATCCGCCAACGTGCATTGGTTGTTTACGCGACTCAAGAAGTAAGAACAACTGGTCGACTGCTGTGAGAAGTCGCATAATAAATCCTTTTATGACGATAATGAATAAAAATGATAGCTGACGGCGTGCTGACCCAACCAGATTTCCGTCTTATTATTTTATAATCGGTTTTTTGTTAGGGCTGACTCGAGCAAGCGCTTACTGGAAAAAATAGCCCGTCTGCGGTGAGCTAGCAGTTGCCATCTTACGCATTGGCATACGACCTGCCAAAAATGCGGCGCGGCCTGCCCATACGGCATGTTTCATGGCATGTGCCATCATCACAGGGTTTTGTGCATGGGCAATTGCTGAATTCATCAGAACGCCATCACAGCCAAGCTCCATGGCAATTGCAGCATCAGAGGCAGTACCGACACCTGCGTCAACCAATACGGGCACTTTGGCGTTTTCGATGATGAGGCTGAGGGTATGGCGATTAAGCAAACCAAGCCCCGAGCCAATCAAGCTACCAAGTGGCATAATAGCGACACAGCCCATGCTCTCTAACTCTTGGGCGACGATAGGATCATCTGAGCTATAGACCATGACTTCAAAGCCATCATCGACCAGTACTTGAGCCGCTTTTAAGGTCTCAGTGATATTAGGATAAAGGGTTTTTTCATCGCCCAATACTTCAAGCTTAACCAGATTGTGCCCGTCCAATAACTCGCGCGCAAGTTTGCACGTACGAATGGCAGTTTCGGCATCGAAGCAGCCAGCCGTGTTCGGCAAAATCGTGTATTTGTCAGGAGAGATGACATCGAGCAAGTTTGGCTCGTCGCTGTTTTGTCCGATATTGGTACGGCGAATAGCGACAGTCACGATTTCTGCTGCCGAAGCGGCAATGGCTTCTCCAGTCTCGCTCATGTCTTTATATTTGCCCGTACCGACCAGCAGGCGAGAGGAAAAGGTACGACTACCAACGGTAAAAGTATCTTGCAAAAGTGGTGTCGGGTGAGTAGCAGTGCTAACGGTCTCTGACATAACTAAAAATCCTAATGGCGAGCGGGTAAGGTGGACAGAAAAAATATAACGAGATCTCTAAGTAATATTAAAAAAGTGCAGTAGACAATAATAGCGCACTGTTAGCAAAATAAAAAATCGCATGATAAGTTGGCTATATATACCGTAAAAATAGGCGAGTGGCGATACATAAAAAACGCCGACCACATAAAATAATACGCGTCTAAAACAAAATGTTATTATAACAAACTCATGCAATCTTACTTGCAATCTTTTTGGGCTTGGTCAGTTAAGCTCAGTGTATTTACAGTGCTTTGGTGTGATTGTCTATTTGACACTATCTCTATTTATTAGGTTGTCTTTATGATGCAGTTGCCGTACAGCTTCGCGAAACGCCATCAGATTTTGGCCATACTTGCTATTGATCCTGAGTTGCCGCCAACTTTGGTATTGACGAAAGCCACCCCACTGTCTGCGATTAATGAAGCGGTGCGGTTTTTACAGCAGCAAGGCAGTCGCGGCGTACCAACTTACGAAAGTGTCAGCTCGGATGATTTTGAAAAACGTATGAACGCGGCTTACGCTGGTAATGCCGGAGAGTCGCAGCATATCGCTGCTGGGCTTGAGGATCATCCGGATCTTGATAGTTTAGCAGATAGCGTCCCTGAGACTGAAGACTTGATGGATCAGCAAGATGATGCGCCGATTATTCGTCTGATTAATGCGCTGTTGTCAGAAGCCATTCGCCTAAATGCCTCGGACATTCATATCGAAACTTTTGAAAAACGCTTGGTGGTTCGCTTTCGAGTCGATGGCGAGCTTAAAGAAATCATCACGCCAAAACGCCAACTCGCGCCATTATTAGTCTCGCGTATCAAAGTCATGGCCAAGCTGGATATCGCTGAAAAGCGTGTACCGCAAGATGGGCGTATTAGCTTACGACTGGCAGGGCGAGAAGTTGATGTGCGTGTATCGACACTGCCGTCGAGCTTTGGCGAGCGCGTGGTGATGCGTCTACTAGACAAGCAAGCGGGACGTCTTAACATGACGTATTTGGGGCTGTCTGATAATGACTATACTGAGCTGAAGCGCTTGATTCATCGTCCGCATGGGATTATTTTGGTCACAGGGCCAACGGGGTCAGGTAAGACCACCACGCTATATTCGGCATTGACTGATTTGAATGACCAAACGCGCAATATCTTGACCGCCGAAGATCCCATTGAGTTCCAGCTCGACGGTATCGGACAGACACAGGTTAATAATAAGGTGGATATGACCTTTGCCAAAAGTCTGCGTGCAATGTTGCGTCAAGATCCAGATGTGGTGATGGTGGGTGAGATTCGCGATTTAGAGACGGCAGAGATTGCTGTACAGGCATCTTTGACAGGGCATTTGGTCCTATCAACGCTGCATACCAACACCGCGATTGGCGCAGTCACTCGATTGCAAGATATGGGTGTTGAGCCATTTTTATTATCGTCGTCACTGATCGGCGTGGTAGCACAGCGCTTGGTGCGTACTTTATGCTCACATTGTCATAGCTGGCAGGCAGCGGACACCGAACAAGCCAAGCTTTTTACCGAAATTGGTATTGAGAAAGTATTGGACAGCAATATTGAAAATGCAGCAAGTAATGCGATTCGTCTACCCAAGCCAGTAGGCTGCGATAAATGCAATCAGTCAGGGTTTAAAGGACGTACGGCGATATATGAAGTCGTGCCCGTAGATGATACGCTGCGCCGTATGATTCATAGTAATACCGCTGAGTATGAGTTAGAAGCGTATGCTCGCCAGCAGACACCATCGATTCGCGCGGATGGTCTACGTAAAGTGATAGAAGGGCGAACGACACTAGAAGAGGTACTGCGAGTGACGAAAGAAAGCGCCCTAACGGATGATACGATACTGGTATAAATGCTTAGCTATAAATGATGAGAAACAGTATTTGGAGAACATTGTCTAGAGAGCAATGTCTGAAAAGTAGAAAAAGATAACTGAGCGAAATAGTCAGTTATCTGATCTTTTTTTTCGAAATTAACAGGGTAACGTTTTCAACTGCCATTACTTGGCAGCGATGCACTCAATCTCAACGCTCGCTCCTGCAGCCAACTCCGATACGCCAAACGCTGAGCGTGCAGGATAAGGTCTAGACAGTTCTGCCTTATAGACTTTGTTAAAATCATCAAAGTCATCCATATCAGTCAGCATGGCCATACATTTGACGATATCAGATTTTCGGTAGCCGTATTTTAGTAGCGTGCTATGGATATTATCTAGTGTTTGTTTGGTTTCAGCGTCGATACCGCCTTTGACCAACTTGCCGTCTTTAATACCAATTTGTCCTGACATATATAATGTATTGCCAACACGTACGGCTTCTGAAAAAGGATAGGGACCGCCATCACCCAAAAAAGTTGGGCTAGATTTAATATTAGCGGCAGGAGCTGTCGCCGGATTGGCGTTAGCACCAACAGCCAAGCCTAATGAGCACATAGCAACCAGTGGTACGATAGATAAATAGGTGCTAAGTTTGGACATCCTTGTCTCCTTATTAAGTTGATGGATCATAAACATGCTAGATGCGCCACAAAATGCAGATAGTAAATGTTATGTTGGTTTAATCGATTATTTGTTATTAATAGTCTCGTCATCTGCAGAGAGTGCGTCGTCTTGCTCGTTATCTACTGTAGTATCCGTATTATTTTCTGAGGCATTTTCATGTGCTTTGCCTTGGCGGCGCGCCTCTAGTTCAGATTTTGGAATCCAAGCCCAAGTCATCTCCACTACAATCGGATCGCGGTCACTATCAGATTCACGGTCATCAATGACGCAAGGGATAACCATTTCACCTTTTGGCGTATTTAAAATCTGTAAGCGCTGCTCATCAGATAGACTGGCTACGGCTGCAATTTGACCTTTTTTGATCGGGCGATAAAAATTAACGGAATAAGATTTAATCAGTAGTACGCGATCAGAGGGTAAGTTTAATCCCAGAATGAAGCCTGTTGCCGTTTCAGCCAGTAGAGTAATGGCTACTGCATGGATCGAGCCAATATGATTCTGTACCCCTTTGACATTGTTTAGACTGACGATGACTTGATTGGGCTCAACCATTTCATAGTACACGCCTGTTGTCCCTACGTAGGGTACAACTTTGCCAAAGGCCTTTGAGAGAATGCTTGAGCGCGCACTGGCAGGTAGATATTTGGTCACAGATAACAGTTTGGTGAATTGATTACTGATTGGTTTTAGCGTGCTGCTGGGTTTTTCGATGGATGATCTTGTGCTGTCAGAGACTTTGGCTGGTTTTTTATTGGTCAGCTTGACGGGCAGTTTTTTTAATAATCCTGACATACAAAATTCCTTAACGTAGATAAATCGAATGTTGTTTTTTGATAGTGGCAAACAGTAACTGTTAGCAAAGCCATTACAAACACTATGGTACATTAACCGCTGCTTTCCTACTATTATTAGCATGAACTGCTGCGCTTATAAAACAGCGGTCACCTATATTGTGTTGCTAGGACATAGTCTTAAATAATTAAAATAGCTCAATGGTGATGCACGGATCTGCCTAGTAGACAATCTCTTACTATACCACCGCGCTATAATAGCGTGATGTTGTTACGTCTTATTTTATAAATTTTCAATACTGGATGATGCTATGTCTGATATGTCTACTCACGAGCCGACCAATATTATTTATACTGGCGTCGCGGGTACTGGCAAAACCTATCGATTGCTCCAAATCGCGAAGCAATATACCGATTATCTGCCTGAGACAGATAATGAAGCGCTACTTGGGCAGCTGTTGCAAAGCCTAAGCTGGCGTGAAGTACTGTGTTTGATATTTTTAGATTTACGGGCTGAACAACAGGATTTGGTCAAGGTGCGAGAGCTTGTCGACCACCCTTTTTTTATTACCAAAGCGGCACAAAACTCACGTGAGAAAAACCTAGAGAGCACTGCTTGGTTAGAGCTTCGCAGACATAGTCCTATAGATTCTAAAACCGTCAGTTTTGATAATCGTGCCAGCCAAGCGTATTTTGATAAAGATAACAGCGGCGCATGGTATTTACTGCCTGAGAGTATGGTATTGCTAACAGAGTTGTCCCAGCAATTGGCGGAGTTTCAGCAGGCACAGCGTGATAGCCAGTCTAATCAAAACCAAAACTCTGGTCAGCAGCGTTTTAGTATGGTGAGCTTTCATCAGGCTTATGGCTATGAAGAGTTTGTCGAAGGTATTCGTCCTGTTATGAGCGGCTCTATCCACGCAAATAACAGTCACTCGAGTAATACCCAAATGAGCTACGCCGTTCAGGATGGGGCATTTTTAAAGCTATGTCAGCGTGCCGCGCGTGACCCTCAGCATCGTTACGCGATGTTGATTGATGAGATCAATCGCGCCAATGTCTCACGAGTCTTTGGCGAGCTGCTCAGTTTGATCGAGCCAGACAAGCGCGCTGGCAAACCAAATGCGATGACGATTCATTTGGCGTATTCTGGGCGTGCGTTTAGTGTGCCTGCCAATGTTGATATTTATGCCACCATGAACACCCAAGATCATTCGCTTGCGCCGCTTGATATGGCATTACGTCGACGTTTCCGCTTTATTGATTGTCCACCGCAGCCTGAATTATTACCGATAATTGGCCGTACCAGCGGCGCGACTAATCGTGCAGAAGCAGACACGGTAGATTTAAGCAAATTGCTAACAGGCTTAAACATGTGCATCACACAGACGTTGGGAGCCGAGGCGCAGTTGGGGCATGCTTTTTTATTTTCAGTCGATGATTTAGAGCAATTACAAATGGTATTGGTCGAACAGATCATTCCGCAATTGGCGCAAGCTGCGGGCGGTCAAGTGGCTATATTGCAGTATATTTTTAGAGATGAGGAGCAACCGTTAAGCACCCAGTTTATCCACGACAGCCAAACAATGATAAATAATGATTTGTATGATCCGATGAGTAAGAACCATGCAACGACTCAACATCAAATGTTTGCAGAACAAGGGGCCTTTCTTGGTCAATCGATGAACGTAGGTGGCTATACGATCAATCCTGATCTTATTACTAAGACTGGTGAATTTGGCAAGCCCGCTATCTATCAGCGTTTGTACGAGTAAGGTGGCTGTTTAGTGAGAACTCATAATCAATATTATGCGCAAGGAAACTATATTAATGCAGATAATATTAATGCAAATAGTTTTTATGCTCGTATGCCTCAAAATAAGGCTCCCTCAGCGAAGGTTGTGACGGTATTTGAACATCAACGCCTCACAGCGCACGATTTTGCGCATAGCTCTGACTTTCATTGGCTAATGGCGCAAGAGTTCGCCGTCTTTACCATCAAGCGCAAGCAAGGACAGTGGCAGCTCAAGGTTGGGCATCATATAGGAATTATCCTCTTGCCTAGCGGTATGACACTTGAGCTATTGCCAAAACTGGATCAATCCACTCAATATAATAATATTGCTCAAACTCGTCACTGGGTACAAGGCATGTTATCTGACTTAACTCGTCTCGATGCGCGTCAAAGTCGTAAGCTGCCTAGTATGAAAAATCTAGGTCAATTTAGTGATCAGTCAATGCCATTATCTGTCGAGGCTCCGCCGTTGTCAGACTGGCTATTAGAGCAGTTTTTGCAGCGCTTGGTTCGTTATCAGCCAACCCAACACTATCAGGCGCAGATCAATAACCAATCATCGCTACAAGGGCGCCTGCTCATCAAAGAGCAGCTACGACATAACAGCATGCAGCCGCATAAGTTTGTCTGTGAGCGTAGTGTGCTGAGTCAAGATATGCTGGCCAATCGCTTGATCAAGAGCGCATTGGTATGGCTGATGCCGTTACTGCCTAGATCTATATGTACACCGCTCTTACGGCCATGGCAGTCGTTATCTAGGCTAAACCAGCGTGAACGACAGCGGCTAGAGTCAATATATGCTCGAGCAAAGCAGCAGTTAAGCGTCCTGCCATTACAAAAACAGCAACTGCAAGCCGCACAGCAGTTGGTAGACCTAGCTTATTGGCTGTTACAGCAGTCAAATGCATCGACAGGTTATGGTATTGACCCCACTCGACCAAACCTACCTCAGCCAAGATTGTGTCTATTGATCGATATGAATCAGGCGTTTGAACAGTGGGCGAGTCAGCGTATCGCGTCGATGTTTCAGCAAGTGAGTAGCCATTATCGTCCTTTTTACCAAACCCAAAGTGTTTGGCTCAATGATAGCGAGGGTCAAGCATGCGTATCGATACGACCAGATTTGCTGATATATAAAACGGCTGATAATGATAATGAGCAAAATCAGAGTGACGCCGCCGTTATCAAAGAGACGGTAAATGGTTGCTATAGCCATGTCATCGATATCAAATGGAAATATCTACCTCATGCTGGTGCTATTAGCGCCAATGATGCCTATCAGTTGACCAGCTATGCACAGGCCTATCAAGCAGGGCAAGGTTGGATGGTATATCCTGTATTAGGAGACGAGAGACGACCAGTTGCGCTTAAGCAGCAGATTTATCGTGACAGTGGTGATAAAAGTAACCTTAGCGATGATACTAAAAGTAACCACTCAAACCATGCGGATTTATGGTTGATACCGTTTGATGTGCTGACAGGTATGGTCAACGGTGATTTGCCTACGAATTTGAATTAAGTATAGTGATTTCATCAATCATGATTAACAAAGGTTTTAAGGGTGCTGTTTTTATGAGAATGCCTTTTTTTGAAAAAATTTAGAGATTATTTAAAATTAATCGAAAATAGGTGTTGACACAATCGCCTTTACCCCTTAATATGTGCACCTCGATAGCGAGGAACACTAACAAGTTAGCGGCATTGCCAACAACGAGTTAATCAACAAACTATCGTGATAATAGAGAGTTTCGGAGTGTGGCGCAGTTTGGTAGCGCATCTGGTTTGGGACCAGAGGGTCGTAGGTTCGAATCCTATCACTCCGACCATCTATTTTAAGAGCCTTACAGGCTTTTTTTTATGTA
>Ga0098065_1001080_pt1 | contig 10300 bp, 7 predicted proteins | sample 25_taG_FD_75062 | JGI IMG/M metagenome (GOLD analysis project Ga0098065, IMG submission 75062) | Marine viral communities from Cariaco Basin, Caribbean Sea - 25_WHOI_OMZ | ecosystem: Environmental > Aquatic > Marine > Oceanic | place: Caribbean Sea: Cariaco Basin | collected 2014-11-08 | reverse complement strand
TAATTTAAAATTTGATATATTGACTTATAATGCGGGAGTGGAACGCTATTAGTATAAAAGCTGAATTTTTAAATTTTTTGTATAAATTTTTACAATGACATTCATAAGTTTTATAGGTTGGTGCGGAGCAATAATTTTTATCATTGCTTATTTTCTTCTAAGCGCAGGGTATTTATCAGCCAAAAAGCCGTTATATCACATACTAAACGTTATAGGAGGGCTGTGTTTGGTTATTAATGCAGCAACTTTGAAAGATTTTCCGAATATCCTTGTGAATATTGTATGGGCATTAATAGCTTTATTTGCTATATATAGGATTATAAAACAGCCTAAGAAAAATCCAAAAGCTTAATTGCGTATTTGATATAAAGTTTTTCCTGTTGCTCATAAGTTTGATCTTTTTGATTAAACATTCCAAGGTAGTAATAGGATCCATCGATAAGGGCAAAAATGACTTCCGTAATTTCAGGTATATTATCGTTGTAGATCACTCCTAGATTTTTAGCTTCGAGTAATTTTTTCTGTAATACCTGGTGAAGTTTTTCCAGATATTTTCTAAAACTGGTATTAAAATCTTCTTTGCGATAAATTAAGGCATAACAACTATAAAAAACACCATCATCAAAATATTTATTCCACTTTCTGGAGAATAGGTCGGTAATAAAGTTTTCCAGGCTTTTTCTATTATCCATAACTCCATACTCTATAGCATTGACCATATTTAGGTGACGTTCCAGAATATATTCATTAAGGCCAATTAAAAGTTCATCGCGGGTTTTAAAATAGTGCATCACCAGTCCGCTACTAATTTGCATTTCTTCTGCAACTTTGGCAATTGAGGTATTTTCGAGACCAATTTTTTTAGCAATTCTATAAAAGGATTGAATAATCTCCTTACGCCTTTTTACACTTAAACTTTTACGCCCCACTAAACTTTTTAAGCAAATATACCAATTTGATTAACAAAAGCTAATGCTGCATAATTAGTAACATAAAGGGAACATTAAAGTAAACTTTTATTAATTGAACGTTCATTCAATTTATTGAATCTTCACTATACATTTGGAGTGCAAAATTTAACTTAAAATAATTGTCATGAAATTTAAAATCACTTCCATGGCCTTGATGCTTCTTTTGTGTAGCTATCAGATGATTGCACAGGGAGATCGCCAAAAAGAAAAAAAGCTCGTTTTTATCATTGTAGATGGGATCGCAGCAGATATGATTCCAAAGACAAGCACACCAAATCTTGATGCAATTTCACTAAAAGGTGATTTTTCTGAAGCTTATGTAGGCGGAGGAAAAGGAACTTACTCAGAAACCCCTACAATATCTGCGGTGGGTTATAATAGTTTATTAACAGGCGTTTGGGTTAATAAACATAATGTATATGGAAATGAAATTAAACAGCCTAACTATAATTATCCAAGCATTTTTAGGCTTTTTACCAATGATTTTCCAGAGAAACAAACCGCTATTTTTTCTACCTGGGAAGATAACCGTACCAAACTGCTAGGTGAGAATCTAGTAGGTACGAATTTTCTAAAGATAGACTACGCTTTTGATGGTTTCGAAAAAGATACCCTAAACTTTCCTCATGATCCATACCGGGAGTACATTAAGAATATAGATAAGAAAGTAGCTTATCAGGCTGCAGAGTATATCCAAAATGAGGCACCTGATTTAACCTGGGTTTATCTGGAGTTTTCTGATGATATGGGACATGGGTATGGGGATAGTCCCCAACTGTATAATGCGATCACATTTGAGGATGAACTTATTGGAAAAATTTATGAAGCTATAAAATATAGAGAGTCCAATTTTAATGAAGACTGGCTTTTTATCGTAACCACAGACCATGGTCGAACTGCTAAAGATGGAAAACATCATGGGGGGCAATCTGATCGTGAACGCAGCACCTGGATTGCGATGAATAAAAAGGGGAATAGCTATTTTAAGGAGCAAATCCCGGGTATCGTGGATATACTGCCCACAATGATTTCTTTTCTTGAGCTTTATCCGGAAACTTCAGTTAAAGAAGAGTTGGATGGGGTTCCCCTTTTGGGAATGGTGGATGCTGTAGGACTCTCAGCGAATCTTGATGGAGCTACTTTAAAACTAAATTGGAAAGCACTTTCCGATACTGATACTCCGGCAAAATTTTATGTGGCCAGGACCAATAACGTTAAATATGGCGCGAAGGATGAATATGAGCTTTTAGGGAGTGCAAAAATAAAAAATGGAACAGCTGAATTTAATATAGGGAAGAAAGCTGATATCTATAAAATACTTATGGAAACTCCCAATCATAGATTGAATACATGGATCACACCAACCCAAACAAATAATTAAGCATTATGACTAAAAAAATTACGCTACTGTTGCTTTTACTAGCAACGACTATCGGTTTTTCCCAAAACCAAATTACCGGTGAAATCACTGATAATGATGGAATTCCCTTAGGAGGAGTTAACGTACTATTACTTAATTCATCAGAGGGGACCATTTCTGATTTTGATGGGAAATACAGCATTGAAGCAACATCCCGTGATACATTGGAATTTTCTTTCATGGGTTTTCGCACCCAAAGAATAGCTGTAAAAGATCAAACAATTATTGATGTTGTTTTAGCAGAAGATGCTTCCCAATTGAATGAAGTTGTGGTTACCGCTTTAGGAATTAAGAAAGAGAAAAAGGCTTTAGGCTATGCTGTTCAGGAAGTTGATGGGCAGCAACTGGAAAAAGCAAAAGAACCTAATTTTGTTAATTCCCTTACCGGACGGGTTGCGGGATTAAATATTCAAAACTCTACAGATTTATTTCAGGATCCACAAATTAGTCTGCGAGGGGCGAGTCCGTTATTAGTTATTGATGGTATTCCAGATCGTACTACCGATTTATGGAAGGTTAATTCTGATGATATCGAAAGCATAAGTGTTTTAAAAGGAGCTACAGCATCGGCATTATATGGATCGGTAGGGCGTAACGGCGCTATAATGATAACCACAAAAAAAGGAAAAAAAGGAAGACTTACGGTTACCGTAAATAATTCGACCATGTTCCAGCCTTCTTTTATAAAAGTTCCTGAGGTTCAAACCACTTATGGAAACGGAAATCAGGGTGTTTATGCCTACGTAAACGGAAGTGGCTCTGGAACTGAAGGTGGTGGCTGGATTTGGGGGCCACGCTTAGATCAATTAGATTCTAGCACTCCTAGTGGCTATTTTGAAACACCACAATATAATAGTGAAGTTAATCCAGATACCGGAGAACTTATTCCGTTACCGTATGTATCCAGAGGAGCAGATAATATCGAAAACTTTTTTAGAACAGGATTGATTCAGACTAATAATGTAAGCGTAGACTGGGGAAGTGAGAAAGCGAGTTTTAGAACATCTATCTCTAATGTTTATCAAAAAGGTATTGTTCCTAATACCGATTTAAATAATACGTCTTTTAACCTTGGCGGAAGTTTAAATCCTTCTGAAAACCTCTCGATAAATTCTGCATTGACTTACAATAAACAGTATACGGATAATTTTCCTGAAGTTGGTTATGGTCCTACTAATTACCTGTATAACCTCGTGCTATGGACGGGAGTAGATGTGGATATTCGTGATTTAAGAAATTACTGGAGAGAAGGTGAAGTAGGATACCAGCAGCGTCATTTCAATGTTTCCTATTATAATAATCCTTATTTTCAGGCCTATGAATATCAGCGTGGATATAGTAAAGATAATGTCTTTGGAAATTTAAATATAGAATATAAACTTACTCCTCATTTAAGTTTAAAAGGTCGTGGAGGCACTAATGTTTATGGCTTAAACAGGACTTATAAGGAGCCCAAGAGTTATATTGGGTATGGTGCGCGTTCAAGAGGTAATTTTACGGTAGTTGATGCTACTTATTTTGATATTACTACTGATTTTGGTTTGAAATATGAAAATCAAATTGCAAATCAAATTGGGGTTTCTGGGGAATTGGCATATGTAAATTATTACCGTAAGTCTACCAACCATTCTACGGCTACAGATGGTTTAAATATTCCCGGATTTTACAATTTGGATAATAATGCTGGAGTCACCTTTATCGCCAGCAATAGAGAAGAAAAAGAGACTATTCACAGTTTTTATGGATTTGTAGATTTTGATTTTTATGATACATTTTATTTATCCCTTTCCGGGAGAAATGATAAAGTGTCTACATTACCAGAAGCTAATAATTCATTCTTTTACCCTTCTATATCCGCTTCACTGGTATTTACCGAATTGCTGAATACACCAGAATGGATGACATTTGGAAAAATAAGGGGTTCCTGGTCCCAGGTTTCTGAAGGTAAAATAGGGAATAATCCTTATAATCACATTCAGGCATACGACAAGGGAACCAGTTGGAATGGTACACCTTCTACCTATTTTGGAAATGAGCTTTTATCTTCCGACTTAAAACCCGAAACCTCTGATACCTGGGAAGTAGGTGTGAACGCCAGATTTTTACAGAGCCGTTTAGGAATAGATGTCGCTTATTACCAAACCAGGGATTATAATAATTTAATTTACAGTTCTATTTCCCAGAGTAGTGGATACAATAGTATTTTGCTGAATGGAGACGAATATAAGCGTCGAGGAATTGAAGTTGTACTGGACGGTACACCGGTAAAGACCAAAAATTTTAGATGGAATACCCAAATTAACTTAAGTCAGTATCGCAGATATCAGGAAGAAATTTATGGTGATCGTGAACAAACCGATGGATTTATTCGTGTGGGCGATCGTACAGATAAAATTTATGCAGGGGTATATCAAACCAATGAAGCGGGAGAGGTGATTTTTGAAAACGGCTATCCCGTATCAGATCCTTATTCCAGATTTATTGGCTATAATGAGCCAGATCTTACTTATGGAATTTCAAATACCATATCTTATAAGAATGTATCCTTATCTTTTCTTTTTGATGGCCGTTTGGGCGGTTTAATGTATTCAACCACCAATCAAAAAATGTGGTGGGGAGGTACGTCACCCGGTACGGTTAATCAATATCGTGATGATGCCAATAATGGAGAAAGTACATTTATAGGAAACGGAGTTAAAGTAGTAGGAGGGAATGTTAGCTATGATGTTAACGGAAATATTTTGAATGATACCAGAACCTACGCTCCTAATGATGTTCCTGTAAACTACATCAACTTTATGCAGACCACCAGTAATGGTTATAATAAAAATTACCACTACTATAAAGAGGATTTTATTAAGCTTAGAGAGGTCACCTTAAGTTACAATTTTACAGAAAATATATTGTCTAAATTACCTTTCGATAATCTAAGCTTATCTTTTATAGGGCGTAATTTATGGCTTTCTTCTAAAATACCAAATGTAGATCCAGATCCCGGAAGGGATAATTTACAGGCACCAGCCACCAGAAGCATTGGTATTAACCTAAACGCAAAATTTTAAATCATGAAACGTATTATTGCTATTATCATATTATTGCTACTGCCACTTTTTTACTTTACCAGTTGTAGTAAAATTGAGGATTTGCAGGAAGATCCTAATCGGGCGACTTCGGTTAGTCCAGAATTACTATTAACCAACATACAAACAAAAGCATTTAATAATGTTAGTCTATCCAGTGCGCTTGCCAGTCGATATTTATCCTATACTAATGGCGTTAACTCTAATCAATATTATAATTGGCAACGCTCGGGTTTTGGAAAGTATGACGATTTGAAACAAGTTAAAAAAATGATGGAAGAATCTGAAAAAGCAGGGATCGAGATTTATCAAATTCTGGGACGCTTTTTCAATTCCTATTTTATCATCGATCTTACCCGCACTTTTGGAGATGTGCCTTATGCTGAAGCTGTTTTAGCTACTGAAGCTATTTATCAACCGGTGTATGATTCTCAAAAGAGTATTTATTTAAGCGTACTGAATGATCTAAAGTCGGTCTCTGATGCGTTAGCCGAAAATCAAGAACCTATTGTAGGGGATATCATTTTTAGGGGGAATAAATTACAGTGGCGAAAACTTATTAACGCTTATTATTTAAGAGTATTGATGAGTTTATCCAATAAGACGGGAGATAGTGATTTAAATATTAGGTCAAAATTTCAGGAAATCATTAATAATCCGACTCAATATCCTTTAATGACATCAAATTCTGATAATGGAGCTTTAAATTATTTTAATATTCAGGATAACCGTTATCCATATTTTAATGATAACGATTTACAAACAGCCTATTATATGGAACAAAATTTTGTCGATAAATTGAAAGATTTTGAAGATCCACGATTATTTAGGTTTGCAGAACCTAAACCAACTGCGGCTGATGATGATATGAATGACTTTGAATCCTACGGTGGATTGAAGGGTAGTGAAGATTTAAATATAAATACTTCAAAAGCTGTTTCGGGAGAAGCGAGTAGGATTGCAGAGCGCTATTTTTTCGATCCCGTTAACGAGCCTAGCATTTTAATGAGCTACTGGGAGCAGGAATTTATTATTGCTGAAGCTGCGGTACGTTCCTGGATTGCTGTAGATCCTGAAACACATTATAGAAATGGAGTAGCGGCTTCTTTTGATTTTTTCAAGACACCAATGCCTGAAGATTATTTTGATAATGATCGTATTGATTTAGATGCTGGTAATGAAATTCAAAAGATTTTGGAGCAAAAGTATATTTCGATGTTTATGAATACCGGGTGGCAAATATTCTTTGAACAACGTCGCACTGGATTTCCAGAATTTAATACTGACGGAGCAGGGATTTTAAACAACGGAAGAATTCCTAAGCGTTGGATGTATCCAATGGATGAAGCAACAAATAACGCTGAGCATCTGGAGGAAGCCATTAACCGACAATTTTCTGAAGGTGATGATATCAATGCCCAAATGTGGTTGCTTAAATAAAATAAATGATCTTCGCCAGGTTTAAATAGTAATGATGAGGTGCTGTTTCGATAACTGTCGGGATCAGAACATTTAATTTTTAAACTCAGGTTGATAATTGCATAAAAACAGGAAGCATAATGCTTCCTGTTTTTTTATAGCGGGTTGGATTAAGTGGCTCTCTAACATTCTTATTGGTATTGATAAGAGTAAAATTTCTGGAGTTTTTTAATGAAAGCTTTTATAGAAACTACTGCCTGCGTTTTATAAATTCAATCACTTCATTAGAGCTTATCGGTAAAATATTACCATTTTTTTGAATGTATTGCCATTGTCCGTTTTTACCAAACATGAGGGGGAAATTGAATTCTGCAGTATTGCCATAAGGACGATAGGAACTAAACGGGTTAATATCATAGTTTGGGGATAAAAGCTCTTTTCCAGACGCTGAAATCAATCCAAACTTTCTGTTTATTTCGGTGATGAAACCATTCCCATTAACCTCAGGGAAAACACTATGGTATACAGGTTTTACTAAAATTTTTCCATCAAAGTCGGCAAAACCAATTAATTTTCGGCCTGAAACAGCATCTTTTTTAAAGAGTGGGAAATAATTTCGATACTGAAGATCATAAATCGTGGAAGCATTATCGGGCTCGTATATTGGAGGAACAACAAGTTCTCCTTGGCTATTGGCATATCCGTATTTTAGTTGGTCCTGGTCATTTTTAGCAAATACTGCGAATTGGCCATTGTTTAGACGAATGATTTTACTCATCATATTATCCAATAATAGTTTTCCTGTTTTTACATCATATAGATTTGTTCCTTTTTCATTTTCTACTATTAAAATAGGATAATTTTCTATGGTGCTCACCTTTTGGAAGGCTAATACCTCTTTTTCTTGCTTTTGGGCATTCCAGAGTACATAATCACCATCTTGTTGCTGTAATAAAAAGTTTTGCTGGTAAAGCTGTTGTATGCTTTGGTATTGTAATGGAAGTATTTCCTTGCCTTTGGTGTTAAAAATTCCATAAGCAGGTTTATTATTTTTCTGGTTTTTGCTAACCATGATCAGCTCTGGATTATGGGAAATTTTGCTCATGTTATCATAAATATAGGGAATTATGACTTTTTGTTGCCTGATATCATATAGGCCGGTTTGAGTTTCTATATCCTTACGCAGTATAGCCATATCTTTTCCGAGAAAACTAATATCAGTATAAGAAGGAGATAGTTTTTCTTCACCATTGATCGTATAATAGCCTATTTTATTATTTTTTACGACTTGTACCAACTGCGGAGGAAAATCACTATCATAATACGCCTGATCTTTATGATAAACTCGCACATTGTCAAATATGGGAGGGATCAGTGCGCCAGTTTCAGGAAAAAATAGGCCCTTATGTTCATTATTTTTTATTTGAAACACAATCTTTTCATTTCCTTCAGCAGTTTGTCGGATGATTTCGGTGATTTGCTTGTATTTTATGGGGAGTAATTCTTTATTTTCTTTAGTTAATACGCCATATTTGCCATTTTGCTTGATGTAGAAATAATCACCTATCTGGATAATTCGTTCCCGATAGATAGGGGGAACAATAGTTTTTCCAAGGGTATCGAGAATACCGTATTTGCCATCTTTCTTTACAGAAAGGTAAGCCTCGTTTTGAAAGCTAGTATACAAAGCTGATATTTCATCATATTCGAAATCAGAAATTTGTACGCCTTGTTTATTAACTATCGCTTGTTTGTCGTTCTTTTCGACAATGAGTACTCCGTTTATAATTTCCAGGGAATTAAACTCAGAATCATCAAACTCTTTAGTTGAAGGAATATTTATAATAAGATTATTACCCTCTTTTTTAAATGAAGCGACCCACTGGTCACTTCGCATATTAGAATGCGCATGATCATAGTTAAAAGGAATTAATATATTATTATTAAAATCTATAATTCCCCACTTACCATTTTTCTTGGCATAAATGTAAGATGACTTATGACCACAACCACCACAATAGTCAATATCATCATAGGCGATTGGGATGATTAACTTATCGGTTTTGCTATCATAAACACCCCACTTATTTCCTTCACTTACATCAAAGTACCTGTTGGTTAAAAATCTTACTTCTTCAAATTTTAAGGGTAATAACTGGTTCCCCCAACTATCTGCAAAGGTCATTTTTTGTTTTCTATAAAGTGAGAGATAGCGTTTATAATGAAATTGAATTAAATCGTAGACTATTGGAATAATTTCTTTTCCTTTATCATCAACCAACCCGTAGGAATTTTTATTGCTAACAATTTTTAACAAGCGGTCTTGGTTTTTGCGTAAACTAACATAGCCGGCACCGGTTGGAATAATACTGTCTATGGGATGATATTCATCTATAATAGTATCGAAAATACGCTGTCCGGTGGTATCGATATAGAAATTTGTACTATCATTTTCTACATGGGCAAATCCTCTTTCAAATACAGATGATTTAGAATATACCATCGTATCTAAACCCGGGGTTTTTCCAGGTTTTACCGTAGTATTTATTTTTTTAGGTAAAGAGCAGGACTCAAGACAAATTATAAGAAATACAAAAAATACAATCTGAATTCTTTGAACTGGTTTTAATAGGATGCGTTTATACATTTTGTTGAAGCAAATTTCCATCAATTCTATAGTTTCATTTTTTTAATATACCAAACCGCTTATACAGAAGTTTATAACTATTCCATAAAAATATTATAGCTATGCTAATAATCCAGAGCCAGTAGCCTGAAGCATAACCTGTTATTGGACTATAATGTCCGGCTTCGTTTATGATGATACGGTCAAAAGTCATAAATAAAAGGCCTGTTGATAAGGCAATTCCGCTTAGTATCCACGAGAGTACTGGAAACTTTTTAATGACAATCCAAGACAAAAATATAAAGGGATTTGCTAACCAGCAGATCAGGGCACCACCCATTACAAAACCTATTGTTCCAAGAATAAAAGATCCTATAGCATCTGCACAATTATCTTCTATACAGTAGCTTTTAAAGCATAGCGAAGCTATGAATAACCCCGCACTTAATATGACGATATGCCTGTTTAAAAGAGACCTTGGTTTTTTCAATTTGATTATCAATTTAGAGTATCCGGGAAAATGATCATAGCCAATGATGCTTTGTATATATTATGCAATGTAGCGGAATAAATAAAGGGCCACATCCCTGAATTCCGTGAAAATGAAAGGATCTCCAGGCATAACTTATTTTAAGCCTTTAATAAAAAGTCTATCAATTAGTCGGTATAATATGTAGCATTAAAAATTACCTTCAATTTATAGTTTAATTTGGCTTAAAGTTCAAAGATCAGACTGTTGTGATTTTAGCTTTTTTCTGTTGTTTTTTCAGAATTAAAAAAGTAG
>Ga0098065_1001078_pt1 | contig 10325 bp, 9 predicted proteins | sample 25_taG_FD_75062 | JGI IMG/M metagenome (GOLD analysis project Ga0098065, IMG submission 75062) | Marine viral communities from Cariaco Basin, Caribbean Sea - 25_WHOI_OMZ | ecosystem: Environmental > Aquatic > Marine > Oceanic | place: Caribbean Sea: Cariaco Basin | collected 2014-11-08 | reverse complement strand
GGGCGTAGCGCAGTCTGGTAGCGCACTACACTGGGGGTGTAGTGGTCGCAGGTTCAAATCCTGCCGTTCCGACCAAACATAATATTAGGGCAGACCGTCATTGACCGTCTGCCCTTTATTTTGCCTACTTGTAAGCTAAACACCCTCCATAGCTCTCTATCATAAAACGTGGTAATCCATGTAAAATTGCGGTATATTTTATACCGTCATGGAAATATACCGTCATGTCCCTAACTGATAGCCAAATCAAACGTCTTAAGCCATCCGATACTTGTACACCTAGCCGACCTGACAAATATAGCGACGGTAATAACCTACGCTTGTGGGTACGTAGCACTGGTAGCAAGGTATGGGTATGCGACTATAAATACGCTGATAAACGCCAAAGCTTGACCATTGGAAAATATCCAGCAATGAGCCTTGCTGATGCTCGCCAGCGTAACCAGCAAATCAAAGACCTAATAGCACAAGGCATTAATCCTAAGCAGGATAAAAAACGCTTGCAAGCAGATACCGACGGCACCAAAACATTTGATGCTTTAGCGCAACGCTGGCATAAGGACCGAAAACCCCACATTGCACCTACTACTCATAGTCGTGACTATTCACAGTACCAGCGCGATATTAAGCCTACTATTGGTCATCTGAACATAGATGAGATTACCGCGCCTGATATTCTTGATATTGGCAAAGCTGTCGAAGCAAGAGGCGCTACTGACATGGCGCGACGCGCAATACGTCAAACAGGGCAGATATTCAAACAAGCTATACGCGAGGGTTTGATAACTCATAACCCAGCCAATGACTTAACGGAAGCTTTGCAGCCGCATAAGGTTAAACACCATAGCCGCATAACCAGTCAGCAGTTACCTAAATTACTTCAAGATATCGATGCGTATGGCGGCGACGTCCTGGTCAAACTAGGTTTTTGGTTCATGTGCTACACGTTTGTGCGAACACAAGAGCTTCGTCTTATGGAATGGTCGGAAGTAGATTACAAGGCCAAGATATGGCGTATACCGGCCGAGAAGATGAAAATGGATAGACCTCATCTAGTACCACTCGCGCCACAAACAATGAAAATATTGCAAGAAATTAAAGCGATGAACTTTTCAGATAAGTATGTGTTTTTTAATACGACAACGCGCAAACCATACAGTACCAATGCTTTTATTACTGCCCTATGGCGCATGGGCTATAAAGGACGCATGACTGGTCACGGATTTCGCGGGCTTGCCAGCACAACCCTACATGAGCAAGAGTTTATGCACGAAGCAATAGAGCTACAGCTGGCACATGAGAAAGAGAACAAAATAAGTAAAGCTTATAACGGAGCGCAGCACTTACCCTATCGAACAGACATGATGCACCAGTGGGCAAACTTCATCGACGATGCTTACGCTGGCAAGATTGATAACGTTATACATGGCAACTTCAAGCAGCAAGCTCAACAGCTAGGCTAAGACTTAGCACTATTTATGCAAGGCTAGGACTAATTACCCGAACGGCAGCTATTTACACCCTTATGCTGTCAACGCTTTGCACTTACTGTTATTTAAGGGTGTAGGGGTGTGAATTGTGTTTTTGGAAAATTATTTGTCTATTGATGAGTCCCTATGTTATGTACAGAAAGGAATAGATGAAAAATCAAGTATTAAGAGGTCGGCAAAAACGATTATAAAAAATGCTATTGATTTACTAGAATTAAGACCCGTGTTTAAATTCGCAGGTTACGCAATTTTATTTAAGACCGTAAATGATAAAACAAGTAAAAACTCAACAGAATACAAACAAGTTTGTCGCCTATCAGGATATTTTTATGATAGCTCAGTTTTCTACCCAAGAGACTATGAGACCTCCACACATTTCTCGAATTTAGATGAATCTTTTTTCCATTCATCCGAGGCTATAGTTGATGAGTTAGTAGATTCCATATGTATAACTACTCACTATTTGAAAAACATTTACGATAACGATGGTTATCACTCACATCTAGACAGAGACTCTAAAATAAAAGCTTTTGATTTCGAGCCTAATGAGTACCTTACTTTGTCTAGTAAAAGACCAGTATTTAGCGACTTTCATCAAGAGAATAGATGTGCTGTACAAGTTCCTCGTGAGAATGTTTTTTTCAAAATTAATGAACTGGACTATATTATAAATTCTTTTCAAGAATCTAACTCTAAAATTGAGTTCTCATTAAATGAAGAAAATATGTCTTTGCAAACTAAAAATAAGAAACTAAGTAAAAGAATAGATTATCTTGAACAACAGCTTTCCACAACTTTAGAGAACGAAGGTCAAGGTGACAGCCTATTGATATTAGGCGCAGTCATGAACTGTGTCGTAGATATAGCAAAGCTAAATTATACACAACAAGCCCTAATAGATGCTATTTTAAGCAAATATGGAAATATAACTGGTATATCGGAAAGCACACTTAAAAAGAAATTTGCTGAATCAAAAAAAGATATAAAACAGAGACTTATCTAATAATCGGTTTCTATTAGAAAAAACCAATATTTCTATAGAAACGACAAGATTTTACCTAGCTCATAAGATAACCCATACACGACAAGCTACTACAAACCGTAGTAGCACGTAGTATGGAATTATTGACATGACAAACGGCATTACACAACCCCCTTCTATCACTCTCTTTAATAATATATCGAACGATATTGAGCAAATGGCAGATAACCTACACGCCAAATATCTGCCACCGCAAGGCATGAGTCGTGCCAGCCAGCTTCTGCCATTCCTACCTTTCGGTAGCAGTACCTTATGGGCATGGTCACGAGATGGACGCTTCCCCTCCCCAATCCGACTCTCTAACACTATGACTGCATGGCGCAATGCCGATGTTATCGAATGGCTAAATAATCAAAACACTCCTATTAGCGAGGGAGTATAACCATGATTATTCAAAATAAAAAAATTCAACAAATCTACAGCCCCGTAAGTAATGAAGCTCAAGACGTTTACATGAGCATTAATCTATTAAATCTACATAACCTATCAGTGCCTCTACAGTTACTAGCTAAGGCTAGATATAACTTATCCGTTATTCATGATGAGCTATTACACACAATGAGAGACAACCTTCTCAACCGCGGTAAAATCGGACAGTTTACCGCGAACCTCCATACCAAACTTGAACACATATCTCTAGCATCCCTAGGAGATGATTCCGGTATTGGCGTCCTAACTAAACCTTTAACTCAAATGGCAAGGAAGCTGTATGACAGCCTTTATGCCGATGAGTCTTTGACTATTATTCACTTTCACAATATAGCCAAGCAGGTGCTCGACCTTCACGAATGCTTAGATAGAGTCTGCTTACTTTTACTATATCGTCAAGTGGAGGTTAATTAGTCATGTCCTATAACACTGTTTCATTAATCCCAGCTATCAACACCAGTACCCTTGCCCTATTAAAACTAAATGATGAAAATTTATGGCCGTGGTCTGATATTAGAGAACTGTTTAGGCTTAAAGACGAGCCTTACAGAAGGCGCGGTTTATTGGCTCGTACACCATACCAGCTATTGATCAGTGAAGAACAGATAAGCTTACTTCAGCGAAAAACAGTCAATAAAAAAGTCTATGCGGGCAGCATAGACTTTTTGGAGTCGAATAATACTTTCAACGTAGTCCCAGTCCCAGAGCAAGGGCTGGCAAGTTATATAGCTTTATCCAAATCGTTTGATTATATCAACTTGAATCAATTAGCACCTTTTCAACATCAAGTATTGCACTTCAAAAACAATCATAACATAGGTTTAGGTGATGTGTTAGGCAAGGTGTTTCGTAAAATTATGACCATAGGAGCCTATGTGATGCATTATTTCTATTTTGGTCCCAAGGACTATATGAGTAAAACTAGCTTTTTAGAGCCAATGGAGGATTTAGCATATCGCCGTATGTTGGACTACTGCTACCTTAATGAGCGGCCACTACCTATAGATATTGCTGAGATTGCTTTGCTAATAAGAATGCGACCGCATAGCGATAGCATTGCGGTCGTACTGCACTACTTCTTTGAGCTTACAAATTATGGCTATATCAACGACAGAGTTGAGAGAGACATTAAAGCATACCAGGCAAAATCAGCTAAAGCACGCGCATCAGCTAGGATAAGATGGGGTGAAGACAAGCCTGAAAAAGAATCTAGGATTAATAATAGAGAGGTATCGAGCGAACGCAATGCGAACGCATGTAAAACGCATGACGGTCGCAATACTAACTATAAACTATTAACTATAAACGAAGAACTAGAAACTAACTCTGATAATGATAACCAAAAACAATTAAATATACCTTTCGATATATTTTGGCAAGTTTATGCTAAATCTGTGGCTAAGGGTAAATGTGAGTCTAAATGGAGCTCTCTTGGTAATAAAGTTCGTGAACAAGTTATGCAGCACTTGCCAGCCTATATTGCTTCAACACCAGTCAAAAAGTTTCGCAAAGACCCGTACACCTATTTGAATAATGAGGGCTGGCTAGACGATATTATTGCCAATGAGCTTCCTAATAACCATCAAGTGGCTACTTATAGCAATATGAATGTAAACGCGAAATATGATGATCCAAACCATGACCCTTTGGGTGGCTTGTTTACAACACAAGGAGCAGTCTGATGGAAATCATTAAAGAGTTATCTCGAGTAGAGTTTGGCAGCGTCCTTCTACGTGAGTTGATCATCGATTGCAATATGCATGGACAGACAAAGCATTTAGATATCAACGGTAATATCGATTGCTATCAATGTAACGACGTTAGAATAACGACAGCCAAAGCTGAACGGCTGAAGATTGACAGCCAAAACATGGAAGCGCTAATGACCACGAAAATGATATCAAAAGGTGTGAGCCTAAATAAGGGTCGTTTTAGTGATTGGCAGTATGATGAAACTAAAAACGCTGAGCAGCACGATAAGATTGCCCAGTTACAGCGGTACAGTGAATCAATCAATAACTACTCGCCTAATCTAATTATTCTTGGCCGCACAGGTACAGGCAAGACAATGTTGGCCAATTCAATAGCTATCAATCTCTACTTAGAGAAACAGAAGTCCTTACCAAATGAGTTTAACAGTTATAACCAGCAGTATTTCTATGATCACACTTGCGAACTAATAACCTCTTTTAATATTGGCTTGCAAGCACGCGCATGTTGGGGTAATTCTCAAAAAAGTGAAGACGATTACTTGCAAAACTTGGCGGCCAATGAGCTATTAATCATTGACGATTTGGGCGCAGGTGATCGGCACGCAAAGGATCGCGAACGAATTTCCCAGATAATTATTTCAAGACATGAAAAAGCGCCTACCGTGATCACAACCAATATGGACATCGCTGACTTGCATGAGTTTTTAGGCGATAGAGCATGGGATAGATTACGTGAAAATTTATTAGTAATGGTATGCGACTGGGATAGCTACCGAGCTAAAAACGCTATTATTCAGCTTGTGGGGTCTGCCAAATGAATAATGAACAACGCAGGTACATCCAAGTCGAACAGTCTGTTCTCAATCAATTGCTAGGTAGAGGTACAGCGTTTGATATGGTCAGCGATATCATTGCTGCTGAGGATTTTGAAGCCGTAAGACATCAGGTTATATATCAAGCTATTAGTGACTTGGCAATGGCTAGTAAGCCTTACGATGAAGTTATGGTGGCTGATCTGCTTGAGGAGCGTAACCAACTTAACGATAAGTATTGCCCAGCCAATTACTTTGCCGTAATGAGCTTAGTACCGAACATTTCGTTCAGCAGTTTACGTAGCCACGCCCAATTAGTGAAAAACCGGTCAATACGTAGGCAATCGATTGCTCAGTTCAAGTTTGGCATTCAAAAACTTGAGGATGGTGATAATCAAACCATTGATGTGAATAACGAGATCATGAGTGCTATTGCCAATCTTGAAGTAGGTAGCGACTCTAATAATCATGCGCGAGTTGGTACGTTGATGGGCGGTATGATTGAGCGTATCGCAGCAGCTAAAGATGGATTGAATAACTTTACCAGCACTGGATTCCCAGAGTTTGATAACTTGGCGATGATTGATGCTGGTAATCTGGTCGTCGTTGCCGCCCGGCCTTCCATGGGTAAGACCGCATTGGTTATGAATTGTCTGTCGCATATCGCAAAATATAAAGAAGGTGAAGCGGTCTTCTTTAGTGTAGAGATGCCATCTGATCAGGTGATGGATAGGCTGGCAAGTGCCAAGGCTAGTATCCATCTAACGTCTATTAGGAAAGGTCAACTAAGTACTGATGAATGGGCGCGAATGCAGCGTTTTATTTCAGACGAAGAAGATATGCGTCTCACAGTCGTTGAAACAAAGGAGATTACCATTGCTGAGATACGCACCCAGTTGAACAGGATAAAACGTGAAACAGGTGGCAAGCTATCAGCGGTTGGTATAGATTACTTACAGATAATGGGCGGCCTCCATGGGCAGTACAAGATTGATAATATTAGTACCATTACTCGCACGCTAAAGACGTTAGGCCATGAATTTGATTGCCCTATATTTTTATTATCACAATTAAGCCGTGAGGTTGAGAAGCGCCCCAATAAGCGCCCTATCATGTCAGATTTGCGCGATTCAGGGACGATTGAGCAAGATGCGGACCTTATCGTTATGATTTACCGTAACGACTACTACGAGCAAAAAGAAAAAGGTGGTAGCGCCAAGCTTGATGGTATGGCAGAGGTTATCTTAACCAAAAATAGAAACGGACCGACTGGGACTGTTAGGTTAGCTTTTGAAGGCCAATACGCTCGCTTTACCAATTATATGCCAGTAGCAAGGGATTTGGATGTGATACCAGACTATGCGTTTAGCTGCTCATAATTGATTGTTTTTAGCGCGTTTATAGTGAATATGAACACCTATTAATGAAATACTAAAAATATTAATAATTAGGAGAAATTTGTGGCTAAACGATCGGGATATACCAGACGCGACATTAAGCATATTAATGTCACCATAGGATTGAATCTAGCAGCAGCGCGCCGTAATACTGGCATGACACAGACAGAGGTTATGAAAGCGGTCTGGGGTGTATCAAACAATCGCAATCGTATTAGCGAGATTGAGAACGGTAAAAAGAATCTGACCCTAATTGACTTGCTTATATTCCAAGATCTATATGGCCAATCACTTGATTATATTTGTGGCCTATCTATTGAACCTGAGATTGATATATTGGCAGGTACAGTAAATCATGTCGTCAATCAATCACATGCCATTATTGAAATGATGACTACTGAACTTGCCAGCGTTGTTGTTGATCATATGAAGTCTATCTGTGCAAACGACCATGAAGCCTTATTAACATGCACTAAAGAGCTGTGTGACGCTATAAAAGCTGATCAGTGTACCGAAAGTATCAGTGAGCCGGTCGCACAAGCTACTCGTGATGTCATGCACATTATCAGAAAGATAGAGGTTGACCAGGCACGTAAAATAAACGCCGTTGATATGCAGATGATACAAATAAAAGAACGCGTTAACCATGAAGATCGCCATTATTTGCTTAGGGATAGAGACCAGAACTACTACTACAGCACCCCTCTACTAAAGCCTGAGATGATAGACGATACAGAAATATTAGGAGTCAATGATGAGTAGTCACTACTCAAAAGATGAAGTATGGGCATCGGCGAGGTTTATCTGGGAGAACACGCCTAACATTACCGACCGTGAGTTAATTGAACAGCTAAACACTGGTTATGGGAATGCGGCACCAAAATCGAGCGGTACAATCAGTAAACGGCGTAAGAAAGAAAACTGGGTTAAGAACAGCCTGGTACAAACCTCTAAAAAAGACATGGACCTAGAGGCGAATAGCGATGGAAGCAAGCCAGAATGGAAGCAGAAACCGCAAAATACTCATTTAATTTCATCTAAAACTAATAAAGCACAAAACCTGGAATCAGACACAGAATTGGAAGCAGCGGGAAGCAAAATTGAAGGAATAGTTGAGAGCGTGGTTATTGACACGCAAGGCCGTGCTAAGATCATTAAAAATACCAGACGCAGGTTTGATAACTTAGGTCAGTTATTTGATCAGGCATTAGCAGCGGCGCTGTCCTTACAAGGGTATGCAGATGCAGCTGATGAAGATCCTGAAACTGGCGAGCAAGTTCAAAAAGCATTATTGCTATCAGAATCTTTATCTAGCACAGTCGGAAACCTGGCTAAATCTTTAAAAATCATCGCAGAGGTAGAAATGCCTTTATGCGGTATTACTGCAGATGACTTTAAGCAATCAGATCAAGATCGTCGTTTAAATGCGTTAGCTGCACTTGGTGATATTCACGAGCAAGAACAAGCAGCGCGCGCACGATTGATACCACAACTTCATACACGTTTATTGGAGATAGAGAAAACCGCAGATAGCGAAGACTTTGGTATTCAGTATAACGACCAGCAACCGCAAATTCAGAGTGATGTCACGGATTATACCGCCCTTGATTAAACTCTGTATTGTAGAGAGGCAATAAATAAATCATGATTCAAAGCAATACCTATATAATTCACCTAAAAAAACTTAATAGAGGGTTAAAAAATGCAATTAAAAGCTGTTCTAGTTAAGATAGGAATTGGTGTTAGCTTATCTATGGCCGTTACATTTTCACATGCATACGTTAATTGCGAAGATGTTGATTACGAGAACAGTGACTATCATTCAAATATGGAAAAGTTAGCTACTCAAGCTAGGCTTCCAGATAACTACTACAATCGTTATCATCAAAGCGCGGTGAGTGACCTATGTAATGGAGACGAAGAAAGTCTTGAGGGCGCTATAGATTATGGTTACGTAAAGCGCTCAGAAGTAGAGGCTCTTAGAGAAAGCTTAGGTCTTGATAACCGCTCTAATGCTGGAGGTAGCTATCAATACTCACGCCAAACATTCAGTAGACTAGGATTATCATCTGCTGCGTCAGATAATATCGCTCAGTTTTATACCAAAAAGATCGACTCCCAATGTGGTCAACTCGCCAAGAGCGCTCTAGAAGGAAATCCTAGAGCAATTGAAGAACTGCAAGCCAGCCCTAGTTATTGTATTTGGAACTATGATTGATAATAGAGCAATACATTAATCAAGCTGAAGTAATTTCGTGAAAACAGCATAACACTCAAAATTCAATGTAAGACTCATCCATATTAAACCACCCTATTGCGATGCAAGACAAGAATAGTCGGGTGGTTTATAGTAAAATGTTTATTTTAGTCTACTCTTTTACCCTGCTACATTTTGTCCATACCTGCTTTATTGAGAGAATTTATTAATGAGTGACGTTTTATCACTATCCCAGTTAGAGCAATACCTTTCAAAAGCTGCCTGGATCTTAAAAGGTCCCGTCGACGCTTCAGATTTCAAAGTGTATATTTTCCCCCTCTTATTTTTCAAGCGTATCTCCGACGTTTATGACGAAGAATATAAACAGGCTCTAGAAGAGTCTGACGGTGATACTGAATACGCATCCATGCCAGAAATGCACCGCTTTGAAATACCACAAGGCTGCCACTGGAATGATGTACGTGAAACAACCACTAACGTAGGTCAAGCCATAGAACAAGCCTTACGCGGCATTGAGCAAGCCAATCAGGACTTTTTATACGGTATCTTTGGTGATGCTCAGTGGAGTAATAAAAATAAGCTGCCAGATAAGCTACTGATTGATCTAATTGAGCATTTCTCACAGTATCGTTTAGGTCATGAAAATGCCAATCCAGATATGCTAGGTAATGCCTATGAGTACCTGATCAAGCACTTTGCTGACTTAACCAATAAAAAAGCAGGTGAGTTTTATACCCCGCGTTCAGTAGTACATTTGCTAGGTCTTATTCTCGATCCGCACGAAGGTGAATCTGTCTATGATCCTGCTTGTGGGACCGGAGGTATGTTATTAGAGTGTGTCGATAACCTGAAACATAACGGTGAAGACTTCCGTACGCTTAAACTCTACGGCCAAGAAAGAAATCTAACGTCCAGCGCTATCGCGCGTATGAATATGTTTTTACACGGCATAGAAGATTTTGAAATTCTGCGTGGCGATACCTTACGCGAGCCTGCCTTTTTCCAAGCCGATGGCCTGAAAACCTTTGATTGTGTCATAGCCAATCCGCCGTTCTCATTAAAAGATTGGGGTGCGGATAATTGGGCTAATGATCCCTATGGGCGCAATATCGCTGGCGTGCCACCTAAAGGTAATGGCGACATGGCTTGGGTACAGCACATGGTTAAGTCCATGAACAGTACAGGTCGTATGACCGTGGTATTGCCTCATGGTGCCCTATTTCGT
>Ga0098065_1001074_pt1 | contig 10357 bp, 21 predicted proteins | sample 25_taG_FD_75062 | JGI IMG/M metagenome (GOLD analysis project Ga0098065, IMG submission 75062) | Marine viral communities from Cariaco Basin, Caribbean Sea - 25_WHOI_OMZ | ecosystem: Environmental > Aquatic > Marine > Oceanic | place: Caribbean Sea: Cariaco Basin | collected 2014-11-08 | reverse complement strand
GAACGACGAGTCACCTTTTTGCGACTGCGAGTGTCTTTTGCCATCTTTTAGCTTCCTAAGTTAATTATCTTTTGAGAGGGCGTGTCGGACCCTTACGAGTACGAGCGTTGTTCTTGGTGTTCTGACCTCTTACTGGTAGGTTACGACGATGGCGGATGCCACGGTAACAACCAAGATCAACTAAACGCTTGATATTCATTGACACTTCACGACGAAGATCACCTTCAGTCATGTAATTTGCTACTTGTGCACGGACAGCATCTAATTGTGAATCATCTAACTGACTGATTTTAGTAGTAGGAGCGATGCCAACAGCTTCTAAGATAGCCTTAGAAGTGGTACGGCCTATACCAAAAATGTAAGTTAGTGAAATCACAGCATGCTTATTATCCGGGATGTTTACGCCGGCAATACGAGCCATTGATTTCTCTCCATTGACGAAAAATAAAGTGACCAACTAACTTATAGAAGTGAAGCCGTATTGGTACATTTATTCTTCAGATTTATCGCTAATCACACCCTTAATTTCAACTGTAAACACAACCAAAAAAGGGTATAACCACGGCAAGTGGCGGATGATATCGCATCCGCCCTTAAATATCAAGTACTAAAGAGTAGTCCTCTTAAAAGAGTGCTGACTCTAGATTAGCCTTGACGCTGTTTGTGACGAGGTTCTGCTTTGCAGATTACATGAACGCGACCTTTACGACGCACTACTTTGCAGCTGCCACAAATCTTTTTAACTGATGCTTGAACTTTCATAGCATTCTCCTAGAATAGCCATCGACCCTGAGATTACTCTAATATTACAGCCTACCTTTAATGATAACAAGCAAGCTATAAACGTGAAGCAACTACTGAGCTGGTGACTGAATTAACGTCTGGTCATGGTATTGATGGGTCATCAAATGCGCTTGCATCTGGGAGATGAAATCCATTACCACAACGACCATAATAAGTAATGACGTACCACCTAAGTGAAATGGCACTCCAAAGGAAGACTGAATAATCATCGGCATTAAGCAAATCACGGTCATGTAAATAGCACCAATAAAGGTCAACCGATTTAACACGTGATCCAAGTAACGCTGCGTTTGCTGTCCGGGACGAATACCAGGGATATAAGCGCCACTACGTTTAAGGTTTTCGGCCACTTCACGCGGACTAAAGACTAATGCAGTATAGAAATAGCAGAAGAAGATAATCATCGCACCAAAGAGTACTAAATATAACGGCTGCCCTGGTGACAGGACTAGCGCTATATTCTGTAAAATCTTTTGCACTAAGGTAGGATCACTTGAATGCCCTACCCACTGCCCAAGACTCGCTGGAAATAACAATAACGAACTGGCGAAAATAGCTGGGATAACCCCGGCCATATTAATCTTTAGTGGCAAATGCGACTGCTGCTGCGCATAAATCTTACGACCTTGCTGCTGCTTTTGTGCATAATTCACTGGTACTCGGCGCTGGGCACGCTCGATATAAACAATACCGGCGGTAACCGCAACTCCTAATACCACAAAGATAAATAGCACAATCAGATTCATCTGACCCTGATTGACTTGCTCAATAGACTGCGAAATCATGCCGGGCATACCCGCGACGATACTGGCAAAAATTAGCATCGAGATGCCATTACCAACACCGCGTTCTGTAATCTGCTCACCGAGCCACATTAGGAACATCGCTCCAGCGACTAAAGACGTCACTGCTGGAATGTAAAATGTGAGACCCGTAGATAATGTCAGATTCTGGCTGATTAGACCTGCACTCATCCCAAGAGACTGTACTAGGGCTAATGCTAGCGTACCTTGACGGGTATACTTATTCAGTTTACGCCGTCCTGCTTCACCTTCTTTCTTTAACGCTTCTAGTGAAGGCAGTACTGCTGACATCATCTGCACGATAATAGAGGCCGAGATATACGGCATAATACCGAGCGCCATGATTGACATCCGCTCGAGTGCCCCGCCAGAGAACATATTGAACATACTGAGGATGGTATTCTCATTACGTGAGAATAAATCCGCCAGATTGACGGGGTTAATGCCCGGTACGGGAATATGAGACCCCAAGCGATAAACAATCAATGCACCGATCAAAAACAGCATTCTACTCCATAGCTCATCGTATTTACGAATAAAAGCTATAGGGTTGAGTGGGATACCCGATGAGGTCATCGATTGTTTAGCCACGGTCTTACTCCTCGCTTGCTAGCTCTTCAATCTTGCCGCCAGCAGCTTCGATGGCTTCTTTAGCGCCTTTAGTCACTTTAACACCTTGGAAAGTGTAAGCTTTTTTAACTTCGCCAGACAAGATGATGCGCGCACGCTTCATGTCATGACGAATGATGTTAGCCGCTTTCAAAGTTGCAACGCTGATCACATCGCCTTCAACTTTATTAAGCTCAGACAGACGTACTTCAGCAGTGGTCATAGCCATTTGACTGGTAAAACCAAACTTAGGAAGACGACGGTATAAAGGCATTTGACCGCCTTCAAAGCCGGCACCGATGCTAGAGCCTGAACGTGACTTCTGGCCTTTTACACCACGACCACCAGTTTTGCCAAGGCCAGAACCGATACCACGGCCCTTGCGCTGTGCAGTTTTCTTAGAACCTGGTGCTGGCGATAATTCATTTAATTTAAGACCCATTACGCGTCCTCCACTTTTACCATGTAGTTGATGCGATTAACCATACCACGAGTAGAAGGAGTATCTTCAACTTCTACAGTATGTCTAATACGGCGTAATCCCAATCCTTTCAAGCACGCTTTGTGGCTCTTAAGGCGATGGGCACCCGATTTAATTTGAGTGACTTTCATTGTTTTCATCGTAACTCACCTAGTTAAGCTTAGCCCAAAATTTCGTCTACAGATTTACCACGTTTTGCTGCCATCTGTTCAGGAGTTGACATATCACGTAAACCGTTAAACGTCGCACGAACTACGTTAGCAGTATTGGTAGAACCATAACATTTAGTCAAGACGTCTTTAACGCCCGCGACTTCTAATACTGCACGCATTGCGCCACCAGCGATTACACCAGTACCTTCAGAGGCTGGTTGCATCAATACTTTGCTGGCGCCATGACGGGCTTTGATCGGGTGAAATAATGTCACGCCGTCAAGCTCGACCGTAATCATATTACGTTTGGCAGCTTCTAAAGCTTTTTGAATGGCGGCTGGAACTTCACGTGCTTTACCACGACCAAAACCAACACGACCATTACCATCACCAACTACAGTTAGTGCGGTGAAAGAGAAAATACGACCACCTTTCACAACTTTGGCAACACGATCAACCGTAACTAAGCGCTCTACTAAACCGTCTGACTGTTCAACTTTAGCCATGATTAAAACTCCAATCCGTTTTCGCGAGCAGATTCCGCAAGGGCTTTTACTCGACCGTGATATTTAAAACCGCTACGATCAAAGGCAACTTTAGTGATACCAGCTGCTTTTGCACGTTCAGCGATCAACGCGCCCACTGAAGTGGCGGCGTCGATATTACCTGTGGCGCCTGAACGCAATGTGCCATCTAATGTAGAGGCTTGCGCGATCACTTCACCACCAGTTGGAGAGATAATCTGTGCATAGATATGTCTTGGTGTGCGATTAACCGTCAAGCGATGGACTGCAAGATGGCGGATGTGGGCACGGGTTTTCTTAGCTCGACGCAGACGAGCTGCTTTTTTATCAAACATTTCATCTCACCTTATTTTTTCTTAGCTTCTTTACGAACTACATGTTCGTCGCTATAGCGAATACCTTTGCCTTTATATGGCTCTGGTGGACGGAAACCACGGATCTTAGCCGCTGCTTGACCTAACTGCTGCTTATCATTTGATTTCAAAATGATTTCAGTTTGAGTAGGGGTTTCAGCAGTCACACCTTCAGGTAGAGTGTATTCAACAGGGTGTGAATAACCTACGTTTAGGTTTACTTTGTTACCGGCAACGTTTGCACGATAACCAACGCCGATTAGCTGAAGACGACGCTCAAAACCTTCTGAGACACCTTGAACCATGTTGTTCAATAGTGAACGCATAGTACCAGTGTGCATCATTGCGTCTTTAGAGTCTTTGACAGGTGAGAGAAGTAATGTATCTTCTTCCTGTTTCAGCTCGACCAAATCATGCAGGCGTAAAGACAAAGTACCATTCTTGCCTTTAACTTCGACCTGCTGACCGTTCAAAGTAACGCTAGTGCCTTTAGGCAGCGTCACTGGGGCTTTAGCCACACGAGACATAGGAGTTTCCTTAAAAAAAGAACTTAAAAAAATTAACGACTGTAGATTTGCGAAAAAACTAACGGGCGAAAAGCCGGCTAGTTTAGCATAATTGATCCAACTTTTCACTAGAGGCTATTCATCTATCGCTATCATTTTAGCTATTTATTTAAAATAAATCGATAAAGGTGATATTGAGACAAGCAGTAGAGGATAATTTAATAGCAGTAGCGTAACTGATATAAGGGTGGTTGGCTAATAACTACTTATTAGCGCTCCATTCAACCATACTCAATAACCGCGCTATTATTAATTAAAACTCTTAAACTGTGAGAAGTTGGTCAATAGACTTTCGTTTCTAGACTTACGCTTGGCGTAAATCTAGAAAATATATTATGTAGTTGGCTTAAGCAACAAACGCGATGATTTCACCGCCGATGCCGGCTGCGCGTGCAGCACGATCACTCATGATGCCTTGGCTGGTTGAGACGATTGCCACACCCATACCCTGCTTCACTGTAGGAATCGCATCTTTACCGCGGTACTGACGAAGGCCAGGACGGCTGAAGCGTTGGATGCTTTCAATAACCGGCTTGCCTTGATAGTACTTAAGTTCAACAGATAATGTAGCTTTGTTATTGTCTTCTTCAGTGATAGAAGCAGACGATACAAAACCTTCACTAACTAGCAAGTCAGCAATTGACTTACGTAGGTTAGAGCTTGGCATTTCAACGGTGACTTTATTAGCCATTTGACCGTTACGAATACGCGTTAGCATATCCGCGACTGTATCTTGCATACTCATGTAATTACTCCTTACCAGCTAGCTTTACGAACACCAGGCACATCGCCTTGCATGACACGTTCACGTAACATATTACGTGATAAGCCAAACTTGCGGAAGTAACCGTGAGGACGACCAGTGATTGCACAGCGGTTGCGCAGACGAACTGGTGATGAGTTGCGTGGAAGAGCTTGTAGCTCTAACATTGCGTCCATACGTTCTTCATCGCTTGCATTTGAATCACTGATGATGCTTTTTAGCTTAATACGCTGTTCAGCATATTTAGCAACCATTTTTTCGCGTTTCAATTCGCGATTAATCATGCTCTTCTTTGCCATAACGTCTTTACCTTATTTAAATGGGAAGCCGAAAGCTTTAAGTAACGCACGACCTTGCTCATCAGTTTCCGCTGAGGTAGTGATAGTGACATCAAGACCACGAAGACGATCAATCTTGTCATATTCTACTTCTGGGAATACGATTTGTTCTTTGATGCCCAAAGAGTAGTTACCACGGCCATCAAATGCTTTCGGTGAAAAACCACGGAAGTCACGGATACGTGGAATCGCAATGGCAACGAGACGATCTAAAAACTCGTACATCTGCTCACCGCGTAGCGTTACTTTACAGCCGATAGGCCATTCTTCACGAATCTTAAATCCAGCAATAGATTTACGAGCTTTAGTGATGACTGGCTTTTGACCGGCAATAGCGGTCATGTCTGCCACTGCGCCTTCAAGCAATTTCTTGTCTTGAGATGCGCCGCCAACACCCATATTCAATGTGATCTTAGTAATTTTCGGTACTTGCATCACATTGTCTAAACCAAGCTCTTCTTTAATTTGTTGCTTGAGTTGGTCGTTATATAAAGATTTTAATCTTGCCATTACCATTACACCCTTAGTGTCTTACGCAGTCGCAACAACTTCACCATTTGAACGGTAAACACGGTTTTTAACGCCGTCTTCGCCAGTTTGGTAAGATACACGATCTGCTTTTTGGGTTTGCGCATTATATAATGCGACATTAGAAATATGCAGGAAAGCTTCTTGCTTAATGATGCCGCCTTCAACGCCAGCTGCCTGGTTAGGCTTCTGATGTTTAGTGACAATATTAATGCCTTCAACTTTAATGCGATCCGCTTTAACAGCTAAAACGGTACCTTGTTTGCCTTTGTCTTTACCAGCAATAACAATTACCGAATCGCCTTTACGTAATTTAGCCATGGGTTACCTCTACAGTACTTCTGGTGCTAGTGATACAATTTTCATAAACTGATCACCACGTAGTTCACGAGTTACCGGTCCAAAAATACGAGTTGCAATCGGCGCTTTGTTTTGGTTTAGCAAAACAGCTGCGTTATCGTCAAAACGAATGACTGAGCCATCGGGACGGCGCACGCCTTTTTTGGTACGGACGACTACTGCATTCATGACATCGCCTTTCTTGACGCGGCCACGAGGAATAGCTTCTTTTACGGTTACTTTAATGATATCGCCAACTGATGCATAACGACGATGTGACCCGCCCAGTACTTTAATACACTGAACACGTCTTGCACCGCTGTTGTCTGCAACTTCCAGCATACTTTCAGTCTGAATCATTGCGTTACTCCAAACGTATGAGCAAAAAAAGCCATCCACTGCCGCGCTCTACCCTCTCTAGCATTCGCATAGATTAAGATAAATGAGGGCGGGCGACCTTTGTATAAAAAGGCGGCTAGTTTAACAGCTTCCGACTTTAATTGCAATTTACTTAAATTTTAACGGCAGTCTCGAGTACGTCTACTAAAGTCCATGCTTTAGTTTTCGAGATTGGTCGTGTCTCTTTGATTCGAACTAGATCGCCTTGTTGGCAAACATTGTCTTCATCGTGTGCTTTAATTTTGGTAGAGCGGCGTAGTTGCTTGCCGTACAACGGGTGACGAACTTTACGCTCAACCAATACGGTGATAGATTTGTCCATTTTGTTACTGACAACTCTACCAGTTACCATGCCAACATCTTGGCTAGTTTGATTGTTTTCGCTCATGCGTCGCCTCGTTGTTTCTCGTTAATCAAAGTCTTAATACTAGCAATCATACGACGATTGCTTTTGACTTCATGGGTTCCACCCAACTGACCGGTTGCTTTAGCCATACGAATACGGAAAGCATCAAGTTGCTTTTCATCAAGTAACTGGGTCAGCTCTTCTACTGTTTTGTCTCGTAATTCACTGATCTTCATTACATTATCGTCCGCTTAACAATGGTAGTTTTGAAGGGTAGCTTAGCTGCTGCTAGCGTCAACGCTTCACGAGCAAGCTCTTCTGAAACCCCTTCGATTTCATATAAGATTTTACCAGGCTTAATTTCGCAAACCCAATATTCAACAGGACCTTTACCTTTACCCATACGCACTTCAAGTGGTTTGTTGGTAATTGGCTTGTCTGGGAAGACACGGATCCAAATTTTACCACCACGTTTAACACGACGAGTAATTGTACGACGGGCTGCTTCGATCTGACGGGCAGTCATACGGCCACGCGTAAGAGATTTTAGACCAATTTGGCCAAATGCAACGGTGCTACCACGATGTGCTAAACCCGTGTTACGACCTTTGTGCATTTTGCGAAACTTGGTACGTTTTGGCTGTAACATAGTTTAACCTCTGTCTGAGTTTCGACGGTTTCCACCACGACCACGGCGTTTCGGCGCGCGAGTCTGCTCTTCTTTGACGGGATTGTAGACACTGTTCATACCGTCTAGGATTTCCCCACGGAAAATCCAAACTTTCACACCGATAGTACCATAAGTAGTTTCGGCACGAACTGATGCATAATCAATGTCAGCGCGTAGCGTGTGCAATGGCACACGGCCTTCACGGTACCATTCGGTACGAGCAATCTCAGCACCGCCTAGACGGCCAGATAGCTCAACTTTGATACCTTGGGCACCAGAGCGCATGCTGTTCTGTACGGCGCGCTTCATAGCACGACGGAACATAACGCGACGCTCTAGCTGGCTTGCGATACCATCAGCTACCAAACGAGCGTCAAGATCAGGAGAGGTAATCTCTTCGATATTGACCTGGGCAGGAACACCCATCATTTTGGTTAGCTCTTTTTGAAGCTTCTCAATGTCTTCGCCTTTTTTACCGATCACGATGCCTGGACGGGCAGTAGCGATAGTAATTTTAGCAGCGCCAGTAGGACGTTCAATGGTAATACCACTGATCATCGCATTGTCTAAACGCTTACGTAGAAACGTGCGGACTTGAATGTCGTTGATTAGGTATTCTGAATACTGTTTAGGATCAGCATACCAGTTGGCGTTATGCTTTTTGACAACACCAAGACGGATTCCGATTGGATGTACTTTTTGACCCATGAGTTATTCTCCTACCTTGATAGTGATGTGACAGGTACGCTTGCTGATACGATCAGCGCGACCTTTGGCACGTGGTAGGATACGCTTTAGCGTGATGCCTTCATCAACATAGATGGTTGATACTTTAAGCGCATCAATATCTAGGCCGTGGTTATTTTCGGCATTAGCGATAGCTGAGTTAAGGCATTTCTTAACAAAGACAGCGCCTTTTTTATTGCTAAAAGTCAAAATATCCAAAGCACGTTCGATTGGTTTGCCACGAACTTCATCGGCGACAAGTCTAACTTTTTGTGCCGAAATGGCGGCACCGCGTAGTTTTGCAGTTACTTCCATGATGAGCACCTATTTTTTAGCTTTTTTGTCAATGCCGTGACCGCGATATGTGCGAGTCGGGGCAAATTCACCTAGTTTGTGACCAACCATTTGCTCACTAACAATGACAGGTACATGAGTACGGCCATTATGAACAGAAATCGTTAGGCCAACCATTTGTGGCAGAATCATCGAGCGACGCGACCACGTTTTGATCGGTTTACGCGAATTTGAGTCTAAAGCTTTTTCAACTTTGGCAAACAAATGCGCATCGATGAATGGACCTTTTTTCAATGAACGAGGCATGAAATTTTCCTTTATTTCTTGGCGCGACGGCGACGGATGATCATACTGTCAGTACGCTTATTATGACGCGTTTTAAGTCCTTTAGACTTCTGACCCCATGGGCTAGTTGGATGTTTACCCATATTACGACCTTCACCACCACCATGTGGGTGATCAACTGGGTTCATTGCTGTACCACGTACCGTAGGACGGATACCGCGCCAGCGTGATGCGCCCGCTTTACCAAGTGATTTTAGGTTGTTTTCAGTATTCGATACTTCACCAATAACAGCACGGCAGTTTACGTGAACGCGGCGAGTTTCGCCTGAACGTAGACGTAAAATAGCGTAGGTGCCATCACGGCCTAGTAGCTGAACTGCTGCGCCCGCAGAGCGAGCCATCTGTGCGCCTTTACCGATTTTAAGTTCGATATTATGGATCACAGTACCCACTGGAATATTTTTCAGTGGTAGGCAGTTACCTGGACGAATCGGTGAAGTCTCACCAGACATTACCGCATCGCCAACCGCTAATTTTTTAGCAGCGATGATGTAACGGCGTTCGCCATCAGCATACTTAAGTAGAGCAATATGTGCAGTACGGTTTGGATCGTATTCGATACGCTCAACAGTCGCTGGAATACCATCTTTAGTACGTTTGAAGTCGATGATACGATAATGTTGCTTATGACCACCGCCAATGTGACGAGTAGTGATACGGCCATTATTGTTACGACCACCTGACTTGCTTCTTGATTCTACAAGCGGGGCATACGGACGACCTTTATAAAGGTGTGGATGCACCACTTTTTCAACAAAACGGCGGCCAGGTGATGTTGGCTTTGCTTTTACGATAGGCATGAGTGTAATCCTTATTCGTTGTTCGCTGTTTCACTAGCAGGGGCAGTAGTTTCTACTTCCTCACCAGCATCAGCCATTTGTACATCTTGACCAGCTTTTAAGGTAACGTAGGCTTTTTTATAGTCATTACGACGGCCAATGCTCTTACCAAAACGCTTCGTCTTACCTTTAACATTCAACGTGTTTACGCGAGTAACTTCAACACCATCAAACATCAACTCAACTGCTTTCTTAATTTCACGCTTAGTAGCATTAGTATCAACTTTGAATACTTGCACACCAAGTGAGTCGCCGAGCATCTGAGATTTTTCTGAGAAGACAGGGCCTTTTAAGACCTGATATAGTCTTGCGTTATTCATGCTAGTGCTTCCTCAAATTGTTTCGCAGCTTCGACAGACATGATTACTGTTTCATAAGCAATCAAGCTCACTGGATCCACTTCGTCAGTGCCTAAGACATTAACATGTGGAATGTTGCGAGCAGCTAAATACAAGTTTTCATCAACGCTGTTGGTGAT
>Ga0098065_1001067_pt1 | contig 10448 bp, 5 predicted proteins | sample 25_taG_FD_75062 | JGI IMG/M metagenome (GOLD analysis project Ga0098065, IMG submission 75062) | Marine viral communities from Cariaco Basin, Caribbean Sea - 25_WHOI_OMZ | ecosystem: Environmental > Aquatic > Marine > Oceanic | place: Caribbean Sea: Cariaco Basin | collected 2014-11-08 | reverse complement strand
TGAGCATGGCAAAATCATGTTAGGTATGGCCATGTTGATGGCGATATTCATTGCCCCTCTGCAAGCCTTTATTGGGGATGAACATGGTCTAAATACCCTTGAGCATCAGCCCGCTAAGGTCGCTGCAATGGAAGGTATTTGGGAAGATGAGCGCGGGGCTGCGCTTAGGCTATTTGCTATTCCCGATCAAAAAAACCAAACCAATAAATATGAAGTCAAAATTCCTTATGTCTCAGGTCTTATCTTGACCCACTCCTTAGATGGAGAGATTAAAGGATTAAAAAACTGGGCCCCTGAAGACCAACCTCCGGTGATTATTGTCTTTTGGGCATTCCGTATTATGGTCGGCATTGGCCTTTTAATGATTGCTGTCGGCTTATTTAGTGCCTATAAATATTTTAGAAAGCAGCACTTTGATGCTAATAGCGTTTGGTTCCATCGTACTTGGATGGCGATGATGCCTTTAGGCTTCACGGCTTTACTCGCAGGTTGGTTTGTGACCGAAACCGGCCGTCAGCCTTATACGGTATATGGGGTATTACGCACCGTAGACAGTGTGTCGCCGCTTGCCGCTGAGCAGGTAGCGGCTACCTTACTTGGCTTTATCATACTTTATATCTTCGTCTTTGGGGCCGGTAGCCTCTATATCTTAAGGTTAATCGCCCTAGGTCCTAAGCCGTTCGAAGACCCTGCTGATGATAATTTCTATGAGCACTCAGTCACAGAAGGCCAAGGACGAACGCTTAGTGGCGACAGCGATCCTGCTGAGCATACTAAAGAGTCGGCAAACCCTAGCGATGATTTGGATAAACCGGCCAATGATAAGCAAGATGGAGGACTACGCTAATGTTTAACTTTGGTGATGTACTAGATCTACCCCTTATTTGGGGTGGTTTGATTGCCCTAGCGGTCTTCGTTTATGTCCTGTTAGATGGCTTTGATTTGGGCTGCGGGATACTCTTCCCTTTTGCTGGCTCTGATAAGAACCGTAGCCGTATCATGAACTCTATTGCCCCCTTTTGGGATGGTAATGAGACCTGGCTAGTGCTAGGCGGCGGCGGTCTATTTGCGGCTTTCCCAGTCGCCTACGGTATCATTATGACAGGGCTATATTTACCTGTTATTACTATGCTTTTTGGCCTGATTCTGCGCGGTGTGGCTTTCGAGTTTCGCTTTAAGTCTAATACCCGACGCTACGTTTGGGACACTTGTTTTTTCGTCGGCTCAGTCGTGGCATCTTTTACCCAAGGCGTTATGCTAGGGGCTTTGGTACAGGGTATCGAGTCGAGCAACCGTGTCTTTAGTGGTGGTCAATATGACTGGTTAACGCCTTTCAGCATTGTCTGTGGGTTTGCGTTGATGATTGGCTATGCCCTATTAGGCTCAACCTGGTTAATTATCAAGACTGAACATACCTTGCAGGTTTGGGCGCGTAAAGTCTCAGGCTGGTTATTGGTAGCGCTAGTAGCGGCCATGGCCATAGTCACGGTCTTCATGTACTTCTCTTCTATTGAAGCGGTCACTCATTGGTTTACGCTACCTGATATGCTATACCTGATCCCTGTTCCTATTGTTATCGCCGCTTTATTTGTTCTCATGGGCAAAGACTTAAAAACAGAGCGAGAATATCGGCCCTTCCTCTTAACAGTTGCTATGTTTTTAGTCGGCTATTTGGGCGTTTGCTATGCCATCTTCCCACACATTGTGCCTTACAGCATGACGATTTATGAAGCGGCAGCAGCGGACACTTCGCTATCCTTTATGCTAATTGGTGCCGGTATCATGCTCCCCATTATCTTAAGTTATACGGCTTATGCCTACTATACCTTTAAAGGTAAAACGGACCACGAGCATATGTATTAAGGTCAATAAAAGATAGATGCAAGATAAATAAAGGCTAGGTGAGATGAGTTTAAGCTTGGATATAGTGTGCAGTATCCTTCCATATCCAAGCGGACTCAACACTTAGATACGTATCTTTATAACGGAGGCTCTATGAAAAAGCTCAGTAAAAAACAATCCCAGTGGGCTTGGTTTATTGGACTTTACTTTGCGGGATTTCTGACCATATTTACTATTGCACAATTAATTAGGATGGCTATGGGCATCCACTAGACTTCCCCATTATTGTTCGATAACTTTAAAAATGTCCTGCAAACTGTTTAATGCATCAATATTATGTTTTTGCTGCAAATTACGACAGAAGTTATGCAACCTTGCCGCTAATAAGGCACCTTCTAACAGCTCTTTTTCACTATAACTCTCTATATAACTCAGTAGCGCAGCATTCCCTCGCACTTTCATACTCTCAATAACTGCAGCAATTTCTTGCTTCATGTGGGCTGATATTGGCCAATAGGCACCTAAACTCTCAAACACCCACCCCTGCCAACAATAAACGATAGGCTTTGCCTCACAGACGGCCAGTCGTAACGTCGATAAATTATCTAACGTTAAAGTCTTTGGGAGCCGCTCTATTCTGACTATCAAATTATCCCACTGGCCTATCATCTCATCTAGCCTTAACTCGTCACGCTCATCTTGATGTAAATAATCTAATCGTGACCAGTCGAGCGCACGCATTCGTTGAGCTAAATCCACATGGGTTCTCTGGAACTTCTCAATTAACTGATTAGGTACGGATAAATTATAAATGTGCTCTCTTATCTGAGCATAATAGGGTCTGCGCTTCTCCAGCGTTTGACCTATGGCAGCAGGATGAAAATCCATCAGCAGATATCTGCCCTGCTCTAATTTTCCGGACGCTATAAAAGTCGGTATTAATGACACATCATGACTTTTGGCCTTATTCTCTTGCATCGAATTCACTGGAATATCGGAGGGCCGCCATACCTTCTCAGGCTTTTTATTATAGTCCTCTCTCTTACTAGAAAATCCTGCCACACTTAGGGTGGGATTGGGAACACCGCTCTTAGGCAGAATGCTATTATTCTCAGATAGGGGGCCGTTAGCTATGAGGTTATCAGTATAGTTCTCAGTGCTGCTAGACGTGCCAAATACTGTCAAAAAATCAATTTCATGCTGAGCAAAACTTTCTTTGGTCGGGTGATAGCATTTAAGCAATAGATAATAGGGTGTGGGTGATTTCTTATCCTGTCTAATCTCGGTTAGGCGCACTACGACATAGGCAACAGTTGCCTTACTAAAGAGCTTGCACTCCACACACTCGATTGATAGCGCTTTGGGATAGCGACTAATCATCCACTGTGGCAACCATTCATTCAGGTTTTTCTGGTAAAACTGCTGCTCAAAATCGTTTTGAGTCATTAAGCCAAGCTGCTGCTCTTTAGACAAAAATAATAGATTAATATTATTAATGCGTTTCTTAATGCCCAACAAGCCAAGAGCGATATTAATATAGGCCAATAACGCTTGCCTAATGACTAACACCGCTATAAAAGTCAGCACCAAGGTTGGCAGACTCTGCTGAGTATAATCATAGACAATGACCGCAAAGCTAACGGCAATACCGAGGTTGGTGAGCAATAAGCTATTTTGCTGAAGGCGATCCTGCAACTTTTGATAGTCGGCTAAATGCTGTGAATGGTACGAGGTGTAGCTAATACTAAGGGCGAGTACCAGCATATAGAAGAGGACAGCGATAGCCAATTTAGGATAAAGAAATAAAACGATGGTCGTAAATATAACCCAGTTAACAATGGCCGCCAAACTGCGAATAATGACCCCCATAGTGAAATGAGCAATCGACTGGTGGTTTACCATCAATTTCGTCTTATCTAATGAACGGACTACCGCATCAGCTAGACTGTCTATCCACACTTTGCTTTGATGCTTTAACCAAACGTAAAGGCCAAAACTAAGCGCAATAATGATACTCAACCAAATCAATTGCAGCATCGCTGGCATTGGGGTAGTCAACATACTGTCCATCCGGCTATGACCCGTGGATAGCACATAGAGAATCTGCCAAGGCAAGATTAGACTGACCAATAGACACACTTGCGATAGCAAACTCATCGCCAAGATCGCCCCTACTCTAACTTTATGCTGAGCGAAGAGGTGCTGGTAAATATGAAGGGCATTTGCAAGCATAGTGCTGTCTCGCCAGCAGATATTCTATGAGTGTGAAATCCTTACTTAAAACTTTTTTACATACAACCAGTTAAGTACAGCCATGAGCGAACTATAAACAATAAATAAGACCTATAGCTTTATCACTAAGAATGTCTTTAGCTCATTCGACTGCTGCGCTTTAGGCACTGCCCGATTTACAGCACGCTTAGTAGCTTCCCAGATATAAGGATTTAGAGAGTCGTCACTCTGCATTTTTTCTTTCCAACCGTACGGTGGCCAACCTTTTATTTCTGATACTCGTAGGCTCTCTGCTGCCAACTCCTCAAAAAGGATAGGAATGAACTCAGTGCCATAGGCTTTATTATCAGCGACGACGGGTGCTCCTGAAAGATATTTTTGGCTAGCTAGGGTGTCTGGGATAACGAATACATCATTATCGTCAATTTGCTGAAATAAGCGCGTCCACATTTTGCTCGCGCCGTAATTGGTATCCATTACTTTAAGTAGCTCAGCTCTCGATTGCGGCAAGGATGGACTGGCCTCTCCGGTACCTTCAGTAAATAGAGATTGTGTCCAACGCGCCAGCCCTTCTAATAACCAGCCGTTTTTAAACATAATCTGACTATTTTGGTATAAGTGAAACAGCTCATGGGCAGGCGTCGCAAACTCTCTACTGTCTCCATAAACTTCATTACCTAGTGCCAACCGAATAAAGCACTCGTTGTTGGGATCGGCTTTACTGGTATGGACTTCATCAAACGCACGGCCATACGCTTTGTCAGGTGGCGATATTTCAATATTGATATATTGCGCAAGCTGGTAACGCGGCTGCTCGAGCGGACTCTTCAGGTGTAATACTTGCTGATACAAGTCATCTGCTCCCTCAAGCTGTCTTTGAATATCAATAGCTTGTGGCGCAGATAGCGTCTGTTGCACTTCGCTGCTCAATTCGTTCTTCGCTTGCGCTTCTGTCTTTATTGAAAACCTAAAATAATCACTAGCAGGCTGGTTTGAGTACCGAAATGGCTTTAAAAAATGCTTACCCTCTAGGCAGGCGCTGTAGTTTTTACCCGACATATCACGCCGATCTGGCGCAGCAGAAGCGCTGGCCTTGGTATCACCAATGCCGTCTATTAACGAGATATCATTGGCGGACAGTAGCAGATAACCAACAATAACCACGACGAATATCGCCAAACCTTGGTAGGTAGTCATAAATTTCTTCTCATTTTATTGCTAATGTTATTATCCAATAGTTTTATCAAACTGATGCCGTCAACAGCTTCATTCAATGGTCTTATTCAAGGTAATAGCATCTTTTTAAAAATAGCGCCCGTCTTACCAAAGTCGCTATCTCTACTAGATCCTTTGAATAAAACCACATCATTAGGACTCACCTGCTGCTTTAAGAACTCTGCGAGCGCTTGGGCATGATCAAAGTGAGGCCCTAGAATAGTGTCGGGGAGTTTGGCGCGCAGCCATTTCATCTCATCACCATGAGTGAGTACTAAATCTGGCCCACTTTGTAACAACGGCTCGGCTAGGGCTTCATGGATATCTTTGGCCTTATCGCCAAGATGGACGATACGCCCAAGCACAAATATCTTTTTGTTATAGCGGCTCACTTGATCGCCATTAATTGAGGTAGTGTTAGTAGTAGAAGTATCAGCATCAGCACCTTTGGTATCCGCTTCTTTAAAAGCCTGACTCTTAAAAATGGTAAAAGCATTCACCATAGAGTCGTATTCCGCATTAAAACTGTCATCGATGATATTGACGACCCCTTGCTTATAGCTCAATTTCTCAATCTGCAACCTACCTTTGGTAGTCTCGTAACGCTCAATAGCGCGACAGGCCGCCTGTTTATCGAATCCTAAAGCATGAATCACCGCAAAGGCCGCTATTGCATTTTTTGCCATCCCTATAGACGGCATGGGCAAGACAAACTCAAAGTCTCCCTCATCCGTCTCTAGTTGAACGCGACTAGACTCTAATGATAGCTCTATATCTTTGATTCGGAGTTGCGATTGGGGATGATCGCCATAGATGACCACACTTTTGCTATATTTTTTAGCATAATCGAGGACTAGTTCGAAGAACGGTAAATGCGCCCCAACGACAGCTATTGCATTGCGGCTTAAGCCATTGAATATCTGTGCCTTGTACTTCATGGTTTGCTCAAGGGAGCTAAGCTGTTGAGTCTGTGAATAGCCTATTTCGGTGACTAGGGCCACATCAGGTTGTATAAACTGGGTGACCGGTCCTCTTTTCATCCATAATGCGCTTTGTGCTACCTCTATTATCGCGGCATCATGATCCGATGCCAGACTGGCCAATACCCCAAGCGTGCCTACTCGTGAGTTATAGTTATCAAATGAGGTCAATACTTTACTATCGACCATCATGTGCTCCAACATGTCGCAAGTGCTCGATTTTCCTACCGTCCCTGTGATAGCGATAACCGGTTTGTCAAAGCGGGTTCGAGCCGCAATGCCTATCTCTATCCAAGCTTTGATAGGATCTTTAACTAATAATACGGGGAAATCATCTGGCAAGCCTTCGATAGGACGCTCAACGATAGCACCTGCTAGTTTGGCTACATTCGGTTGGATCTGATCGTGACGGTCAAACGGCTGAGGTCGCTTAGTACTGTTTTCATGCTGGGCCCTATTTTCGTTGGTATTGGCCACCATAAGCACTTGCTGCCCACTAAACTCATCAATATGTTTTTGACTATTGACCACAGCATCGATATACCAACCTTTAGGAGGCGGTTTTAGCCATTTACCGCGAGTGATAGACTGCAGTTGTTCAGCATCCCAAGTACCCACTGTATAACGGTCATAAACCTTGTCTGCAAAGGCTTGACGATACTTTAAATGTTCTGGCAATGCAGCGGCGTATTTGATGTCATTGATATGCAGAGTGTAATGAAAAGGTAAACTCTTAAATGGGGTATTCAAGCCAGCGCCTCGAATAGCCACTTCAAGCTGTAATACACCATTATCCCAAGTCTTTAAGTAAGGCGGTCGCAAGCCATAAAAATCTCTATATATCTTGCCAACTTCCCAAGTAGAGGTGGGCATCAGCCAATCGCAGGGATCATGTGAGGTACCTCGACCCCAAGCTAGCATAGTCGTGGCAAAGGTCGGCTTGCCACGAAAATGAATGCGATAATCTTCGCTAACGGTCTCAGCTATTTCCCAGAAACTCTCCACCCATAACATCCGACGTCGATTGAAGAACCGCGGCTTGGTTTGTAGTCCTATTAACCGCATAGGGCCGAATTCTATAGGGTCTATCCGAGCCTCTGCTGGCACCTCATCTACCCGTAAATCACTGCGAGATTTAGCATCCCATGGAGTGAAATTTAGCTGACCCTTATTAGCATGTTTACGGTGGTGAATATCTGACATTTTTGTAGAGGGTTGAATAGATAAATTATGCTTAATCTGGCTCGCCTCGTTAGGTGTCAACACAGCAAGACAGCCCTCCTCATAAATCTGCACTGGCGTTTTCATAGCTTGGCAAAGCTGCGCAAAACTCTGACAGCTCGCAATAGCCTCCTTTCCCTTTATAGACTCTGTCCTTCCATAGTCGACAGCGACCGGATGCATGAGAACTGCTTCAATACCTTGCTGCGATATTTGCAGTTCAAAAACGCCACCATCTTTCGGGTCTGCTACCATGGCATCAAACAGTAAATCACCAGCGTCATGGATAATAGGCTTGCCTTTATAGAGCTCTATACCTTGTAGTCGATGCGCCGACGCACCCAATATGGCATCCGCTCCAGCTTCTATTAACTGATGACCTATGGCAATTTCGTCCTTATCAGGCACCGATCGTTCATTCGCTCCCCAATGAATGGCTATTAATACCAAACGACCGCTAGACTTTTCTCGCTCGAATAAAGGCTGATAGGTCTGTAACCATTGATCATGGTCTTTGGGGTTAATATAAGCGGCCCCAGCCGAGACTTCCGCTATACCATTGACCGTTGCCTTGGCAGAGGCTGTTGGTTTGCCATTAACTACTGACGAGCTGGCAACCGCATAGCGTTTCATAGTCGCATCAACATTGAATAAAGCAAGCTGAACCCCGTTGGGCAAAGTATGATATATAGGAGCAAAGGCGGCTTCTCTACTTTCGCCAACCCCCACAGAGTCGATGCCAACGGCACGTAAAATCTCTGCCTGCTCAATTAAGGCAGCAGTCCCATAATCGCCACTGTGGTTATTGGCGCAGGTCACTGCATCTATGCCAGCCTTAAGTAGCACTGCCACCATCTCTGGGCGCGCTCGATAATAAAAAGGCCCGCCTTCCCCTTTTTGGCGACCTTGCTCCCCTTGCACGGACAGCACGCACTCAAGATTAACAATGGTATAATCGGCCTCTTTTAATACGGCGATATCTAGTACGTTGTCTGCACCATATTCCGCTGTCAAAAAGTGCTGACGACGACCTAAATTCACATCACCACCCCACGCAACAGTACAAATATCATCGAGCTTCTCTGGAGCTGGAGTAATCGGTATTGGTGCAGCGACAGGTGTTTGAAGAGAAGTCGCTTCGGTAAGTAGTTTGGGATACTTTGGATAGGCTAATAAAGCATAATAGTTCACATATCCTGACAGATAATGCTCTACATCGTCGATACGGACACGAAAGCCATGGTGGCGAATAAAAAAGCCGTGTTCGATGGAATTAGGTGATTTAAAGAACATGGCAACTTCAGGAAAAAAGAAACCATTTAGCAGGTAGTTTGCACGAGCATGTAGAGCCTCGTAAAATTCTGCAATATCAAGTCCTTCTAAAACATCATGGTACTCAGGGTAGTCGTCAAGTTTGATAAGCATCTTGTGAAAGGCCATGCTGAGCTCAAGCAAGGTAGGAAAAGTAGTAATACGGTTTTTTATGAAGTCGGTATAGCCTTTGACATTATTAACCGCAAACTGAAAATACTTTTTGTCAGGCTTATAGATAACCAATTCATTAGAGCAGTAAGATAACCAGTGATCATGAGCGTGGTAGTGTTTGGCATCTATGAAATGGTCAAAAGCACGCACAACACAGTCTAACCAACGGTCATCTTTAGTCAATCCATACAAACGCATCAGACCAAATGCCGCTTCTCCATCATAATAAATGATACGGGTCTTTTGCTTTAATTTGAGTGAATCGGCATGTAGGACATGGACAAAACTACCCTCTTTCTGCTGCATCGCCACTATACCTGAGGCGAGCTTTTCAGTAATGGCTAGATACTCATCGCGATGCTCAGTATTGGAAAAGACCTGTAGATACTTTACGAATGCTAAAATAGCAACGGCATTGGCACCAAGTTTGATTTCATCATTCAGGTCAATCACATAAGCTACGTCTCCATAATCTCTGATGAGCTTATCTCTCACATATGTTAAGGCATGGTCTATACGGGTTTTAAGCTCTGCAAGCTCATTGGCATTTAACGTTTGTTTATCACGGCAAACTTCGAAACCTTCTATTAGGGCATAAGTGCTACTGGCATGACGTAAGTTGTTATAAAAATCGATCTTACGATCAAAACATGGAAAGTAACCATATGTATACTTACCTGAAGATTGTACTTGTTCGGCAAGGTACTGGCTGCTTTTGGTGACTATGCTCAATGTCGAATTTGGTTGCAAATCCCCTATTAAGCGCCTGCCTTTGTTTCTAGGCTGCGTATTAATATCCCAGCATTCGCTCGTGCGAATATCAAAAAACCACCCTGCAGTATTAAAATTTAGCATCTCTAAATCGGGAGTATAATTAGGTATTTGGCTACTACCATGACGTCTTTTAAAATAGCGTGAAAAGTTATTATCATTAACTGTAGCATGCGAGGTCTGGCCCCCTTTATAAAGGCAAGCATTCGCATTTAATTCCATTTCAGTAAGTAATAGCCATGGTTCGCGAATTCCTTTGAAGGCAATTCCTGAGCGATAATAATTACGTTTAAATTTTTTCAGTGAGTTAGTAAATTCAGACCAAGTCGTTAGTTGACTGTTAATCATCCATTCAATTCTGCAAGTTACTAGTGGCTCATCCAACTTTTTAGCCATCTCTATAAGCTTAACTTCAATAGCCTGACTCAATGATGCCGTCAAAGCTTGCTGATTTTCTACGTCTGCAATCCATACGGTTTTAGTAATGGCACGACTGTACATATCGCTCGCAGAGATAAACACACAGTAGTCTGCTGTCCCATCGAATTTATTTAGTACTGACCATAGACCAGTTTCACTAGTGAGTTTTTGCTTAATTAATGTGAATAATTCCTTAATTTTATAGTCTCTTATGGCTTCCATTGAGCTACTGACTCCTATTTATTATTATCCATAGCTTAATTAATTTGTTAAATTAACTTT